>JAABUS010002200.1_pt1 | contig 38022 bp, 32 predicted proteins | sample 5560161 | NCBI WGS metagenome assembly JAABUS01 (sample SAMN10711885, study PRJNA513376) | rock metagenome | isolation source: Antarctica rocks | place: Antarctica: Victoria Land, Trio Nunatak nord | collected 2016-01-04
GCTCCTGGGGAGCCGTGGGGCGGACCTCGTGCGGTCGCGCTTCGCAGGGATCGTCTTCGCTGGGTGCTGGGGCGGGACGGGCCGACTTCTGGACGGCGCGGCAGGCGGACGGGCGGGCGCGATGGCCCACGGTCGCGGTGGGGATGGGGCCACTACGCGACGGCAAGGGAGGGGCTCGGGGTGACCGGAGTCAGCGTCCGGGCCTGGGATGACGGGATGGCAATCCCGGGTGGGGTGAGGCGCTGCCCAGGTCCCGCTCTCCCACCGGGAGCAGACCGCTTACGTCTCAGCGTACGGGAGAGGAGCCAGGGAGTCCATGGCCGGGGGGTCACGTTTTGGGGCGGGTTTCGCCCGCACCCGAGCGCTACGCGCCACCCCGCTCCCAACGCCTGGGAGAGGAGGTGTCGTGTGGGCGGGGGGATGGGATCTGGCATGAGTGTAGGGACAACAGGTTCGGGTGCCATAAGAGCGCGAGTGAAACAGCTTGCTGGCGGCTGATGATTGACTTCAAGCGGGTGGGATGAGGTGGAACGGGGTGGCGCCGAGAGCGAGGAGAGCGGTATTCGCGAGGTGATCGAGGGTGCGTAGCGGTTTGCCGGTGGCAACGAGTTCGGTGGCGAGGCGGGCGGTGGCTCCATTGGGGTGGGCGTAGGTGACGAGGACATCGGTGGCGAGGTCGGCAACAAAGGCGTTGCGGCGATAGGCGAGGTCGATGGTGGTGCGGCGCTGGTCAAGGGGAAAGGGAGAGGCGACCAGGAGGCGGCCTTCAGCGATAGGGGTTTTCCAGGGAGTGGGGACGCGCATGCCGCCGATACCGCGAGCGGGGCAGACGACGACCGGCTGACTACCCCGGAGGAGGAGATCGAGGCACTCCCGCTCCATCGGGGTGTGGAAACCGGAGATGACCGCGATACCAGCGTCGCGAAGGGCGCGCGCCAGATCGTATGTCTGGAGGATGAGGTCGCCTGGGCACTTGACTGAACAGAAGAGGGCAAGCAGCGGGTGATCCAGAAGCGCGGCATTGCCGAGGAGGATGGTTCCCGGGGGCAACCGGGAGTCGTCGGTGGCGACCACCGCACTGTTAGAAGGTTGGACGGTGGGCGGGCTGGAATCGGTCACGGAATGACCTCAACCTATGCGCGGACTTGGTCGTCGCGATCGATCACGACGCTCCAACGCCGGACGAGACAGGTGTACGGACGCTACAAACCGTTACGTGCGTTCTATGAACCGATTGTGTTCATAGGCGGTTCGTAGCGGTTCGTAGATGGTTGATAGCCGGACAATAGCGGCCGCCGACCGTTTGGGCGGTCGAGCGATGGTTCGTCGGCTGGCAGCCTCAGGCGGTGGTTGGCCCGAGCGGGTTACGTCCAGAAGGCGGCAGCCGGACGCCGCTATGTTCATCTTGGTGTCCTATTGGCATTGACACCAATAGGCACACAATAGATGCACAATAGCGTCCGGTCATCAATCGCGTCGGATGGGATACGGATCAGCGTCGGTTGCCCTCGCAACGCGGCCACGGTCACGTCTGCTGTCAGCGCGAGCGGGGTCCATCGACGGCTCAGTGAGTAGCGGCGAATTCTACCGCACCCGTGTCGGTCACGACTTTGGAAGCGCGCAGAATCTCGAAGCGGACGATGCCCCCGTCGTCGCCCAAATCCGCGATGACACCGGGGCGAATCTCGTCGCTCTCGCGGATCGATTCATCACGGAGCGCGATGATGAGGGAGTCGGTCTCCGCGTCATAGGTCACCTTCATCGTGTCAATCCCTTGAGATATTTCGCGATCCGCGGGGTTTTGGAGCGCGTCACGACGACGCGCTCCTCGGCGGTTTCTTCCACCCCGACGCGAAGGAGCATGAGCTGGCCAAGATCGGTGTCATGATAGCGTCGCATGTCGACCTCGCGTCCGGGCGGATCGGGAACGACGAATTCCGGCGCGGTGAGCGCATGTTCCACTTCAGTCCGGTCGACGGCGCGGTCGCGAAGGGGTTCACGGGCATGCGTCGACTAGCGCAGCGGCTTCACCGTCCTGTCCCGGTCAAGTCCAAGCTATTCCGACCCATCCGCCGCGTCCCGCCCCATGCGGTACTTGATGTCGTAATTAATGATGAAGTCGAGTTCTTCGTCGGTGAATCCGTAGTGGTCAGCCAGAATGTGGTCAACCTCGTCGAACAGCGATTGCTGCGATCGCTCGTCAACCGCGATGGGTGGGAATAACTCTTTGACGGCTCCAGGAATCGACTTCTCCCCGGCATGCTCGTTAATCGATAGCACTCGCTCTACGTAGTTCAGAATCTCCTCGGCTGCGGGGCGAGAGAAGCCCAGCCCGGCCATTAACAGGAGATCTGCACGGCGCGTAATCTCGGACAGTCGACGGTAGTTGTAGTTGCCAACGTACTTGCCCGCGTTCTTCTTGAACACCAGGGCCTCGGAGCTTCGTTCATCGAGAAGCTTGCCCAGTCGAGCCAGCAAGCAGATGTGGCCAGAGGACAAGGTATTCATCGGCAGCAATAAGTCAGAGACCAGCCAGCTAGTCACGTGGAACCCATCGCATCGAACCAACCAGTACCAAAACGCGAAGTCACCAGCAACAACCGCCAGAGCCGCACTGCGCGTCTCGTCATCACGGAACCTGATGCCCGTAGGATCGTCTCCCGGCAACCGATTCAATGACTCGACAGCGAGAACGGGTGGTGGCGCCACGTAGACTGAAATGAAATTCCTCGCGACGGGAGAGAAACCCAGCTCCTTGGTGGCTGAACGATCCTTAGGCACGTAGAATCCGCGAGCGGTCGATCGGGTTCGGTGGGTCGTGAGCGTCTCCCGCTGCACGGAGCTGCCCAATCGGGGAATGCCGTAGTCCGGCTCAGCGAGGTCGGCGGCGTCCACGTACGCGAGATTTGGCACCAACATCTCCCGGTACTCAGCACGCCATCGGTACATCGGCGCGACGAAGACCCGAGAGTGGCGGTGCTTCGCCCCGAGCCACATGGTGCATCTCTGACTCACCCCGGCAAAGACTGAAGCCGGAATGTTGTCGAAGGACGAGAACCAGGAGCTCCCTGATTTGACGAGCACGTCTCTCAGGTGAGCAAAATCACCGCTGAACGTCACCGACAAGGGTACGATCATCCCGATTCGGCCGTTAGCTCGAGCCAACGCCAGGGTCCGCAGCAACACGTACCCATAGATGTCCGGGAGCTTGGTTGACGAGAGGATTCGGTCGAGATAGTCAACATTCTTGGTCGCAACGTAGGGTGGATTGCCGATGATGACGTCGAATCCGCCCCGATGCACCACGATACCGTAGAAGTCCACAAACCAGTGAAAGGGAGAATGGGTGTTGTGCCACTCCCGGTACGTCTTCGGCCAGTCGTGGTTGAGTCCATACGACTCTCGCGCGAGGTAACGGTCAAGCTCGTCGTTGAGCGTGCTCAGGCGGTCCGCAACGTCCATCTTGGCCCGGCTGAATTCATTCGCGCTCATTCCTTCTTTGATCTGCATGCGATGGAACATACGGAATGCAAAATCCGCCCGTTCTGCCTCCTCATCGATGCGTTGCATGTCCCCACTGAGGTCCAATTTCTGCTGGACACTCCCCCGCACAGCATGCCGAACCTCCGCATACCGGGCGAATCCAACCAGCGTATTCCCCGCTCTGATGTTGAAGTCAATATCCGGTAGCGGCTCGATCTGGTCGTAGGTCTCCAGCTGGGCGATCAGCTTGAGGAAGAGGCGAAGCTTACAAATCTCGACGGCCTCTTCCATGATGTCGACACCGTAGAGGTTGTTGAGGACGATCGATTTCAGGACGAAGTAGGGCTGGCTGGGATGCCCCGCCACCTCGGCGAGGGTGTCGCGGAAGTCGAAGAACTTTTTCGGGGAGTGCGGCTCGTCGGAGCGGTCGAGATCCTCGACGAAGGCCTGCATGCGGCCGAGACAGGCATCGTGGAGGGGATCAAGGATATTGAGGGCGGCGAAGAGGAAGGCCCCGGAGCCGCAGGTGGGGTCGAGCACGGTGATCTCTTTGATCGCGCCATAAAAGGCGCGGAGCAACTCCGGCCCTTCGCAGGTCTCGATGGCGTCCTGGGCAAACTGGAGGATGTCGAGGTTATCGGTGATCAGGTCGTCAATCTCGTGAACCTCACCAGCCGCGAGTTTGGTCCGCAGCGCCAGGCAGCGGGTGCGGCGGGCGATGTGCTCGCGCCAGGTCTCAGTGGGCAGGGCATAAGGATCAGCGGCGGGACGGTTCCACCGACCGCGCCTGGTGATGTCATCGATGCCAGCGGCGATGTCGGCCGGGAGGGGGAGCACCACGCCGTCGCTACCAACGACGCCCTTGCGAACAGCGGGGTAGAGGTAGCGGTCCGGGTTCTCGGCAAGAAGTCGCCAGAGCGCGGAGCCCGGTTCGAAGGCAACCGCACAGCCCTTCCTGGCAGCGTCGAAGAGGGAGGGAACGATCGTGTTGCGGCCAATGTAGCCGGTGATGTCCTCTTTGGTGTAGTAGGCGCCCATCTGCTTTTGGTTGATGTATTTCTCGAAGATGTAGCCGAGGACGTCGGGGTTGATCTCGTCCTGGTTGCCGAGAGGGCGCTCGTCGAGGTGCCAGGTGTAGGCGTCGAAGAAGTCGAAGAGCCGCTCGAAGGCCTCGTCGGCGATCTCGATGGTGGGGTTAGCTTCTTCCAGGGTGTGGACGTCGAAGAGACCGCCGTTCAGATAGGGGACGCGACCGAGCAGCGCGTCGAGGTCGGCCGAGTGATCCTGGGCACCGAGTCCTTCATGGAAGAGGCGCAGCAGGAAGTGGCGGTAGAAAGAGAGGAAGGTGCCGTCACCCGCCTGACGGCGGAGGCGTTGGAGGCGATTACGGAGATAGTCTGGGTCGCCATCGAGAAAGCCCTTTTTCTGGATGAAGTAGACGAACATGAGGCGGTTGAGCATCAGGGAGGCGTACCACTCCTGATCGCCTTGGGCCTGAATCCCGCGCACGAACCCGAGGAAGTCCTGGTGCTCCTGCTTGAAGCGCTCGTAGAAGCGTTTAGTGACGCGGTCCTTGTCGAAGGCGTCGCGGACGGCACTGACGACGCCGGTGAGGGAGAGGGTCTCCTCGGCCGAGATCGGAAACGCGATGCCCTCCAGGCGTTGCAGAAAGGCGGTGGCAGCCTGCCCGGCGTGGTAGACGTGCTCGCGGACGGCGGCGGGTCGACCTGGCTCACGCTTGACCCATTGCCAGATCTGGAGCGATTGGGCGGCATCGGCATAGACAATGAGGTGCTCGTGGGCGAGTTTCGCCAGGCGGTGCTCGATCTTGCGGCGGGAGGCGTACGGGGGGACGCTGCCCTCATCATCCGGGTCGCATGAGAAGACCTGGACGCCATGCTTCTCGGCGACGGGACGCAGCGTATAGGGTTGACCGTCGATCTCAACCGTGTGGGGACGAATCCGCAGGAAACTCCAGCCCAACTCCTGAACGAAGAGATCGGAGAGGTCAAAGCGTTGCAGCTGCTCGCGTGCCCGCGCGGTGTCGATGGCCATGATGTGGACTGATCCCCTCCCGTTGCTTCTCCCCCGGTATTGGGAGAGGCAAGCCGGTAAGCCATGATTGATGGCTTAGTCGCCGTCGCCAAAGAGACCCATCGAGCAGATGATCTGAGGCTCGCGCTCCTCGCTCCCCTCGTCGGTGATGCAGAGCGCGGCGTCATCACGCAGGTTGGTGACGATCTCGGCGAGCTGGGCGTCGGTGATACCGCTGCGGAGCTGCCGGTTGAGTGTATCGACCGCCGATGAGCGGAGCGGAAAGCGATAGATCTCCTCGATGGCGCGGTTGAGGGATTGCGATTCGAGAACGGTGCCCTTCCACTCGTCAGCGTAGCGTTTGAGCCGCTCATAGGTCCGAAAGCGGGCTCCGGATGGTCGGCCAAGCTGACCGCCCACCAGCCGGTCCTCAGTGACGATCTGCTCGACGCCGCGCAGCACCAGCTCATGATGTCGCTCGTGACGCGGGAGGGCCGGAGCATCAGGTGTGCACTCGGCAGCCTGAAGGATGGTGAGCTGGGATTGGGTAACGGCGTTGCCCTGCTCGTCGATCCAGGCGAGGGCATCGTTGTCGTCAGCGGTTCGCAGGTAGACGAGGACGCCACGGGGTTTGGTCGGCGCGGGAACGTGGGAGCGGGTCGCGTAGACGACATTGGGAAGGTCAGCGACGAGTTTTTCCAGTTTCGGGTCAGCGTCGATGGCGTTCTTCCAGATCTGGTAGGCGTAGGACGCCAGATCGACTTCGGTGTCAGCATCACCGTCAAGGACGCCGGCCTTCTCGTGGTAGAGATCAACGAGTGGCTGGTTATCAGCGTCGTCCTCGAAGAACGCCTCGTCGGCACCCACAACCTCGGCGTTCTCATGGAGGCGGCGGCGGACGCGTCCCCGAAGGTTGATGAGGCGTTCGATGCCATAGGCGGGAAGGAACGAATAGCAGCGGATCTCATGGGCTTCCTGGCCGATGCGATCGACGCGACCGGCCCGCTGGATGAGCCGGATGATGGCCCACGGTAGATCGTAGTTGACAATGATGGCGCAATCTTGAAGGTTCTGGCCTTCACTGAGGACATCGGTGGCGACCAGCACCCGCAGTTCATCGGCCTTGCCGACGACGTGACGCTTCTCATTGCTGTTCGGGCTGAAGCGCCAGGCCAGAACGGTCGGATCGTTCGAGTCGCCGGTGACCCCTTCGAGGGCGGTGATGCCCCGCGCTTTGAGCTGTGCGGCGAGATAATGCACCGTGTCGGCGAACTGGGTAAAGATCAACACCTTCTCGTGCGGATGTGTGTGTGTGAGCAGGTGCGCCAAGGCCCCGAGTTTCGTGTCGGTCGTGGGTTCCCAGATGCCGCAGCTGGCGAGGACCGCGAGGAGACTTCGCGCATCGGCGAGGAGATCGCTGGCGAGACTGTCGTTAACGAGGGAAGGCCGGAGCCACTTGAACTGGCGACGGTGCCGACTCGCGTAATTGGCATAGACCTGGGCGGCACGGTGACGGTACTCAGCCTCGGCGGCGATCGTGGGCGCACCGATGGCGGCATCGGGATTCATCATAGGATGAGAACCGCCGCTGGCAGAAGGATCGCTCTCGTCAGCGATGCTCACGTCGATCAGCACCTCATCGGGGTCGGGATCACGGTCGGCCGCTTCGGCATCGAGTAGCCCCGGATCCTGCGTGCCAAGGGGGAGGTCCAGTCCCTGCTCCAGAGCATAAACGAAGACGAAGTTCCGCAGAATATGGCGCTCGACCGACTCGATGAAGGCAGGACCACCGCTCTCAAGGCGCTTGAACAGATTCGTGCGGCTGAAACCCATCAGACGCTTCCCGGCGCGGCCCAACCCGTCGAGGATCTGACGCTCGGCGGCGTTGGCGGGGGTCTGCGGCTGGGACGCGACGTAGTTGCCAAGTCCATAGCGCGGTAAACGCAAGGAATTGACAACATCGACGACCGCTGACGCGTATAGCCGGGCGTAGGGATCGCTCGGGTTGCCATCATCGATGGTGAAGGGGAGCGTTCGCGGAACTCGGACGGGGAAGTAGGCGCGCGTGCCATTGTCCCTGGTCAAAAAGAAGCGATCGGTCTCCGAATCGCGCTCGGCATAGTTGGTCTGAATAAAGCCTCTCGTCCGGCGGACAAGGTAGCGCCGCATGAGCTCACGCCAATCGTCCGGGTGATCGCTCTTCTCGAAGGCGGAGAGGGTGCGGACGTCACATTGGTGCCGGCGGACGAACTCGACCTCACCGATCTCCTGAATCTTTTGCTCGGGTCGCACGCCGAGGATCTCGTCGTCAGGCACAAAGAGCCGGAGTTGGGCCGAGAGATCGAGATAGGTTTTGTTGTAGGGTGTCGCGGACAAGAGAATGCACCGACTGTCATTCTTCGTGATGTAGTCGTGAATGGTTCGGTACTGGCGCGTCTCCCGGTTCCTCAGATTGTGGCTCTCATCGATAAGCACCACTCGGTAGCGCCGGAGTTCCGGTAGGTCACGGATGACGCGACTCAGTGGCAGGACCTTCGCGATGAGGCGATAGCGATCGACATAGTCCTGCCACATGCGTTCAAGATTCTTGGGACATATGATAAGGGTCTCGGTGTTGTGGTCGTCCTGGAAGATTCGGGCCAGGGCCGTGGCCATCAGCGTCTTGCCGAGGCCGACGACATCGCCGATGAGGACGCCGCCGCGCTTGTTGAGGTAATGGGCGGCGATCTTGACGGCCGCTTTCTGGAACTCGAACAGTCGGTCGCCAAAATCGCTCGGAATGCGAAACTCATTCAGACCAGCGCGTGCCTCGCGGGAGAGGTGGTAGGCGATCTTGAGGTAGACATGGTGGGGTGGTCGAGGCTGCTCCCTCGCCCAGCTCTCCTCGATGACCAAGATGAGTTGGTCGGAGATGTCGAGGCACCAGGGATCATTCCAGCGGTCGTCGAACCAGTGCTGGAGCTTGGTACAGGCATCGTGGTCGAGGACATCGATATTGAGTTCGCCCTGCCTGGACAGGCCGGACAAGGTGAGATTGCTACTACCGAGATAGCCGACGATCGGGATGTTGAAATCCTGACGGTGAATCAGATAGAGCTTCGCGTGTAGTGGGTAGCGAAGGAAGAGCTTGATCTCGACTTTCCGCTCTCGGATCTGCCGACACAGACGGCGGAGGCCCGCCTCATCGCGATTCGTGGGGGCACCAACGGTGAGCTGCGCGCGAAACTCCTCGGCGACCTGCTTGCTGAGCCGGAGGACGGTCTGCTGATCGACGCCACCGTCACTCGCGGTAAGACTGAACGCGTGACGAAGCTCATCCTGCGGGAGTCGCTGCATGCCGACGAGCACGCGGCAGCAATCACCGTCGACACCGGGCCACGCCTCGATGTCCGGCGCTACGCCATCCCAACCGCGGAGATTGAAGTATCCGACGCAGAAATCGGCCCGGTGGGCGGTTTTCAGCGTTCCCCGGAGAGCCGGGAGCAACTGAGCGTCGATATTATCGAAGATACGGGGCACGCGGTGGGTCTCCGTCCCTGCTCACCACCGCGACCCGGATTGCCCATGGCCTGGAGGTGCCTCGATCTGTTCGTTTAACTAGCGTCAGGATACTGCCTGCGATCCCACGTGGAAAGGATTCGTCGCCAGCAATTGCCAGAAACGACTGAGGATCAGCGCGACATGACAGGGCCGGAGCAATTGCCCCGGCCCTGCGGTCGTTCTGACGAATGTGCCAACCGAATCGGCTAGGCGACGACCTCTTCGCTCTTGGGGTCGAAGAAGTGGAGGCGCTCCGGCTCAGCGGCGACCTCGATCTGCTGGCCGCGCTCCAGCTTGATGTCGGGGTCCATTCGGGCGGTGAGAACGGTCCCGTTGTTGGTCAGGTAGACGAAGATCTCGTTGCCGAGCAGCTCGATCACGTCAACCGTCGTCGGGATCGTCGCATCCGGTGGGATGTTGATCCGGGAGCGCTCGACCAGGTGCTCCGGGCGGACACCGAGGGTCACCGTCTGGCCGATATACTTCTCAAGCGACTTGCCCTTGGCGTCCGGCACGCGCATCTGGAAGCCCGGGGTGACGGCGAAGAGCTTGCCATCGTTCGCCTGGAGATTGACATCGAGGAAGTTCATCGACGGCGAGCCGATGAAGCCGGCGACGAACTTGTTGACGGGGTGATCGTAGAGATTCTGCGGCGTGTCGAGCTGTTGGAGCACGCCGAGGCTCATCACCGCGATCCGGTCGCCCATCGTCATCGCCTCGACCTGGTCGTGGGTGACGTAGATCGTCGTGGTCTGGACGCGCTCATGCAGCTTGATCAGCTCGGCCCGCGTCTGCACGCGCAGCTTGGCGTCGAGGTTGGAGAGCGGCTCGTCCATCAGGAAGAGATCGGCGTTCCGAACGATCGCCCGGCCGAGCGCGACGCGCTGCCGCTGACCGCCGGAGAGCGCCTTCGGCTTGCGATCGAGGAACTGCTCGATATCGAGCACGCGCGCGGCCTCACGAACCCGCTGCTCCCGCTCGCCCTTTGGCACCTTGCGGAGCTTGAGCGGGTAAGCGAGATTGTCGCGAACGGTCATGTGCGGGTAGAGCGCGTACGACTGGAAGACCATGGCGACATCCCGGTCTTTCGGGGGCAGGTCATTGACGACCCGATCACCGATGATAATCCGGCCAGAGGAAATCTCCTCCAACCCGGCAACCATCCGCATCGCGGTGCTCTTGCCGCAGCCAGAGGGACCGACGAGGACGAGGAATTCCTGGTCGTTTACCTCCATGTTCAGGTCCTGGACAGCCGCGCTGCCGCCCCCACCGTACAGCTTCGTGACGTTCTCGAAGATCACGCGCGCCATGGCGTATCTCCCCCCTGGTTGTCTACGGGGTCGCCGACACCCGGCCACCCTGAGGCACCCTGTTGATCGAGCGGACGCGGTGCCTTACGTTCCGCTGGGTGTGTTGTCGATAATTTAAGCGCGCTTGTCAAGAGGCAGTCTCGGCAACGAGCGCCAATGGGCGATCGGAGGATGGAGTGACAGCAGGAACGTCAGCACGGATCGTGACGTTTGGCGAGGCAATGGTCCGCCTGACGCCACCCGGTCATGAGCGGTTGGAGCGAGCCGACCGGCTCGACATCACGGTTGGCGGCGCCGAGCTGAATACGGCGGCGACAATCGCCTGTCTGGAGGTTCCGGTCACCTGGGTCTCGACCCTGCCACGGACGCCGCTCGGGCGGCTGATCGCCCGGGGCGCGAGGGCGGCTGGTGTTGGGACGTCGGCCATCCGCTGGGTTGCGGAGACGGAGGGTCGAGCGGGAGTCTACCTGCTGGAAGAAGGAACCGATCCCCGGCCGTCGGCGGTTCACTACGATCGGGCGGGGTCGGCGTTCGCCCGGCTGCCGGCCGGCGCCTTTGACTGGCCGGTGCTTCTGGAGGGCGCCAGTGGGTTGCACATCTCCGGCATTACCCCCGCGCTCGGCGAGGGTCCGCGCGCGGAGACCGAAGCGTCGATGCGTGCGGCGAAGGCGGCGGGTGTGACGGTCGGGTTCGATCTGAACTACCGCTCGAAGCTCTGGAGCGAGGAGGAGGCGCGGCGCTGCTTTGCGGAACTGGCGCCGCTGGCGGATGTGCTCTTTACGTCCCGGAGTGGACTGCGAACCTTTTTCGGTATCGACGGCGACCATGCCGAGACGCTGCGGCTGGCTCGGGAGCGTCTCGGCATCGGCACGATCATCCTGTCGCGGAAACGGTCGAAGGCGAGCCGGTCGGTCCGCCTCGGCAGCGTGGCGATAGGGGGTGACGGCGAGGTCGTCGAAGGCACCTGGCGCGCGGTCGAGGTGGTCGATCTCCTGGGAGGAGGCGACGCCTTCGCTGGCGGCTTCCTGGCTGGCTACGTCGCCGACCCGTCCGACCTCCCACGGGCGCTGGCGCTCGGCGGCTCCGCACAGGCGCTCAAGCACACGATGCCGGGCGATTTCCTGACGGCGACCCGCGAGGAGATCGAGGCGGCAGTCGATGCGGCGGACGGGGGAGTGTTGCAGCGGTAAAAAGGGAGCTACTCCTCCTCATTTCTATCCTCACCGAGTTCAATGAGATCGGGAGACGAGCGGCGGATTGTTAGGTCGTGTTTAACGAGCTGACCTGCCTCCGTGGTGTGGTCCGAGGTCTTCAGGAGCCTGGCCAGTTCCCGCCGCCTGATGGGGTAGCCGCCAACTGAGTCGAACACGCCATAGGCGCACCAGGCAAGAACTGTGGCACAACGCTGCTCCAACTTGACCAGCTACGGCCCGAGCACCTCCTTAACCCGCCGCAGGGCGTCGATGTGCGCCTGGGGCGAGGTGAACCCGGCACCGATCGTGCTGACGGCCAGGTGCGTGGCTCCGATGTCCCGCCACGCCTCGGCGTGCGCCGCCCACCGCCCCACCGGCAGCGCACCAATGGTCAGGAACGCCTCGACGCCGACCGCCTCTGGGATCCGGCCCGCCTCGTCGGCGTAAATTCTCAACCGCTCGATCATCCTCCGCGCCTCATCGTCCGGAGGTATGTCCAGGGGGAACCAACCGTCGCCCATCCGCGCGACTCGCTTGAGCGTGGCCTCGACCATCCCCCCGATCCAGATCGGGATCGGGCGCTGCACCGGCAGCGGGTTGAGGCCGGCCGCCTCGATCCGGTGCCACCGGCCCGCGAAGGTCACCACCGGCTCGGTCCACAGCATCCGCAGCACCGCGATCTGCTCCTCGCTGCGGGCACCACGGTCAGCGTAGCTCGCGCCGAGTGCCACGAACTCGTCTTGAATCCAGCCGACGCCGACGCCAAGCCGAAGCCGCCCCCCGCTCAGGATGTCCACCTGGGCCGCCTGCTTGGCCACCAGGACCGTCTGCCGTTGAGGCATGACCAGCACCCCCGTCACCAGCTCAAGCCGACGGGTCAATGCGGCCAGATAGCCGAACAAGACGAGCGGCTCGTGGACCGGCTGCTCGCTGGTCGCGGCACCCGTGTAGCCCTCACTCAGGTCGATGAGGGAGGATCACGTGGTCGAAGGCCAGAAGGTGGTGATAACCGAGGCTCTCGGCGGCCTGGGCGATGTCCCGGATCGCGACGGGATCGCCCCCGATCTCGGTCTGGGGAAAGACCGCCCCGATATGCACCGCGGTTCCCTCCTCCGCATGCTTAGCAGTCTGCCGCGGCGGGCCGTCCATGCATCGAGTGGTGGACGGTCACAGGTCCGCCTCGGGTTCCAATAATCCCCGCAACCGTAACCACGATTATAGCCCTCGCGTCAAGCCTCCACGGTCCGCCGAGCGTCGGCAGAGGAACCTGGACTTCCGGCTTCGCTGAGGACCGCTTCGATTGCCGGGCGAACGTTCACCACTGATCGTAGCCCCGAGACTCGCGAGTCAAGGACTCAGGCAACACCGAGCTAAATCTGGCGCAAACTCGCGAGGGGAACCCGGTCGGTCACGCCAAGAATCTCGACACCGACGACCTGATCATCGGCGTTGTAATCGAGGACCACCCCGGGGCACACCTCTTCGGACTCGACGATCGAGGAGTAGTCAAGCCTGAGGTAGAGGGCGTTGGCTTCCGCGTCGAATCTCACCTTCATTCCATCTTCCTCTGGGTTCGGTCGAAATATACCGTGACGATTCGCCAGGGCACGATCGTCTCATTGTAGACGACCCTTAAGACGCGTCCGCCCCGCTCGGGTATCCGCGCCAGCGCATGACGCAGGGCGCGATCGTGGTGGTCCGCCTCGACGCGCTACGGGTATCGAAGCACTCGCTCGATCCAGGCGATGTCGATTTCGCGCTCGACCACCATCGCGAGTGCGTGACGCGACAGCACGAAGGTTAATTCTGAGGGTCGCTCCGTCGTCACTCAACCGTCCGCATCGGCGACGACTGCGACCTCGTCCGTCACATTCGCCCCCTGGCCGGCCAAGGGCAGGGTGAGAACCTCACCGGTGAGGGCGAGGTGGGTGGCGACGGTGTGGTAGGCGGCGACGACGGCGGGAACGGCGACCGGCGGGACGAGGGCGAGCACGGAGGGGCCGGCGCCGCTGAGGCAGGCTCCGAGGGCACCGGCATGGCGGGCGGCGGTGGCGAGCGGCTCAAGATGGGGAAAGAGGCGGGCCCGATACGGCTCGTGCAGCCGGTCATGCATCCCGGCGGCGATCAGGGTGTGATCGCCGGCGCGCAGACCGAGGGCGAGACTCGCCGCCGTCGCGACGTTGAAGGCGGCGTCGGGGTGGGGCACGGTCGCCGGGAGCGCGGCGCGGGCCGCCCAGGTGGCGCCCGTCACCTGGGGCACGAAGAGCACCGCCGTGAGACCAAAGTCGTCGCAGGTGCAGAGGCGGACCGCTTCCGGCACCCCCGGCACCGCGAGCACGGCGCCCCCGTAGAAGGCGGCGCCAACATTGTCGCCGTGCCCTTCCATCCGCCAGGCGAGCGCGTAGAGCTCGGCCGGAGACAGCCGCAGATCGAGCAGGCGGTCGGCGGCGAGCAGACCGGCGACGAGCGCGGCGGCCGAGGAGCCAAGACCACGAGCCACCGGAACCCGGGTGAGCACGGTCAATGCGAACGGCGGCAACGCGCGGCCATGCTCATCGGCGAGGCGGCGCATCGCGGTCAGGGCCAGGTTCTCGCGGCCGTCGAGGAGACCCGCCTCCGGACCGGTGAGCGCCACGGCATCCGGCTCGCCCGCGGGATCGACCGTCACCTCGTTCCAGAGGTCGAGGGCCAGCCCCAAGGCGTCGAAACCGGGACCGAGGTTTGCCGAGGAGGCCGGCGCCCTAACCGTGAAGCGCATCGGCGAGGGCCCGCTCCAGTGCCGGCAGCTCGGCGGGCACACTGATCGGTCGATTGGCGCCCGCGGCGGGTTCTCCTGCCGGTCCGTCATGGAGATGGTAGGCAATGACGGCATCAGGATCCTTGAGGACATGACCGGTCAGCACCGCCACCGCTCTGGCGTCGGGGGCAACGTCACCGGAGGCGACCAGCCGCCGTAGACCGGCCAGCGACGCGGCGGAGGCCGGCTCGCAGCCAATCCCGGTGCGGTCGATCGCGGCTTTGGCATCGAGGATCTCGTCATCGGAGACAGGGATCACGAGACCCGCGGTCGCCTCGATGGAGCGGCGGGCACGCGGGGTGCTGGCGGGGTTGCCGATTTTGATCGCGGTGGCGATGGTCTCAGCGACGACGGCGGCGAAGGTTTGCCAGCCACCCGCGTGGTAGCTTGCGAACGGGGCGGCGCCGGCGGCCTGGATCACGGCCAGCTTCGGCAGCCGGTCGATCAGGCCCACCTGAAGCAGCTCACCGAGCGCCTTCCCGAAGGCGGCGGTGTTGCCGAGGTTGCCACCGGGCAGCGCGATCACGTCAGGCACCTGCCAGTCAAGCTGCTCCAGCATCTCGAAGACGATCGTCTTCTGTCCTTCGAGCCGGAACGGGTTGACCGAGTTGACGAGATAGACATCGTAGGCATCGGTCAGCTGACGGAGCAGGCTCAGCGCCTGATCGAAGTCGCCGGCGACCTGGACCACCCGCGCGCCGTAGGCCAGCGTCTGGGCCAGCTTGCCACCGCTGATCTTGCCTTCCGGGATCAGAACCAGCGCGGGCAGACCGGCCGCCGCGGCATAGGAGGCCAGCGAGGCGGAGGTATTGCCGGTGCTGGCGCAGGCGACGATCCGGGCGCCGACCGCGCGGGCGTGGCTGACGCCGACGGTCATGCCGCGATCCTTGAAGGAGGCGGTCGGGTTATGCCCCTCGTGTTTGATCCGCAGCGAGCCACCGGTGAGCCCGGCGTAGTCAGCCAGGCGGTCGTCTTCGTAGAGGGGTGTATTCCCCTCCCAGCGACTGACGATCGCCTCGTCCGGGATCGGTGGCAGCAGGGGCCGGTAGCGCCAGACACCGGAGTGGCGGGCGTTAGGGGGGAGACCGACGCCGAACTGCTCGGGACGGACCGGCGCGTCGAGCGCGACCAGGGCGTCGAGCAGACCGCCACAGACCGGGCATCGGGTGAGCGCCCGGTCAGCGACCTGCTCGGTGCCGCAGTCCATACAGCGCACGCGGAGCGCGGTTAACGCCCCGGGTTCCGCCATCCACACCCTGCTCTGGACCGCGCCCATCTGCTTCCCCTGACTTCCCGGTTGGACCGATCCCCGCCCCAACCGACCATGGCTCCGGGGGAGGGACATCTCGTGACCGTCATGGGAGGATACCATGGGGTCAGCGGCCGGAATCCGTGGGCGGCGCCGGTCGCTACGCGGCGGCGAGCCATCGCCGCAGGTCGTCCGGAGAGACGTTGCCACCGCAGACGATCGTCCCGACAAGCTGCCCCGCGAAGCGCTCGGGATGCTCGATCAGCGCGGCCAGCCCGACCGCGCCGGACGGCTCGGCGACGACCCCGGTGTGGCGCAGCAGCTGCCGCATCGCCTGCAGGATCGTCTCGTCGTCCACCAGCAGCGCGTCGTCGACCAGACCCCGCATGTCGTCCAGCGCCTCGGGGACCGGAACCCGCACGCCGATGCCATCGGCGATGGTTCGCACCGTGTCGCCGACGATAGGACGCCCGGCGCGCCACGACTCCACCATCGCGGGTGCTCCGGTGGCCTGGACAGCGATGATCCGAGTACGCGGGCTCCGCGCCCTGATCACGCTCGCGATCCCGTTCAGCATCGCGCCGTTGCCAAGCGGAATCAGCAGGCTGTCCAGGCGCTCGGGAAAGGCGAGCCATTCCAGCCCCATCGTGCCCGCACCCTCGACGGTCTCGATGTCGCGGCTGTCCTCGATCAAGCGAGCGCTGTCGATCGAAGCAACCCGTTTTGCTTCGAGCTTGGCCGCGTCGAAATCGACGCCATGCAGCGCGACAGTGGCCCCGAGGGCGCGCATCCGCTCGATCTTGAGCGGGTTGGCCCGGGTTGCGGCGTAGACAGTCAGCAACCGGCCCCGGGTCCGGCAGGCATAGGCCATCGCCTGGCCGAAATTGCCGGCGCTGGCGCAGATAAGCGGGGCGTCGTCGGTGATCTGGGAGACGAGCCAGTCGGCACCGCGCCCCTTGAACGATCGGATCGGGTTGATGGTCTCGATCTTCAGGGCGATCCGCGCGCCCAGCTCGTCGCCAAGCGGCTCACAGACGAACTGCGGCGTCCTGACAAAGAGCGGATCAATGACCGTAGCGGCCAGTTCGATCCGGTCAAGCGAAATCCTGGGGACCGGGTGCATGATGACTCAGTCCCCCATCGTCGTCAGTGCGTTCCTGGTTCGGTCACTCGTCGAGCGCCGTGCCAGAGCAGCGGCGCATCCGTCAGGATCAGCCGCTGGGCGCACTCGCGGCCGCGGCTCCCGGCACCGCGTCCACCCGGCTGGCGCGAACGACCGTTCGCTCGAGATAGTGTCCGGTGGCATAGTCGAAGGGACCGCCACAGGTAATCAGTGTCAGGCTTTCCCGCGGGGTCGGACCGACGATCTCGTCGAGTGGCGCGTCATCGGCCGTGTAGTTGCGGATCCACTCCACCTGATAGGCATAGACCTCGCCGTCCTCGCCGGTGACGTTGATCGGCGCCCCTTCCTTGATGTGTGCCAGGGTATAGAAGACCGCGGGACCGACGTTCCAGTAGTCGATGTGACCCGCCATCACCACGTTGCCGCTCTCACCGAGTCCGGCGAGATCTTTGTACCAGGAAACCACCCACGGGCCGGTCGGATTCTGCATCACCCCGTCGACGATCTCCAGCTGCTCGATCTCGGCATCGACCTGGGCGGCGTCGATCTGGATCGCGACCGGGGCAACCCCGGCGGCGCGCACGACCGGGGGCGGCGGCTGTCCGGTGGGACCGGACCGCGGCCCGCCCATGCTCGGCACCTCGCCGGCCCTGGTCGAGACGATCCGGGCGTCTTGGGCGAGGGCGGGAGCGCCCAGGAGGAGCGCCAGCAACGCCGTCAGGACGAGCGGGGTACCGCGTCTCACTCGGCGGGAACGAGTGGGCCGGATCGGGGGGTGGGAACCGGTGGACATGAGCATCTCCGTCGCTGATCGCCGCGCGGCTCGGATCGAGCGCGATTCGCGCTCGCCGTTCACCCTTCTATACGCACGAGACGACGAAATCGTATCACCCGGTGCTGATCGCGCGTTCACGAACGGGTGATTCAGCCACCATTCGCTCGAAGTAGCGATGGAACGATGGGTCACCGGTCAGCTCGGGGTGGAAGGCAGTCGCCAGCAACGATCCCTGCCGCGCGGCGACCGGCCGGCCATCGGGCAGGCGGGCGAGCACCTCGACCCCGGGTCCTGTCGACTCGATGACGGGTGCACGGATGAAGACGGCGGGAACGGGGTGATCGGCGACCGCCGGCGCGTGGAGGGTCGTCTCAAACGAGTCGAGCTGGGAGCCAAAGGCGTTGCGCCGGACGTGAAGATCCATCAGCCCGAGCAGCGGCTGGGGCCCACCCAGGACGCTGCCCGAATCGCCGATGTCGCGGGACAGGAGAATCATACCGGCACAGGTACCCCAGACCGGCATGCCGTCCTCAACCCGCTCGCAGATCGCCGCGTCGAGACCGGTGCGGACCAGCAGCTTGCCGATCGTCGTGCTTTCGCCGCCGGGGATGATCAGCCCATCGACCCAGACCAGATCGGCTGGCAGGCGCACCTCGCGCGATGGGAGACCCAGGCGTCGCAGAACGCGCCCGTGGTCGTCAAATGCCCCCTGAAGGGCGAGGATGCCGATGGTCATACGATCGCTCCGTGCGATGAGGCGCCGGTCGACCACCCCAGTGGTGGCGGCAAGAGATCGTCGGCGTAGACGTGTGATCCGGTCGAGGGAGGCCACCGGGGATGTGGCTCAGTCTCGGTGGCCTCCCTCGCTGCTTACCAGCCGCGGACGGCCAGCAGCTCACGCTCGGGAATGGCGGCGAGCTCGAGACCGCGCATCGGCTCGCCCAGGCCACGGCTAACCTGAGCGATCAGCGCGGCATCGCGGAAGTGGGTGGTCGCTTCGACGATCGCGTGGGCGCGGCGGGCGGGGTCGTCCGACTTGAAGATGCCCGAGCCGACAAAGACGCCCTGGGCGCCGAGCTGCATCACTAGCGCGGCATCGGCCGGGGTGGCGATTCCACCGGCGCAGAAGAGGACGACCGGCAACTCGCCGGTCTCGGCGATCTGCACGACCAGGTCGTAGGGGGCGCCCATCTCCTTGGCGGCGCTCATCAGCTCCTCGCGGGGGAGGGCCTGGAGGCGCTTGATGCCGCCGGTGATCTCCCGGAGGTGACGAACCGCCTCGACGATATTACCGGTGCCGGCCTCGCCCTTGGAGCGGATCATCGCCGCGCCCTCGCCGATCCGGCGCAGGGCCTCACCGAGATCGCGCGCACCGCAGACGAACGGCACCCGGAAGGCATGCTTATCGCTGTGATACCGGTCATCGGCCGGGGTGAGGACCTCGCTCTCGTCGATGTAGTCGACCTCAAGGGCCTCCAGAATCTGAGCCTCGACGAAATGGCCGATCCGCGACTTGGCCATCACCGGGATCGTGACCGCCTCCTTGATCCCGAGGATCAGGTCGGGGTCGCTCATCCGGGCGACACCGCCCTGGGCGCGAATATCGGCCGGCACGCGCTCCAGCGCCATCACGGCAGACGCGCCAGATTCCTCGGCCATCCGCGCCTGCTCGGCGTTGACGACGTCCATGATGACGCCGCCCTTCAGCATCCGTGCCAGGCCGGCTTTCGTTGTCCAGGTCGAGGTCTCCATCAGCTTCCCTCCAATGCTGCTACGTTCCATCCAATTCGCGTCGCTGACACCGCTGATTCATGAATGATAGCGCAGGGGATAAGTATTCAGTACATCCAATACCACCGGACGAGGTCGCATGAAGCCATCCAATGCCGGTGCATTCCGGGGTCAGAGCCGGCGGTTGAGGAAACGAGCGAGCTGCGCCGTGGCGATCTCATCGAGGCGCAGTGCGGGACGGCGTTGATGGGCGGAGGCGAAGATGCCGCGGCGTTGCAGCTCGTGCTTGGCGGCGGCGACCGAGTGATCGATCGATTGCATCGTCCAGAGCAGAAACGGCAGCCCGTGCTCCAAGGCAGCTTCAGCGCCGGCCAGATCGCCCCCCTCGTAGCGCGCCTGGATATCGACGAACAGACCCGTGAAGTTCGGCGCGGGCATGCTGCCGGCGGCGCCGCGCTCCAGCGCGTCGAGGATGCCGAGTCCACCCCAACCGCAGAAGATCGCGATCTGATCGCTGTCTGCGACCAGTCGCCGCGTCTCGGAGATGGTCGCTCCCTGGGGGGTCCCTTCGACCTTGATCGCCCGGAGCAGGGGTATCTTGCTCGCCATTCGAGCCCAGAGGTCGGGGGCCATCGTCACCCCAGTGAGCTGTGGGGCGTCTTGCAGGATCAGCGGGCGACCGGCGGCGGCGGCGACGCGGCGGTAGTAGTCGAGCAGATCGTCTGGCCCTGGTTTGACGAACGACGGCGGCAGGACCATCACCGCGTCGGCGCCGAGCGCGACCGCCCGCTGCGCACGGTCGATCGCCGGCTCGACCCCGGCCCCATCGGCCGACGCGATCACTGGCACCCGCCCCGCCACGGCACTGACCACGACCTCGACGACCTCGTCCCGCTCGCTTTCCGTCAGCTTGTACCCCTCACCCGCGATGGCGAGACAGGCAACACCGCGAGCCCCCTCGGCAATCAGCCACTCCACCTCGCTGACCAGGCCAGGCGGATCGAGCGCACCCTCCTCGGTGAAGGGTGTGCAGAGGATCGGGATGCAGCCGGTCAGGGGCATGGTGGTCGACATTGACGTCTCCCTGGGATCGTCCTCGGGGATTACCCGGGTGATCTGCTGCAGCCAGCCATGTCCCGGCCCGTTGAGGCCGATCGCCCCTCCCGCAGCCAGTGGGCCGACCGCTCGGTCGCAGGCATCGACGGCGCGGCGCGTTCGGTGGGAACAACCCGTGGCGTCGACGTGTCAGGACGAGACCGCGTGAGCCAGGCGATCCGGTCAATCCGCTATCCGGCGTCAACGGCTGTCTCGTCAGCTGCATTGACCGCCGCCGCCGACGCCGGGGGCGGGGTGCGTTCGCCTTCACGGCGCTCCCAACCCGGGGCAAAGAGGGGAATGAAGTTGGCAACCTGGTATGGGTGCTTCTCCAGCTCCGCCCAGTTGAGGTCGACGCCGAGACCCGGGCGATCGGGGATCTGGATGCGGCCGTCGACGACCTCGACCGGATGGTCGAGGAGCTCCTGTTCCCATGAGACGTTGAACTCGTCGAACAGCTCCTGAACGAGGAGGTTCGGGGTGCAGGCGCCAAGCTGAACGCAGGCGGCCGAGGAGATCGGTCCCTGAGCGTTGTGGGGCGCGACCATCGCGTAGTGGGCGTCGGCCATCGCGGCGACCTGTCGCGTCTTCCAGATCCCGCCCATGCTTCCGGGCTCGGGTTGGAGGATATGAATCGCGTTGTGGGCGAGCAGCTCGGCGAACTGGTGAGTCGAGGAATAGCTTTCGCCGGTCGCGACCGGGACCGGAACGCGGCGGGCCACCTCGACCACGGCGTCGACCTTGAGGTGGTGGGTCGGTTCCTCGAACCAGGTCGGGGAAAACTCGGCCAGGCGCTCACCGATCCAGATCGCCTCGCTGACCGAGAAGCGCGAATGTCCTTCGATCATCAGCTCGATCTCGGGGCCGACCTCGTCGCGGACGGCGCGGACGATGTCGAGCGAGAGGGTGCGCTCGGCCGGCGTCATCGTCCGCCAGGCGGCGCCGAAGGGATCGAACTTCATGGCCCGATAGCCATGGTCGATGACGATCCGGGCTTTCTCCGCGAAGCTCTCCGGGGTGCGGGGACCGGCGTACCAGCCGTTGGCGTAGGTGTGCAGGCTCTCGTGATAGCGGCCACCGAGCAGGTCGTAGATTGGCCGCCCGGTCGCCTTGCCGATGATATCCCAGCAGGCCACCTCGATCGCGGCGACGGCGTTCATGTGGACCTGCCCGCCCTCGGAGTAGAGGTCGCGGGTCATCCGCTGATAGATCGTCTCGACCTGGAAGGGGTCGATCCCCTGGTAACGCGGCGCCAGCTCATGGACAGCCGCCTCGACCGTCTTCGCGAAGGCGTTGAGCGTCCCCTCGCCGATCCCGTACAGCCCCTGCTGGTCGGTATCGAGTCGCACGAAGAGCCAGTTCTTCCACGGGTTGCCAACGACGAAGGTGGTCGCTCGAGTGATGCGCACGCGGTTATTCTCCTTCCCAGGTGGTCCTTCAGGCGCTCAGGCACGCCATTGTATCCCTCTTTGGCGGGATCGCTCATAGGGCTGATGGGTGCGAGAGACTATCGCGCACGCGGGATAAGCAGCGCGTTATTTGTCTCGAAGGGACGCGTCCCATTCGCCGTTGAGGCGGACGACTCAGCGCATAGGGGCCATAATGACCCTGAGCGGCACGATACGATGCGCCTGGCGGCTGGGCCAGCGCATCGAAGACTGGGGTGGCGCAGCAGATGCACTTGGGAGGAAGAACAGCGATGCAGGGGGAACCATTTGACCGGCTGACGCGGATGCTCGCGACGCGAGGCTCGCGACGGCGGGCGCTCGGCGGGATCGTCGGTGGGGTGATCGCGGGCGGATTGAGTTTGCGACAACCGGGAACGGTCAGCGCCACGACCTACACCGAAGACGAGATCAAGCGGATTATCCGGCAGGCGGCCGACATGTATGAGCAGCCTCGACGAGACATGCTGCGGGTGGCCTACTGCGAGTCACGCTACAACCCGCGGGCCTACAATCCGTCTGGTCCCTATTACGGCCTCTTTCAGTTCCTGCAAAGCACGTTCAACTCGACGCCCTACGCCGATCACAACATCTACAACCCGAAAGCCAACGCCCGGGCCGCGGCATGGATGTGGTCGGTTGGACGTCGCAATGAGTGGGCCTGCCAATAAGTCGATCTCCCACCAGGGGGTCGAATTATCGGGTCTCCCAGACGGACCTGTGCTAGCTGTCCGCCTGGTCGTCCAGCTCTGCCGCTGGCGTTGGTCCTGGGTGGGCCGCGCCGCCGGTGTGGCCGGGAGCGGTTGGATAGAGACCGGGCGGGTGGCCGTCGTCGATGTCGCGAACCAACGTCTCGTCGCCGAAGATGCCTGTCCCGGGCGCTTCACCACCAGTTGGATCGAGTAAACCCTCATCGGTCGGGTGCTCGTGGTCGATCGATTCATGCCGGGTCTCGGGTGATGGCTCGCGTGTCACGTCGTTCTCCTCTTCCGCGCCGGAGATCCGGTGCGCGGAATGATCAGGTTGTCGGTCCCCGCGTCCTCGGCCTCGCGTCTGCGTCGATTCATCACCGGCGTGTGTGCGAGCCGGCGACGCCCGTCGCGTCGGATCGTTGTTACCACGTTCGCCACAGTCGCTGCTCCTGGGCTGATGCTATCGCCCGTGGCGGGGCTTCACGCTCAGCGTGAGGCCGACCGGGTTCCGGCGCAGCGACGAACAGGGCAGCGCGGGTTTGCAACGTCGTGGATTTCTGTCCGCCCCTGAGATCGGGACGTGCCAGTGGCCGGAGGAGGTCGCGCGCGGCAGGTGGCGCGCCCCATCCGAACCGTATTGCCAACACGTCCTGATCATGACGCACGATTATCGGTCAGCGTCCTCCGTGGTGCCGATCATCCGGGGCGGGGTACTGCCGGGGATCGTGGCGGCGGATTCGGGGGCGGGCGGCGCTTCCATGGCGGAACCAAGGTCCGGCATCGGAGCCGACCGCAGGGTGGGAGTGGCTTCCGGCGCGCGGATGGGCTCGGGCGTAGGGCCGGAACGGGGCGTGGGTGCCGGTATATGGCCGTTGGCGGAGGTGCCGAGCAGGGAGCCGATCAGGTCGATCGGCAGGGGGAAGACGACGGTGGTGTTCTTCTCGGCGCCGATCTCGGTCAGGGTCTGCAGGTAGCGGAGCTGAATCGTGACCGGGTTGCGGTTCATCACCTCGGCGGCCTCAGCGAGCTGCTGGCTGGCCTGGAACTCGCCTTCGGCGTGGATGATCTTCGCCCGCTTCTCGCGCTCGGCTTCGGCCTGACGCGCCATCGCCCGCTGCATCGAGGTCGGCAGCTCGACGTCCTTGACCTCGACGATGCTGACCTTCACGCCCCACGGCTCGGTCTGCTGATCGATGATCTGCTGCAGTTCCATATTGATCTTGTCCCGCTCCGAGAGCAGGTCGTCGAGCACGCTCTGCCCGAGCACCGAGCGCAACGTCGTCTGGGCGATCTGGGACGTCGCCCGGATATAGTCCGTGACGTTGACCGTGGCGGCGTTGGGGTCGAGCACCCGGAAGTAGGCGACCGCGTTGACACGCACCGTCACGTTGTCGCGGGTGATCACCTCCTGAGCCGGGATATCCATCGTGATCGTGCGCAAGTCGACCTTCTGCATCCGCTCGACAAAGGGAATCAGCAGGATCAGTCCGGGTCCGCGCGGCCCAAGCAACCGGCCGAGCCGGAAGACGACACCCCGCTCGTACTCCTGGACCACCTTCACCGCGGCAAAGAGGACGATCAGGATGAAGACGACGATGACGCCAATAATCGGTCCAACGACTTGCATCGGTCTCTCCTTGACGACGGCCGAATAGCGAACAGTCTGGACGGCGCCCAAGCCGAGCGGTCAGGTCGTCCTGGCCGGGGTCGCCACGACGGGGACAACGGTCCGTGTATCGACGGGACGGCTTACCGTGAGCTCGGATGCCTCCGCCACGGTCGCGGCACGCACCCGCAACCGGAGGCCTTCGACACCGGTGACGATGACCGTCGCCCCGACCGGGAGCTCCGCGCCATCGCCAGTCGCCTGCCACAACTCGCCAGCGGCAAAGACCGTTCCCTGCGGCGCAAGCGCCCGCCGCACGGTGCCGGGGCGCCCGACCAGCCCTTCCCGACCGGTGGCGGGGCGACGCAGACGCGCCCGCAACACCGCCGCGCCAAGGAAGAGGAAGAACCCGACCAGGAGGGCCGTGATCGTCCAGATGACCGAGGTGGCGAGATCGTACCCCGGTGGGCTGTCCCGGACCAGCAGGTAGGAACCAAGCACAAAGCTGATGACGCCGCCAATCGTGAGTGACCCGAACGACGGGACCACCAGATCGACGGCAAAAAGGAGAAACGCGAAGCCGATCAGCAGCACGCCGGTCCAGTTGACCGGGATCGTGCCGAGCGAGTAGAGCGCGAGCAGGAGAAAGAGCCCACCGACGACGCCGGGCAGGATCGCACCCGGGTTCGACAGTTCGAGAAAGAGCCCGAGGCTGCCGAGACTGAGCAGGATATAGGCGATCGTCGGATCGGCCAGCAGCTGCAGGAACTGCTCCGCCCACCCCATTCCTCGGGTGTCGATCGTCGCCCCGCGGGTCTGCAACGTGACCGGGCCGGTTTCCAGGCGAACGGTGCGGCCGTCGATCTGGTCGAGCAGCGACGGCAGATCCGGGGCGATCAGGTCGATCACCCCGAGCGAGCGCGCTTCGTCGGCGGTGACGTTCACGGCATCGCGGACCGCCCGCTCGCCCCATTCAGCGTTTCGCCCGCGCAATGTCGCCAGGTTCTTGATCTGGGAGACCGCATCGTTCGTCACCTTGCGCGCGAGTGTCTCATTGCCGTCCGATGCCGTGCCGTCACCTGATAGGAAGATCGGGGACGCCGACCCGATCCGGGTGCCGGGCGCCATGGCGGCGACATGGGCGGCATAGGTGATGTAGACACCGGCCGAGGCGGCGCGCGACCCGCCCGGGGAAACGTAGACGACCACCGGCACCTGACTCCTCAGGATGTCGTCGATGATGTCATCCATGGCGGACGAGAGCCCGCCAGGGGTATCGACCCGCAGCACGAGCGCGGCGTTGCCATCGCGCCCGGCCCGATCGATCGCGCGGCCGATGTAGCCCGCCATCACGGGGGTAATCGTGCCGTCGACCTCGACGACCTCGACGCGCGACGAGGAGGACGCCAGCGTGGGAGTCGCCAGGGCGGCGAACAACCCAACGGTCAGGAGCAGGATCGGCAGAAGCCGGATAGCGCGCGAGAGCGCCATCAACACAATCGCTCTCGGTGTGGACATCGTCGTCCCTCCTGGTGACGCTTTATGTCCATAGTATACGGCGATAGCGAGCCTGATCTGGTAGCGCATCAGGAGCCGGTAGCATCGGTGGTGTAGGCTGAGCGCCTTGAGCGACCTCAGTGGGCGCTGGCTGCATCTTGAAGAGCGATATCACAACCAGACAGAGGCAGAGCCAGAGCCAGCGACTGGACGGCAGGGAGGTCGCCGGATCGATCCACGTGGCGCCCCAACCGCAACGAGGCGGTCGGGGCGCATGGCATGCGCCCCGACCGCAGACGCGTGATGGGACAGGGTTCGCGACCATGCCCAGGTCCGTTGGTCCCCCTGTGATCTGCTCGGCAGACGACCATGAGGCGCAGTGTCAGGGTCCCGGATGCCTTCCACCGGGCGGGCAGGTCATGGCCGCCGCTACCCTCATGGTAGGGGCGCTGCTTGCCGCGCCCGCCGGTGCGGGTAGTGTCGGTCCCAATGGTCCCCGCCAACCATGGCACGGGTCACCCACCACTCCCGGTAGGGGCGCACGATGTGCGCCCTGGTGCCCGGCGGCGTTGTTGCCGTTGCCACCGTATCCCCGGCTGAGTCGTGACGATTCACGAGCGAGCGGCGGGTTGCCAGAGGGTCATCGCCAAGCCTGGCATGACCGAGGGGTAGGCGCGTTGGGAAGAGGAAGCATTGGGTGTCTGAACGTGAGGAGCCGCGGGCACCTGGCGACGTATCGGGGCCGCGCAGGCACACGTGCATCCTGGCCGCGGAGCGATCAATGGAAGCGCGAGAGGAGGGTCATTGCTCGGCAGGCCGCCGTGCTCTGGCCGCCATAACCCTCCCCACGTCCCCTGGCCGGTGATGGGAAGAGCCCGGGCCGGTCCGGGTCACGGGCTCTTCAGAAGGTCGATTGAAGGTGGAGAAGGTCGGTGATCCTAGCGTGACCCGCTCTTGATCTGCAGGCGGTCGCCGCGGCGGTTGGCCAGATCGAAGACGGCTGGCGCGCCGACGGCGAGGTCCGACGCGATCCGGCCGCGAGCATCGACCAAGATGCCGGAGGGCGTTCCATTGGCGCCAAAGGCCTGGCCCGCGCTGAAGCTGTCGTCGAGCAGCACCGGCGATCGCAGGCCAAGCTCACGATTCGCCTCGGCGGTGCCGGAGGAGATCAGAAGCAGCTTCGGCGCGTTCTTCGGCGGCGACGCTTCCCAGGCCTTCAGATCGTCCAGCATCCGCGTGCAGAACCCGCACCCAGGGTTCCAGAAGAGCACCAGCGTGCGCGTCCCCTGCAGCAGCGTCTTGATCTCGACTGTTTCGCCGTCGAGGGTGCGTAACCGGAGGTCAGGAGCCTCGTCGCCGATGGTGGCCGCTGGCCGCTCGGCGGCAGGGGCACCGGCCGCGACGGCCGGATCGTCTCCGCGTGCCAGCGCGAGCACCCCGGGTGCCCCGACGGCGACCGCGGAGGCGATATTGCCGGCCGTGTCGACCAGCACCGCCGAGGGTGTTCCGGACGCCCCGAAGGCGCGTCCAGTGGCGAACCCCTGATCGAGTACGATCGTTGAGCTCAAACCCATGTCGCGGTTGGCCTGGACATCCCCAGTCGAGACGATCAGCGCGCGTGGCGCGTTAGCGGACGCAGCCGACTCACGCTCCCAGGTTGTGAGATCCTCGACCATCCGGACGCAGAATCCGCAGCCCGGGTTCCAGAAGAGGAGCAGCGTCGGCCGGTCACGCAGATCGGCCAACCGCACCGTCGTGCCGTCGAGATCGGGAAGCTCCAGCTCCGGGGCCGGCTGGCCAATCGCCAGCCCAGGTGAACGGGCCGGCGCGCCATTGCTCGGGGCCGCGGCCGGCGCGGCGGGCGCTGGCGCTCCAACCGACCGTGCGACGAGCGCCCGGATCGCGTCGGCGCCAAGTGCGAGCGGGCTGCCAACCGTTCCATCGGACCGAACGATCACCGCCGACGGCGTCCCGTTCGCCTCGTAAGATTGCGCCACCTCTCGATCCTTTTGAAGCAGCACATGAACCAATCCATGCTCGCTGGTCTTGGCGCGATTCTCCTCCGGCGTGCCCCGGCCGACGAGGGCGACGGTCAACCGTGCGGCGTGTTCCCGCTGCCAGGTGCCGATATCCGGCATCAACGCCGTGCATGGTCCGCACGTTGGATCGGAGAAGACGAGCAGCGTCGACTGGCCACGGGAGCGCAGCGCGTCGAGCGTCATCGTTTCGCCGTACAGCCCGGTCAGGGAGAAGGCCGGAGCCGGCGTGCCGACCTTCAAGCCGACGACCGGCTCGGCGGGGGCAGGCACCGGCGTACCCCGAGCGGCGAGCGTCTCCTCGATCGCATCGAGGCGGACGAGCAGACGGCCATTCTGGCCCAGGAGGTGAACGAGCAGCCATCCGGCAGTGGCAAGCGCGGCCAGCAGCACCACGCCGCCGACCAGGGCCACAACACCCCAGCCGGAAATCTCGTCGGCCCAGCCAATGACACTCGACCCCGAGTCTCCCTGCCCACGCGCAACGACCAGCAACGCCAGCAGCGCCAGCACGCCGTTGCGAATCAGGTGACGGGGGCTGATCGGATCAGCCGAGAGCTGACCGAAACAATGGCAATCGGGCCGGTTGCCACGAGCCAGGTTGTAGGCGATCTCGGCGGAGAAGACAACGAGCAGCGCGAGGGCGCCGAGGGCGCCCCACCAGGCGGCATCGCGCGGAATCAGCAGCAGGGCGACGGCCAACTCGACGAAGGGCAGCGCGATCGCGATCGGTCCCGCCAGGCGGTCAGGAATCCCAAAATCGGCGACGGCCTGGCGCCCACCTTCGCGGTCGAGCAACTTCGCGATCCCCGAGGCGATAAAGACGCCCGCCAGCCCCAGCCGGATCAACAGCAGCACAACATCCATACGCGTAGCATCTCCACCCGAAAGATCGCCGGTCCCACCGCGCCAGCAACCGGTAACGATTCCCTGACGGCGACGCACCGTTCCGGGAGAACGAAACTGATCCATCGTAGCATGCCGTCGGGCCAATCTGGGCAAGCGGCATCAACGAACAACCGTTGCTAGACAGCGATATGACGATCACCGCGCAGCGCCGCGACGGCGGCGATGCCCACCCGATAGAAATAGCGGTCGATACTGGGAATGAAATCGGCAGACGTGATGGTCAGGCTCGTCACCGCGTCGTCCCCGGGTGCGAACGCCTGAGCGGTTACATGCGCCTGCCCGCCCGCAAACAGATTGAGCAGTGGGACGATCGGCAGACGGACGAGGGCAGCGAGCTCGACGGGATGGAGGCGGTAGCCGGTCAGTGGCCGGTCGTCCCGCAGCAGAAAGACATCCTGCAGCTCGTGGTCGCGGATGCCGACCTCGCTCTCGTTGACGCAGAGACGGACCCCGAGGCGGCGCAGATCGCGTTGCGCGACCGTCAGGCCGATCTCCTCGTCCACTTCACGCAGCGCATCGTCCAGCCCTTCCCCGGCCCGGTAATGACCGCCGACCGTTGCGTCGAGACCACCCGGCCAGGTGTCTTTAGTCAGTCCCCGCCGTTGAAAGAGGAGAAAGGGTGCGCCGTCGTCGTCGAGCCCGCAAACCCAGACATGCACTGACCGGTGCCAATCGCCGTCCCGATGGACATCGGCGCGCCTCTTCGTCCGTCCGGCCGGCGAGCCGTCTGGACGGACAAGGTCGAAGCGCTCGGCCGGGTCCTGGGCCAGATCACTCAAGCCGCTCACGGTGGTGACGGGGCTGAGGCCACCGGGAAGCCGTTCCACTCCGTTGCGAGCAACCCGAACAGGATCTGATCGCCATAGGCGCCGGAGCTGAAGGACGCCTGGCGGAGGATCCCCTCCTGGACGAATCCGCACCGGGTGTAGAGGCGACGGGCCCGATCGTTCGACGCCTCGCAGCGAAGCGCGACCCGATGGAGGTTCCATGTCTCGAAGCAGACGCCAAGAAGCGTCTGGAGGGCGTCGGTCCCCAGCCCCTCGCCCCACCGCGACGATTCGCCGATCAGCAGCGAGAGCTCGGCACCGCGAGGCTCTGGCGGGAGATGTGCGACGAGCAGCAGACCAACCGCCTCCGCCGCAAGTGTCTCGACGATGAAGGCGACCGGCCGGCCGAGCAGTGCCTCGTCCGCCAGCCATCCTTCGAGACGGCGCTGGACCTCGGTGAGGGAGATTGTCTGGTCGGGCACGCCCCAGCCCACCATCACGTCCGGCTCGTTGAGCCAGCGATGGAGCAGCGTCGCATCAGGCCGATCGACCGCCCGAAGATTGACCAGCTCACCCCGGATCATGCGCGCCACCCTCCGAACGGACGCCGCGACACCTCCAGCGAACAGCCGGACAGATGCTCGTGCCGGCTCGGAAGGATGACCTGCCCGCTCAGAGAACGCTGATCAGGCCACGCCGGATCGCGATTCGAGGCGGGGCCGGCGCGCATGGGGCGAGTCACACTGGCCCCCATGCCGAGGCGCCATCGTTAGCCACCACCACCGACGCTCGCCACGACGGTCAGGGCGCCCGACCAGCGCTCGGCGAGGTCGACCACGCTGCCGGAGAAGAGTCCAAGGAAGATCGTCGCGAGGACCATCAGCAGGATGCCGGCGTTGAGCAGCGGCGTCGACGCCTGCCGGGGGGCAGCCTCGCCGTCGCTGAAGAACATCACCGCCACGACCCGCAGGTAGAAGAAGGCGCTGACCGCCGAAAGGACAACCACCGCGATCGCCAGGGTCAGACCGAGATCACCGGCATTGATGGCAGCGAGAATGACGTAGTACTTGGCGTAGAAGCCGATCAGCGGCGGCACCCCCATCAGCGAGACCATAAAGACGGTCATCGCCGCCGCCGCGAGTGGCTCGGTCGAGGCAAGCCCCGCGAAATCGTCGAGGGTCATTCCACGACCGCGATGCTGGAGCCAGACGACGATCGCGAAGGCGCCGATATTCATGAAGGTGTAGGCGAGGATGTAGTAGAGGAGGCTCGCGATTCCCTGATCGTCGCCGGTGCTGCTGGCGCCGCCGGCGCTGAAGCTGCCCCGCGCCTGATAGGCGGCCAGACCGACAAGCATGTAGCCGGTATGGGCGATCGAGGAGTAGGCGAGCATCCGCTTGACGTTGCGCTGGGAAATGGCCACCACATTCCCGAACGCCATCGTCAGCAGCGCGAGGGCCGCGATCAGCTTCAGCCAGTCGTCTCGAATCGGACCGAGCCCCTGGACCAGGATGCGAATCGTGGCGGCAAAGGCGGCCGCCTTCGGCACCACCGACATAAAGGCGGTGACCGGCGTCGGCGCGCCATCATAGGCATCCGGGGTCCAGAAGTGAAAGGGGACCGCCGCCACCTTGAAGCCGAGACCAACGATCAGGAGCAGCAGCGCCAGCAGCAGCGACGGCTCCAGGAACTCTTCCCCGGCGACGGAGCTTTGCAACGATCGGGCGATCACGTCGAGATCGGTCGAGCCGGTGGCCCCGTAGATCCATGCCATCCCGTAGACCAGGATTGCGCTGGCGAAGATGCCAAGCAGGAAATACTTGAGCGCCCCTTCGACCGAGGTCAGTCGCCGTTTCGCAAAGGCGGTCAGGATGTAGGTCGCCAGCGAGGAAAGCTCGATCCCCACGAATATCATCACGAGGTCGCCAGCCGCGGAGACCAGGAGGGCGCCAAGCACCGAGAAGCTGAGCAGCAGATAGAACTCGCCGATTGGCATCCGGCCTTCGAGCCGATCGACATAGGTCGCCGAGATGAGCACCGTCAGGATGGCGGCGATCAGGATAATCAACGAGAGAAAGACGGTCAAACCATCAGCCCGAAACGCGCCGTTGAAGGTGCTCTCGTTTCTGCCGTCCTGCCACCAGAGGGAGATCAGCGCCAGACCGTAGCCGGTGATTGAGAGACCGGTCAGCCACGTGAAGTGCCGCTCCTCCGGGAGAAAGGCATCGCCGAACAGCAGCGCCATCGACAGGGCGAAGACGATCAGCTGCGGGGCGAGCAGGCCCCAATCAGGCGACGAGAGATTCAGATCCAACGGCATCGATGTGCTCCGTTCCTCGGTGTCGTCTGACGGGGAGCCGGTCTCATCCCCGCGTGCGCCTGCCAGCTCGCGATTCGCCCCCGAGCCGTTCCTTCACTCTGCCAGCCGGTGACGGCATCGGATCGCGTTCGAGCGCGGTTCTTCCTCAATCCTACGTGAACGGTTCGAGGATGCGCCGGAAGGCCGGCTCGCAGATGTCGAAGATCGGCGCCGGGTAGATCCCGGTGACGATGGTCAGGACGGCCAGCGGGAAGAGGGTCAGCGCTTCCTTCTTGGTCAGATCAGGCCAGATTTCTCCGACACCGGCCTTGTCACCGGCCGTCAGACCGTGCGCCGCGCTCCCCTCCGCTGACACCGCTTGATCGGCGGCGACGGTCGCCGCGGCATGATGGAGCTGCGAGCCGCCCGCGACCGGCAGCGGCGACCCAAAGCCATGACCGTGGCTTCCGGTCTGATCCTCCCCGACGGGCGGCTCCTTGTGGAGCGAGTCGCGCTCGTCCGTCGTCAGCGCGCCGTCATGGGGATCAGGCATCTCGCCGGGGGCCCGTCCCCAGATGACCCGCTGGAACATCCACATCATGTACCAGGCGGCGAAGATGACGACGGAGAAAGTGAAGACGGCGGCCCAGGGGTTGTACCGCCAGGTGCCGACCGCGACGAGGAACTCGCCGACGAAACCGGAGAGCCCCGGCAAGCCGATCGAGGCGAACATGAAGAGGGCGAAGTAGCCCGCGTAGGCGGGCAGCCGGGTCGCCAGCCCACCAAAGGCGGAGATGGCGCGGGTGTGGGCCCGCTCGTAGACCACCCCGACCAGCAGGAAGAGGGCGCCGGTGTTGAAGCCGTGGGCCAGCATCACCATCATCGACCCATCCATGCCCTGCAGGTTGAAGATGAAGATGCCGAGGGTGACGAAGCCCATGTGACTGACCGACGAGTAGGCGATCAGTTTTTTCATATCGGGTTGGACAAGCGCGACCAGGGCGCCGTAGAGAATGGCGATCACCGAGAGCAGGATGATCCAGGGCGCCCAGTCGCGGGAGGCCTGCGGATAGAGCGAGAGATTGAAGCGGAGCAGACCGTAGCCGCCCATCTTCAGCATCACCGCCGCCAGGATCACGCTGGCCGCGGTCGGCGCCTCGACATGGGCATCGGGGAGCCAGGTGTGAAACGGAAAGAGCGGCACCTTGACCGCAAAGGCGATGAAGAAGGCGGCGAAGACCCAGAACTGGAACGTCCGGCCGTAGTCGCCGCCCTGTAAGTCGAGCACGTTGAGCGTGCGGAGCCCGGTCTGATTAAAGTACGACTGGTAGGTCGCCACAATCGCGACCAGCATCAACAGCGAGCCAAAGAGGGTGTAGAGAAAGAATTTTACGGCCGCGTAGACCCGGTTCGTGCTGCCCCAAATCCCGATCAGGAGCGCCATCGGGATCAGCATCAGTTCCCAGAAGATGTAGAAGAGGAAGAGATCAAGCGCCATGAAGACGCCGAGCATGCCGGTCTCAAGCAGCAGCATCGCGATGTAGTACTCGCGCGTCCGCCGGCCGACGGTGTCCCACGACCAGACGATCGCGATCACCGAGAGCAGCGTGGTCAGAGCGATCAGGAGGACCGCGATGCCATCGACGCCCATGAAGTAGCTGGCGCCGAGACCGGGCAGCCAGGAGACCTTCTCCTGGAACTGGAACTCCGCGTTATGGTCGAAGGCCAGCAGCAGGACAACCGAGAGCACGAAGCTGAGGAGGGCACTGCCCAACGCGATCGAGCGCGCGGTCTCCCGGCTGATGCGGGGGATGGCGAAGATCACCAGCGCGCCGAGCAGCGGCAGATAGGCGATCGCGCTCAGGATTGGAAAGTTGTCCACGATTCCCTCCAGGGAAGACTCAGGATCGAGGGGCACGAGAGAGACCGATCGGCGCCACCCTCGCTCGCCGTCCCCACGTCTGCCTCAGCCCCTCGCCCTTCTCCCTTGCCCGTCGCCCACGCTGCCGATCGATTACCGAAAGAGGTTGCTGAACAGCCCAAGATAGACCCCAACCATCAGCACCATGCCCAGCGCGATCGCCAGGGCGTAGTTGGCGACGAGACCGGTCTGGACATGGCGCAGGCGCTGGCTGACCGCCCCGATGCCGGTCGCGACACCGTTGACGGTCGCATCGATGATCCCGACATCGACCACCCGCCACAGCACCATCGCCAGCTCGGTGAGGGGCCGGACGAGGATGGCGTTGTAGAGCTCGTCGAAGCGCCACTTGTCGTAGAGGAACTCGTAGATGCCGCGGTAGCGACTGGCGAGATTCGTGGCGCTGATCGTCCGCGTGATATAGGTGAGATAGGCCAGGGCGATCCCGGCCAGAGCGACGAGGCTGGAGATAATGCCAAAGGTCACTGTCGTCCGCGTCGAAACATGATGCTCCTCGCTCGGCGCGACCTCGACCCCGGCTGGCTCGTCCTGAAGGGTGTAGAGCGCGGCGACCTCATCACCGGCCACCGTTTCGCTTCGCTCGGCGAAAACCGGTTCCAGGAAGTGATGGAGCGGACCATCCTCCGGCGGGAAGCCGACGAAGCCGATCAGCGCGGCGGGCACCGCCAGCAGGAGCAGCGGCATCGCCATCGACGGCGGCGACTCGTGCGGGTGAAGGTGCTCGGTGTCGAAGCGGGGCTTCGTGAAGAAGACCAGGAAGACGAGCCGGAACATGTAGAGCCCGGTCAAGAAGGCGGTGATCAGACCGACGACCGCGACGATCTTGCCGATCGGCTGCTGGTCGCTGACCCAGCTGCCGACGATGATCTCATCCTTGCTCCAGAAGCCGGCGAAGGGAATGACTCCCGCGTTGGCGAGGGCGGCGACGACGAAGGTCCAGGTTGTCAGCGGCATGTACCGGCGCAGACCACCCATCTGGCGGATATCCTGCTCCTCGTGCATGCCATGGATCACGCTCCCGCAACCCAGGAAGAGCAGACCCTTGAAGAAGGCATGCGTCATCAGGTGGAAGATCGCCGGCACCCAGGCGCCGGTGCCGAGGGCGAAGGCCATGTAACCGAGTTGGCTGAGCGTCGAGTAGGCGACCACCCGCTTGATGTCGTTCTGGACGACGCCGATCGTCGCCGCCATCAACGCGGTGAAGGCGCCGATCAGGGCGATCACCAGCAGGGCGGTGTCTGACTGCTCGAAAATCGGATGGGCCCGCGCCACCAGGTAGATACCGGCGGTGACCATTGTCGCGGCATGAATCAGGGCGGAGACGGGGGTCGGACCTTCCATGGCGTCGGGGAGCCAGACATGGAGCGGGAACTGCGCGCTCTTGCCGCAGGCTCCAAGGAAGAGGAGGAGAGCGATGCCGGTGATGGTGCCGTTCGAGACCTCAGAGGCGCGGGCAAAGACCTGATCAAAGGCGAGGGTGCCGAAGGTGGTGAAGGTCCACATGATGCCGAGACCGAAGCCAAGATCGCCGATCCGGTTGACGATGAACGCTTTCTTGGCGGCATTGGCGGCGGAGCGGCGTTTGAACCAGAAGCCGATCAGCAGATAGGAGCAGAGCCCTACCCCTTCCCAGAAGACGAAGAGGAGCAGAAAGTTGTCGGCCAGGACCAGCATCAACATCGAGAAGACGAAGAGCGGGAGGTAGGAGAAGAAGCGGTAATAGCCGCCGTCGCCGTGCATGTAGCCGATCGAGTAGACGTGGACCAGGAAGCCGACGGTCGTCACGACCAGCAGCATGATGGCGGTCAGTTGATCGGCGTAGAGATTGACATCGACATTGAAATCGCCGGCGGGGATCCAGCGGAACAGGTGCTGGGAGATCGCCGCGTCCTTATCGTGGACATCAAGCAGCACCAGCAGCGAGAGCAGCCACGAGCCGAAGATCGCCGGAGCGGCAACCCAATGCGCGTTGTCGCGGATGACCGTCCGGCCCAGCAGGATATTGATCGCGAAGGCGACGAGGGGCAACAGTGGGATGAGGAAGAGATAGCCAGCCATCAGCGGCCAGCCTCCGGCGTGCGGCGTGTGCGATTGAAAACGGCGCGCATCCGCTCCCCACCCCCCGTGGGGCAGCGCGACCGGCCGGCCGCCCCTCTCGATCCCGCTCGGCTTCCCGCCCAAACTCGGCGTAGTGTACCGCAGGAATCGGCCAGGTGAAGCACGGCATGCTGACCGGCATCGGGCAGGCCAGCACGATCCGGGGCAGTGACTCGCCAGAGCGGGAGTGCCACGACGCTGGCACGGTCCCGGCGACTAGCGCGACGGCCCAAACGCCGACGTCACCATGGCCACCAACCGCCGAAAACTCTCGTCGATCTCGACCGGGACACCGAACCCGCCGCTCGCTTCGAGGGTGGCGAATCCATGGATAGCGGCGCGAAAGACCCGGGCGGCATGGATCGCGTCGTCCCCGGTCAGGCCGTAGCCAGCGAGGGCGGCGAGCAGGATCCGCATCGTCTCGGCCTCGACCGCCATCACCTCAGGATCGTCGACGGCGACGAGACGGGGGGAAGGGACCGTCGCCGTCGCCAGCCCTGGCCGGTCGCGGACGAACACGCGGTAGGCGTCGGCCATCGCGGCCAGTGCCGCGTTGCCGCTCCGCCCAATCGCCGCTGTCGCGAGACGGCGGCGCAGCTCGCGCAGACCAAGCAGCGTCAGATCGCGCCGGAGGCCATCGAGCCCGGCGATGTGGTTGTAGAGGGACGGGGTTCGCACGCCCAGCCGCCCGGCCAGCGTCGCCAGATGGATCTGGTCGAGACCGATCTCGTCGGCGAGGTCCGCCGCCGCCGCGACCACGGCGTCTCTGGTCAGTCCTCGGCGGGTGGTCCGCATGGCCGGTCCTACGTGAACTTCCGCTCGGCCTCGGCGATGGCGTGATCCATCGCGCTTAGCGGTTCGGCGAGGACCGGACCGTGACCGACCGCCAGACGCGACGGGTTCAGGGCTCGCAAGGTGCGCGCGGAGGCGAGGGCAGTTGGCTTGTGCCACGTCGCCAGAACGAGGAAGGGAAAGAGCGGCCGGAGGACGCCGGAGACGGCGATCCCGCCCTGGGTTTGGAAAGCATCGCCAGCGATCAGCGTCTGATCGCGGGTGTCGAGGAAGGCGACCAGTCCGGGGGTATGACCGGGCGCGGCGATCACCTCCAGCGAGCCGATCCGGTCGCCGGGGGCAATCTCCCGCGTCGGGAGGGTGTCGATCTTGGGGTAGTTGCCACGTGGTTTGGCCTCGGGCTCGCCGGGGACGGAGGAGCGGTCGCCGCACAGGAAGCGCGCGTCACGGCCGGTGATCAGCACCTCGGCCTCGGGCAGCGCGGCGTGGAGGGCATCGACCGACCCGACGTGATCGCCGTGGGCGTGCGTCAGGAGGATTCGACGGATCGGCGCGCCATGCTCGCGAGCGATCTGGAGCATGGCCGGGGCGGCGCCTCTGAGACCCGTGTCAACCAGCGTGAAGCCGTCGTCCTCCTGAACCAGGTAGGTATTGATCGGGAAGAAACGGGGGAAGCGGGTCATCTGGATCAGATAGTCGCCGTGGCGAGTCGTGCGCATGCGTCAGCTCCTTCTTGGTATGGAATCAATCGCCATGAGCCCACCGTCGGTCAACCATCGCGGGCGACTCAGCTTGCCACGCTCGTCCGGGTCGTGCGATCGATCAGAGGCGTGACGAACAGACCGTAGCCGAGCAGCCAGTCGATGGCGATGTGGATCAGCCAGATCAGACCGAGGGTCGTGACCAGGGGAACGCCGGCGACGACCCCGATCCCCGCCGCCAGGGCCGGCGCCGGCATCCGGTGGGTGGCGTTGTAGGCATGCGCGCCCCAGCGAGGTCCAGCCAGGAAAGCGAGCGCGGCGAGGTCCGGTGCCAGCAGGAGCAGCGCAAGAGTTCCCCATCCATAGCCCAGCAGGCCGTAGAGGAGCAGGCAGAGCGCGACCACCGCCGCACTCAGGGACCGGGACGGGACGCCCCGGCGGGGGAGCGTATTGGCGTGGCCCGGGCGCTTCTGTGTCCGGGATGCTACGAGCAGATGGCGATCGGCCCCGGCGGGGCGCGTCGATACGATAGTTGGTCTCATTGGTCTCTCCACACTCCGTCAAAGCTATTGTCTATAGTTTATATACTACTATAGTTAGTTTGACAAGTGGTGATGTCGATGACCGCCGCCACGGGCGCACGGGGCGCGATGTCGCCTCGACACCACAGCCGTCAATGATCGTCGGGCGCGATTCGTGATCGACGAGTGGTCCACGCCGCGCGCATGCCGCCGCAGCATCTCGACGACTGACCGGCCCGGGCGATCCACCGCCGCGGGCATGGCATGGCATGGCATGGCATGGAAATCATCCGCGCTGTCGTTCCGTCCGCGAGGGCGCGGGCTGGCCGAGGCAGGTTCGAGCTTTCGTGGGATCAGGATTCAGCCGCCCACGGCGAACTGGGGCAGC
>JAABUS010002201.1_pt1 | contig 38021 bp, 31 predicted proteins | sample 5560161 | NCBI WGS metagenome assembly JAABUS01 (sample SAMN10711885, study PRJNA513376) | rock metagenome | isolation source: Antarctica rocks | place: Antarctica: Victoria Land, Trio Nunatak nord | collected 2016-01-04
GACGAGCAGCGCCCAGAGCACCAGGCCGACCCGCCGCAGTCTCTTCCCTCCGCGTCCACCGAGCCCTCGCCTGATGCGCTTCCACCGATCCGGTTCAGGCAAGGTGGCAAGTGTCAGTTCGGAACCGGTCATGTCGACGAGCTCGACCCAGTCGCCGCCGGAGTGGGCGAGCTAACCGTATCGCGAAGACGAGCGGCCCGCTGAAACAGCCGAGCGACCACCATCCCAATCGCCATCCCGAGAGGGTGGGCCATGTCCGAGACCGAGTGCCGGACGATCAATATCTGACCCAGATAGAGCAATCCCCCAAGAGGAAGGATGAAGCCAGCCGCCCTCCAGAATCGTCTCCGCTGGAGCAGGTAGATGCTGAGAGCACCCGCCACTCCCCAAGCCCCGACCGACGCTCCAACGTCGGCGTTCTGCACCAGATCCGGGACTTCGTCCCAGTCGGTCGACCAGATGAGGAAGAGGGAGAGCAGGGCGGCCGTGCCCGTCGCGACGATCGTGCTGGTCCAGTAGACAAGCAAGGTTCGCCTTGTGCCGATCAGGAACTCCAACGGAACCAGCCAGGCCAGCAACATCAGGACGCTGTTGCGGGCGTGATCGGGATAGAGGGTGAGAACTTCCGAACTCAGGACTACCCAGACATGCCCGGCGCGCAGGTTCTCGAGGTCATAGCCCCACCGCTCCCGGATGCCAGAGGGCAGGTCGCCATGGATCGACCCCGTCCAGAAGGCGAGTCCGACGATCAGGCCGATCATGACCAGGCTGAACGGCAGCCGGCGGATGATCGTGAGCGGGAATCGAACGGTACGGACAGCCAACCGGACCGACCGGTTGGGACGGGCGTTCCGGGTGGACGGCCGGTTGTCCGGAAGTGGATGATCCATCGACGAGACTCCCGCGCGAAAGGCAACGTTCCTTGTCGGATGAATGCTGGTTGGGCGGTCCAGCCGCAGACCCTCGAATGGATCGGCGGTCAGATTCCTGACGATGCCTGGCTACGGTACGTCCGGTTGCTGAACGCAGACTGAAGCAAAGCTGAAGCAATGGCCGGACCGTGACCGGCGGCGCACGCCGGGGGCCTGTACGCTTCGCCATCGAAGCAAGTGTGAAGAGCAGCTACCGAAGGACCAGGGGATGGCGTCGCCCGAACCGAGACGGACAACCGGTGTCTCCCTGAGCTGGCCTGGCAAACCGACCGGCGACCACCCGAAGCCCGCCTCCGGCGTCCAGCTGCGATCACTCGAACGCTGGGAGCCGTCTGCCCGACTGGAATCGTCAACACGAGTGCCGGTGACGCTGGTCGCCGGCGACGCCGTCGCCGTGCTCGATGCCTGGCGCGGCGGCGACCCGACCCTGCCCGCCGATCCGGTCCGCCTGATCTACCTCGACCCACCGTTCGCGACCGGAACGACCTTCACCGCCGAGATTCCGGTCGGTGAGCGCCAGGCGTTGTGGCCGAGCCTGCGCCTGCCGGCCTACCGCGACGTCTGGTCAGGCGGGCTTCCGGGCTATCTGACCTTCATGCACGGATTGCTCGCGCGGCTTCGGGACGTCCTGGCCGACGACGGCTGGCTCTGCCTGCACTGCGACCACCGGGCCAGCGCCCACCTCCGGCTGATCCTGGACGAGCAGTTCGGCCCCGGCGCCTTCCGCAACGAGATCGTCTGGAGCTACGGGCTGGGAAACGGTACGTCCCGCCGCGGCTTCCCACGCAAGCACGACACGCTGCTGCTCTACGCGAATTCCGATGCGGCGGTCTTCAGGCCGATCCGGGGCGATGTCAGCCAGGCGATGGCGAGCAAGTACCGCCACGTCCGCGCCGACGGCACCCGGTTCATGCGCAGCTACGGCCGCGAGTACGACCTCCGGGGCGGCAAGCCGGTCGGCTCGGTCTGGGAGATTCCCGCCGTCGCGCCGACGAGTGGGGAACGGACCGGCTACCCGACCCAGAAGCCGGTCGCCCTGCTCGAGCGCCTGATCGCCGCCACGACCGCCCCCGGCGACCTCGTGCTCGACCCCTGCTGCGGCTCCGGCACAACGCTCCTGGCGGCCAGCGGCCTCGGCCGGGCTTCCATCGGGATCGACGCCTCGCCGCTGGCCATCGCCGCGACCCGGCAGCGACTGGTCCGGGCGCAGGTGCCGCTCGTGATCCTCGCATCGGAGCTCGTCGGCACGAGCGTTCATGGGGACCCGGTGGGCGGGCATCACGCCGGACCGCCGCGCCGGTACGAGCTAGTCGCCGACGCAACCTCTGGGTCCCGCTCTCCGGCTGGCAGAGGATTTCTGACCGTGGCCCTCGAGGATCTCCGGGTCGTCGGGGTAGCGGTGAACGAGCCGGCCCCCGCTCGATTGACCTTCGCCCTCGGCAACGGAATCCTGATCCGGAGCGACCGGGCTGACGAGCCGATCATCGGGCACTGGGCCGACTGGCTGACCGGCTGGGCGGTCCACCTGGGTGTACGCGGCGACGCCACCGCCTGCCCCTTCGTCCCGGTGGCATCGTGCTTCCGGACCGGGCGAGACCGGACGCTCGCGACGACCCTCACGATCGCGCTGGGCAGAGCCGATGCGCCGGTCAGCGTCAGCCTTCGGCTCTACGATGTCTTTGGGGCGTGGTTCGACGTCACGATCCCGACGAGCGCGGCTTGACCGGCTCTAGCCGCGGACGGTGGCGGCTGGCTTGCAGGCAGGTTGACGTTCAGGACGCGGCCAACGTCACCGGTGACGCGCCGCCCCTTGATCCATCGGAGAGGATCGCATGGGCACGACATCGCCACGATCCGAACGTACCGCGCCCCACCGTTCCCGACAGCGTCGCCCGCCATCGGTCAGCGTCGACCAATCCGACTTCCGGTTCCGGCCGCTGACCGAGCCCGACGCCCGTCAGATCGCCCGATGGCGCTACCCCGCGCTCTACGCCTTCTACGATCTGCCCGAAGAGGCGTGGTCCGACCTGCTCGGCCTCGGGCCGGACTTCCAGGCGGTCGACCTCGCGCCCGGAACGATCCTGCCCGCCCGACCGAGACCATCCCGTTCCCTTGGCCGCTGGCCGGATCTCGTTCGCCGGACGCTCCGTCGGGATCACTCCCTGGCGCCGGGTCCGGCTCGACACGACGCTGGCGTGGCGGGCTTCGTCTGCTTCGGGAAGGAAGCGCAGATCCTGGGCGCCCGCGACGCCGGCCTCTACACCCGGGATGCGCTCGACATCGGCATCGGTCTCCGGCCCGACCTGACCGGTCAGGGCCTCGGCGGCGCCTTCTTCGGGGCCTGCCTCGACCACGCGGGCCGGACCCGCGAACCCGGCGCACTTCGGCTGGCCGTCGCCGCATTCAACACCCGGGCGATCGCCGTCTACACCCATGCCGGGTTCCGTCCCCTGGACCACTGCCAGAGCCCGGTCCGGGGTCGGCCGGTCGAATTCGTCATCCTGGTCAGGGACTGACCAGGATCCACGGATGCCCGGACCGAAGCCGACCCTCTCCGGCACCCTCGTCCTGCAGACAGCGATTCATCCCATCGCCTTCCGTCACGCGGTTGGCCCCGCCAATCTGGGCGAAGGATCGCCCAAAGTCCTTGATCGTCCGTTCCTCAATCCAGATATTCGATCTCGCGCTGCATCGCGGCAACTTCGGATGCATCGCGGGAAACAGGGACACCCGCGCGTCTCTTACCACGAGGCGGAGCCACACCGCTGCGGTTCGAGTTATCAGGTGCCGGGCCCACCGACCCCCGCGTGACCAGTTCGGTCGCGAGCGTGGTGTGCGTCGGAGGGGTCGAACCACCGAGCAGGTCGAGGAGCAGCCCTGCCGCCAGCCGACCCTTGTCATGAGACGGTTGGCGGATCGTCGTCAATCCTGGCCGAACCCATCTGACCTGGGGAATATCGTCGAAGCCAACGAACGAGAGATCGTCCGGCAGGCGGAGCCCAAGCTCCTGGGCCTCCCCGATAGCCCCGATCGCGACGAGATTGCTCATGGCGACGATCGCGGTCGGCGGGTGACGCTGCGACATCAGCTTGCGCACGGCTATTCGTCCGCCGGCTTCAGAGACATCGCATTCGACGAGACGAACCGTGCCCGCACCGAACGCGAGACCGTACGCTTCGAGTGCGCTCCGGTAACCCGCAACGCGGCGTTGCAAGGTTCCGGTGTAATCCTTCCAGCGACCACGCTGCGGCCATCGGATGCCCAATAGGGCGATGCGCCGGTGGCCAGCGCGGAGCACGACATCGATGGCCGCATACGCTCCTCCCTCGTCATCGACGTTGATACACGCGACTTGATCGATAGGCTCACTGTCCACCATCACATATGGCAATCGTCGGCGTTCCAGAACATGCATCGTCGGCCGGAACCCTTCCAGGCCGAGCGTCAGGAACCCATCGACCGCGGCGTTGCCGATCGCGCGTTCGACACTCCCCTTGTCGGGGGGGACGAGCAGGATCGAGTACCCGGCTTCACCTACGGTTGCCGCCACGCCGCCCAGAAAGACGGCGAAGTAGGGATTGACGAGGATGTCTTCCAGTGGCTGGGGAACCAGGACGCCGAACGTCCTGGTCCGCCCCAGGCTCATGCTCCGGGCCAGCGGGTTGGGCGTGTAGCCGAGCTGCTCCGCCGTCTCCCGGATCCGCCTGACCGTCGCTTCGGCCAGCCGGTCCGGATTGTTGAACGCGTACGAGACAGCTGCCTTGGACACACCGGCTGTGACCGCGATATCGGCGATCGTCACGCCACGACTCGTCTTCATCCTGCGCGCTCCGGGGTCAGGATCATCGCCCGGCCTTTCGGGACGATCGGAATCAGGAGCTGCCCACGCAGCGCGCGATAGCGCTGATTCGACAACCGGTCCCGCCAGACATCATGCCCGTCAGGGGCCGGGAGCGTTACATCCCGCTGCGCGTCCCGGGGATTGATGATCACGACGACATCGCCATCATCGTGTCGCCGGAGAACGGCCAGCAGCCCATTGAAGGCGAGGAACGGTTCCCAGGTGCCGCGCCGGAGCGCGACCAGCTCATGCCGCAGGGCGATCATCCGACGACAGGCATCGAAAAGTCGCTCCCGTCGCTGTCCCCCGTTCCAGTGCATCGCCCCGCGGCAACTCGGATCCTTTTCACCCAACATTCCGACCTCGTCGCCGTAGTAGAGCGTCGGGGCACCGGGCGAGACGAACATCGCCGTGAAGGCGAGAATCGCACGATCCTCGTCCCCATCGCAGACCGTAAGCAGGCGGGCGGTGTCATGGCTGCCGAGGAGGTTGAGTTGCCACGGCGCGGCTGACAGCGCGAACAACCGATCCGTCTCATAGACGAAGTCTTCCGCGTCCATGTCGTCGCGCACGCAGAAGTCGAGGATGCTTTCCCTGAGCGGGTAGTTCATGACGCCATCGAAGACGTCGAGCCACGCCGCGGCCTCTCGCCAGACCTCCCCGATGAGATAGGCATCCGGGCACCGGGCCCTGATGGCGATGCGAAAGGCATCCCAGAACGCCACGGGGACCTTCCACGGGACATCGAGCCGCCAGCCGTCGATACCGGCCCGCTCGATCCAGTGGAGCCCGACCTTGATGAGGTAGTCCGCTACCTCGGGGTTGGAGACGTTGAGCTTTGGAAGGAACGCCGCCCCACCACAGGTCTGGTAGTTCGGCGGCTGCTGCTCCAGTGGGAACGATCGGGGAAAGAACCAGTCCCGGAAGGGAGAGTCCGATCCGTTGGCCAGGACATCCTGAAACGGTCCGAAGCCATCGCCGGCGTGATTGAACACACCGTCCAGGATGAGACGAATCCTCCTCGAATGGGCGTCGTTGACGAGTCCCCTGAGGGTCCCCGCGTCGCCAAGCGCCGGGTCGACCCGGAGGTAGTCGTGAGTGTCGTAGCGGTGGTTGGAGCCGGCCGCGAAGATCGGATTCAGGTAGATGGCGTTGACCCCGAGCTCCTGTAGATACGGCAATCCCTGGCGGATTCCCGCGAGATCACCGCCCTGAAAGTGGTCCCGATCGGGCGGTGATCCCCAGGGCATCGTCCCCGGAGGATCATTGGACGGATCGCCGTTCCGGAAACGGTCGGGGAAGATCTGATAGAAGACCGCGTCCGGGACCCACTCGGGTCGACTGCCATGCATCCCGGCTACCCCTTGACCCCGCTCATCACCGCGCCCCGGACGAACCAGCGCTGCCCGACGGCGAAGACGACCAGCGCCGGGATCGATGCCAGCACGGCGCCGGCCATCAGCAGGGTCCACTGCGTCCCGTAGCGCCCGGTGAACATCGCCAGTCCGAGCTGAACGGTACGCATGTCCGGGGACGACGTGATGATGAGCGGCCAGAGGAAGTCGTTCCAGGCGAAGAGGAACGAGAAGATCCCCAGTGTGGCCAAGGCCGGGCCGGACAGCGGCACCACGATCGACCACCAGACGCGCAGTCGGCTGGCCCCGTCGAGCAGGGCCGCTTCCTCGAGGTCCCTTGGGATCCCGAGGTACTGCTGCCGCATGAGGAAGATGCCGAAGGCGCTGACCAGCCGGGGGACGATCAGTCCCTGGTAGGAGTTCAGCCAGCCGAAATCCCGGACGAGCAGATACGAGGGAATCAGCGTGACGTAGATCGGGATCATCATGGTTGCCAGCACGACGAAGAAGAGGACGTTCCGGCCGGGGAAGTCGAGCCGGGCGAAGGCATAGCCGGCCATGGATGAGAAAAGCACCTGTCCGATGACGATCCCGGCGGTCATCACGACCGTATTCAGGTAATAGCGGGTGAAGTCGTCGGCATTCCAGGCCAGCTGATAGTTCTGCCAGACGAAGTCGGCTGGCACGATGTACGGTGCCAGGTGGACCGCTCTGGCCGGTTTGAGCGAGGTCGTGATCATCCAGAGAAACGGGATCAGCACGACGACCGCACCGGCGATCAGGACGACGTGCGTCAGGAGTCTGGGCAGAAGATGAGCGATCGGACTCGGGCGCAGATTCATGTCCCGACCTCCCGGCTGCCCGTCCCGAAGATGCGCCACTGGACCAGACTGGTCGCGGCCAGCATCGCGAACATGATCCAGCCGATCGCCGAGGCCGCCCCGAGATCGAGGTAGCTGAACGCCTGGCGATAGAGCATCAGCCCGAGGACATCCGTCGAGCCGATCGGTCCGCCGTTGGTCAGGATGTAGATCTGGTCGAAGACGAGGAAGGCATCGATCACACCCATGATGCCGAGCATCAGCGTCGTCGGGGCCAGCAGCGGGAGGGTGATGTCGAGGAAGACCCTGAGCGGGCCGGCCCGGTCGACCTCCGCAGCTTCCTGGAAATCGCGCGGGATGCCCTGCAGCGCCGCGAGGTAGATCACCATCGTGAAACCGATGCGCTTCCAAATCCCGACCAGCACGACGGCGAGGAGCGCCCAGTGCGGGTCACGCAGCCAGGCCGGCGCCTCGACTCCCACCCCTCTGAGGACCACGTTCAGATAGCCGGCACCAGGATCCAGCAGCAGCTTCCAGACAACCGCAACGGCGACCGTCGCCGTGATGACGGGCAGGAAGAAGATGACGCGATAGATGACGAGGCCCCGGACCGCGAGGTTGAGCAGCAGGGCGATCGCCAGCCCGATCGCCACGCTGCCGGCCGTCACCCCGGTGGCGTACGTCAGCGTTACCCGGATCGAATTGCCCAGCTCCCCGTTGTCCCACAGCCGCTGGTAGTTACCGAACCCGACGAAGGGGCGGGCGGAACTCAGGCCATCCCAGCTCACCATGCTGAGATAGCACGAGGCGATGAGCGGATACAGGCTGAAGACCCCGAGGATCAGCAGCGCCGGCGTCAGACAGATGATCGCGGCGGAGAGATCCCCCAGGCGGTTCCGGCGCCGGTACCAGGCCCGGACCACCGCCCACGGACCCACTGGAGACACCGGACCGCCTCCCTCACGGCGGTCCGGCCGGAGAACCGGCGTCACCTGACTGCTCAACGTCCCGCCAGAATCTCATCGACGGCGCTGGCCGCGGCAGTCAGCGTCTCATCGCCGCTCTGTCCACCGACCAGGGCCTGTTCCATTGCCCGGGAGAATACATCGGAGATCTCGGTGTAGTTCCTGACCGCGGGGCGGCTGTGGGCCGAGGCCTGCCCCTCAACGAACGGGAGCAGCTGCGGCTGGTTCTGGGTCACCCAGTCCAGATAGGCAGGGTCGTTGGCGACGGACTGCCGGACCGGCGTGAATCCGGTCTGCTGGTCCCATTCGCGCTGGATGTCCGGGCTGGACAGCCAGGCCGCGAAGTTCGCCGCGGCCTGCTGATGGGCGTCGTCGCTCTTGAAGACGACGAGTTGCTCGCCGCCCATATTCGTTGCCGCTGTCCCGCCGTCCGGGATCGGAAAGGCGGCGGTGCCGAAGTCGAACGGAGGATCGGCGCTGTAGAGCCCGACCATCCATGAGCCGTCCATAACCATACAACTCTGACCCTGACCAAAGGCGCCCCAGGTCGTGAGTGGAGCCGACTGGTCGGTCTTGAGGAGATCGACCCAGAACTGGAGCGCCTCCCGGCCAGCGTCGGAGTCGAACGCGGCCTGCGTCAGGTCATCGGTCAGGAACGAGCCGCCGGACTGCCAGAGGTAGACCTGGAACTGCCAGGTCAGCCAGAGGTAGACCTGGAACTGCCAGGTCAGCCCCTCGCCCGGCTCGGTGTAAAGCTCCATGCCGGACACCCCCGCACCCTGGTCCGTGCACTGCTTCGCCATCTGACGCAATTCGGTCCAGGTGGTGGGTGGCTTGTCCGGATCCAGACCAGCCTTTCGGAACAGGTCCTTGTTGTAGAAGAGCTGCAGGTTGTTCGTGCTGACTGGCAAACCGTAGGTCTGTCCGTTGTATTGGCTCGCCTCGAGCTGAGCGGGATAGAAGTCGGTCAGGTCGATGCCGGCAGACGCGGCGTAGCTTTCGACCGGCACGATAGCGCCGGATTGCGCCAGCGCTGGCATCCAGATCAGGTCGCCGGCGGCCAGGTCCGGCACGTCCCCTCCCGTGACGGCTGTCTGCAGCTTGGGCAGCAGGTCGTTGAAACCGACGAAGACATTGTCGATCTGGACGGTGGACTGTTCGGCGTTTTAGCGATCGACCATCGACTGCATGACGTCGCCGTTCGTGCCGTCCCAGTAGTTCCAGAAGGTGATGTGGACCGGATCGGCCTGGGCGGCCATTCGCACAGCACCGGTCGACACACCAAGCAGCAGGACGAGCAACGACAGCAGCGTGGCCGCGGCGGAACGTCGGAAGCCAGACAGCGCAACCTCCCCTGCGGCGCGACAACCCTGTCCACGCCGCTCGTCTCGTACCGGAAGTGTCACCGACGACGCTTCCGAAGTCATGTGAACCGGTTCACATCGTAAGCGGCCCTACGCCGCACGTCAATAGGCCTCGTCGAATCGCCGCAACGCTGCCCACGGCAATCGCCCGGATGCGAGAGACTCGGCGCTCCGAAGAACTCGGGCCGTGTCGGGCAGGAACCGGTGCCGTTGAGACCGAAAAATCCCACCGGTCTGCCGGTTCGTTGAGCCGGCAGACCGATGGGAATCGGGATCGTTGAGATCAGGGCAGCCGGTTGGTTGCGGCGACCTGGGCGAAGTACCGCCCGCTGTCCTTGATCGTCCGCTCCTGCGTGGCGTAGTCGGTGTAGACGATGCCGAATCGCTTGGTGTAGCCCTCGGCCCACTCGAAGTTGTCCAGCATCGACCAGGCGAAGTAGCCCCGGACCGGCGATCCAGCCTCGATCGCGTTGGCGACAGCGCCGAGATGGCCCTCGAAGTAGGCGGTCCGCTTCGGATCCGAGACCTGACCGTCGATCACTTGATCGCCATCGTAGGCGGCACCGTTCTCAGTGATGTAGATGCCGTCCGGAACGTAGTCGTTCGTGACCCGGCCGAGCAGGTCGGTCAGGGACGCCGGCTCGACCGGCCAGCCCATCGCCGTCCGCTCGACGTTCGGGTCCGGGTGGGGTATCTGGCCGGGGGCGGTCTGGGTCGTCGCCGAGGCGTAGGACGGCATGTAGAAGTTGATCCCGAGGAAGTCGGTCGGCACCGAGATCGCCACCAGGTCGCCGTCCAGGACGGTCGGTTCGGTCGCGCCGAGGATGCCCGGCAGGTCGTCCGGGTAGCCCCGCCCGTAGACCGGGTCAAGGAACCAGCGGTTGGAGACGATGTCGGCGTTGTCGGCCGCCTGCTGGTCGGCCTCGCGGTCGGGGTCCATCGGGTAGGTTGGGCTGAGGTTCAGGGTAATCCCCGCCCGGACCTCGCCGACGTTGGACCGGATGACGTCCATCGCCCGGCCGTGAGCCAGCAGGACGTGGTGACCAGCCTGGAGGGCCTCGGTCATGCTCCGGTGGCCGGGCGCGTGAATGCCGATCCCGTAGCCGAGGAAGGCGACCACCCAGGGCTCGTTGATCGTGATCCAGTTCTTGACGCGGTCGCCCAGCCGCCGGGTGAGGACGTCGGTATAGGCGGCGAACGCCTCCGCCGTCCGCCGGTTCAGCCAGCCGCCACGGTCGTCGAGAACCTGCGGCAGGTCCCAGTGGTAGAGCGTCAGGTACGGGTCCAGCCCGGCCTCCAGCATCGCCTCGACCAGCCGCTCGTAGAAGTCCAGCCCGGCGTCGTTGACGGCTCCGGTCCCGCTCGGCAGGATCCGCGGCCAGGCGACGGAGAACCGGTAGGCACCGACGTTCAGTTCCCGCATCAACTGGACGTCGTCCCGGTAGCGATGGTAGTGGTCGCAGGCGATGTCCCCAGAGTCACCGTTGGCGACGCGACCCGGCGCGTGGCTGAAGCGATCCCAGATCGACTCGCCCCGGCCGTCCTCCCGGACGGCCCCCTCGATCTGGTACGCGGACGTCGCCACACCCCAGGTGAAGCCCTCGGGGAACGCACCGCCACCGGTCTCGGACATGCTGGTCACCTTCCATGGAATCGTGGATCAGCTACGTGGAACGACCGACCGAAGTGGTCGGCCGGTCGCGGTCCGGGCAGCAGGGTCAAGGCGCCGTGACTCAGGAGCCGCCGACGATCACGCTCAGGTTGTTGAAGCTGGTCGTGATGTCCGCGATCGGGTCCTTCGGGTTGTCCTGCTCGACGACCAGCCACCGGGAGCCGCCGACCTGCTCGCCGGCCTCGAGGACGGGCTGCCAGGACAGCTTGCCGGTCCCGACCGGGGCGTCCTCGCCGTCGTCGTCCATGTCCTTGATGTGGAGGCTGGGAAACCGGTCCGGGTAGGCCCGGATCAGGCGGTGCCCCGTCTGCCCAGCGACCTCGGCCCAGAATACGTCCAGCTCGAAGCCGACCGAGGCCGGGTCGGTCAGGCTGACGAGCAACTCGTACGGCGACAGCGTCTCGCTGCCGTCCTCGAATGCGGTGAACTCGAAGTTGTGGTTGTGGTAGAGGAAGGACAGTCCGGCGGCCCTGACCTTCGGACCGATCTCGTTGAAGGTCGCGGCCAGCTGCCGGACCTGGTCCGGCGTCGTGAAGTAGTCGGCGTGGGCGAGGTGCGGGATGATCACGTACTCCCCGCCGAGGGTCTGGACGTCGTCGATCGCGGCGTCGAGGTCGTTCATCACCCGCGGCGACTGGACGTGGGCGCCCATCGCCCGCATCCCGAGCTCGTCGATCCGGGCCCGGACCTCGGCGGGCGTGTGGTCGCCGTACCCGGCGAACTCAACGGCCTTGTAGCCGGCCCCGGCGACCGTTCCGAGCGCGCCCATGAAGTCCGCCTTCATCGCGTCCCGGACGGTGTAGAGCTGGAGGGCGATCTGGTCGGTGGTGAACATCATCTCTCCTCTGGGAACGACCGCGCGGCCGCCGATCGGCGACGCGGCGAACATGCGAATAGCGTCCCACTCCAGCCGGGTTCTGTCGAGACACACAACATAGCTAGAGTCGTCACGGGCGATATGCGTCTGTAGGGGATTGGGCTCTCGCTCTCGCGTTGCTGCGCTGGCCCCTCCCGGCCGCCACAGCGGTCATCGCCCCGCAGGGCGATAACAGTGTTCGCCATCAATCTTGTTTCCAATTGAAGAGGCGATCGGCCCAGCATGGAGCCTCTCACTTCGCTGGCCGCGCGGCAGCGAAGCGAGCAAGGCCAGCGAAGCGAGAGCCATGTCCCTACGGTGATACGCTCGACGGCCATTGCTCACGAGGCGACAACTTGAGATTCATGCCAAATGGTGCGAAAAGCCGACCCACTCGTTCAAGGATCAAACCAGTACGCGAGAAAAGACAGTTCCGACGAACCACAGCCGAGTCCGCCATCGCGCCTGATCGTTCCAACCGGTCGCGTCCCGCAACGCTCCCGCCTTCCCGACCCACCGTCTACCCCGGTTCGCGCCTCGCCCCGCAACGCGACGCGCCGTTGATAGGAGTGGTGATCGCTTCCTCGGTGCCTGGGGCCCCTCGGAACTGTACGTACACTGTATACGGACACTGAGTCGATGTCAAGCGGTTGTCGTCACCTGTTCTGATGAGTCCTTGGCTCTCGTCGACCCGGCGACCGACGCCAGCCACGAAGTAGATCGTATGTTCTCACGCCAGCGCCTGTCAACGTCTTCCAGATTGTCACAGCGAACATATGTCTGCCTCCGATAATGACGACAGCCAGCTGCTGATTTGCCATGGGGCGTGAGACGATTGGGCAACGTCGCGTCATCCCGGCAACCTACCCGGTAATCCCGGAAGCTCGACCACAGCATGGGAGAAGCGATTCTGGTATCGTCGCGGGAGTCGTCACCCTCGGGCCACGATCGGAGGTCTACTTCTGGGCCAGCTGTATCGTGGCGGATCCAGCAAGGAGCGCTTCCCCGTGACAGCCACAACCGTAACCCTGCACGACGCCATCGACGAGATCCTGCCCGGTCTGGTCGCCGACCGGCGCCACCTCCACGAGCATCCCGAGCTCGGCATGCAGGAGGTCGAGACCGCCAGGTTCGTTGCCGCCCGCCTCCAGCAGCTCGGCCTCGACGACATCCGGACAGGGATCGCCAACACCGGCGTCACCGCCCTGATCCGCGGCACCGGCTTGGGTCCCAACGCCGACCGGGTCCTGATGCTGCGGGCCGACATGGACGCGCTGCCGATCCACGAGGAGAACGACGTCGACTACCGCAGCCAGACGCCGGGCGTGATGCACGCCTGTGGGCACGACGCCCACACCGCGATCCTCCTGGCGATCTCCCGCCTGCTGATGGAACGGCGGGACCAGTTCGCCGGGACGGTCAAGGTCCTGTTCCAGCCGGCCGAGGAGGCCCAGCCCGGCGGGGCCAAGCCGATGATCGAGGCCGGCGTGCTCGAAGACCCACACGTCCACGCCTCGTTCGGGCTGCACATGGGTCAGGGGCTGGACCTCGGCAAGATCGAGGCGAAGCCGGGTGCGTCCAGCGCCAACTCCGACCGGTTCTACATCACCGTCCAGGGCAAAGGCGGCCACGGTGCCGCACCGCACACGACCGTCGATCCGATCGTCGTCGCCTCCCAGATCGTCCTGGCGATCCAGACGCTCGTCTCCCGTGAGACCGATCCCCTCGGCTCGGCCGTCGTCACGGTCGGCGCCTTCAACGCCGGCTCGGCTCCGAACGTCATCCCGGACACCGCCGAGCTGGTCGGCTCGATGCGGACCTTCGACACCGAGTTCCGCGACCATCTCGCCGGACGGCTCGAGACGCTGGTGACGAAGATCGCCGCCGCGATGGGCGCGACCGGCCAACTCCGCTTCGTCCGCGGCTACCCGTCAGTGGTCAACGACGAGGGGATGTTCGAGATCGTCCGGGATGCCGCCTCAGAAGTCGTCGGTGAGGAGAACTTCGTCATGAAGGAAGCGAGCATGGGCGGCGAAGACATGAGCTACTTCCTCCAGGAGGTGCCGGGCTGCTTCTTTCACGTCGGCTCGAAGAACGAGGCGCGCGGTCTCGTCTGGGGCCACCACCACCCGAAGTTCGACATCGACGAGGCCGCGCTCGGGATCGGCGCCGAGGTGATGGTGACCACCGTCCTGCGCTACTTCGCGACCGAGAGCGCTCCGACGCGGGGATAGGACGATTCAGGTGATTCACTGGCTCGATCGTACCACCTCAATCGCGCGGGGTGTTGACCGACCGGTAGGGGCGATCCCTTGTGGTCGCCCGCGCCGAAAGGCGCCAGTTGGTTGCCCGATACCTGTTTCGACGCCTGCGACGGTCCCGCGCAACGCGATCTATCGCCTGACGGCGATGGCCCTGTCGGGCCGGGCGACCACAAGGGATCACCCCTACGATTCGCATATCGCCTCACCGGCTCCCAGTCTTCCTGCACACCGTTCACTCGAAGGAGACCCGCCACCATGGTTGCCAACGCCAACGCCACCGACCTCCGGACCGCCGTCGACGAGATCCTGCCGGGCGTCGTCGCCGACCGGCGCCATCTCCACGAGCACCCCGAGCTCGGCATGCAGGAGGTTGAGACCGCGAAGTTCGTCGCCGCTCGCCTCGACCAGCTCGGCGTGGAGGACATCCGGACTGGGATCGCCAACACCGGTGTTACCGCCCTGATCCACGGCTCCGGCTCCGGCCCCAACGCTGACCGGGTCCTGATGCTGCGGGCGGACATGGATGCCCTGCCGATCGAGGAAGAGAACGACGTCGAGTACCGCAGCCAGGTGCCGGGCGTGATGCACGCCTGTGGGCACGACGGCCACACCGCCATGCTGCTCGGTGCCGCGCGGATCCTGCTTGGTCGCCGGGATGCGTTCGCCGGAACGGTCAAGGTCCTGTTCCAGCCGGCCGAAGAGGGACCGGGCGGCGCGAAGCCGATGATCGCCGAGGGGGCGCTCGAGGACCCGCACGTCGACGCCTGCTTCGGGCTCCACCTCGCCCAGGAGATGCCGCTCGGTCAGGTCGCCTCCAGGGCCGGACCGTCGATGGCGTCGGCGGACAGCTTCACCGTCCGGATCCAGGGCCGGGGCGGCCACGGCGCCCGGCCGCAGGGAACGGTCGACCCGATCATGGTCGGCGCGCAGATCATCACCGCCCTGCAGGCGCTCGTCTCCCGCGAGATCGACCCGACCAAAGCAGCCGTCGTCACGGTCGGCGCGCTGAATGCGGGCAAGGCCGGCAACGTCATCCCCGACACCGCCGAGATGCGCGGCACGGTCCGCTCCTTCGAGCCCGGCGTCCGCGAGCACCTCCAGCGCCGTGTCCCGGAAGTGATCGAGGGCGTCGCCGAAGCGCTAAGGGCCACCGTCGAGATCACCTACCGGCTCGGCCCACCGGCCGTGAACAGCGATGCGTCGATGGCAGCCATCGTCCGGGAGGCGGCCACCGCGGTCGTCGGCGCCGAGAACGCGGTCGAGATGACGCCGATCATGGGCGCCGAAGACATGTCGTACTTCCTCCAGGAGGTGCCGGGCTGCTATTTCCACGTCGGCTCGAACAATGAGGAGCGCGGCCTCGTCTGGGGGCACCACCACCCGCGGTTCGACTTCGACGAGGATGCGCTCGGCGTCGGGATCAGCGTCACCGTCGAGTCGGTCCTGCGCTACTTCGCCGCCGACAACCCGCCGAAGGCATAGCCATCACGTTCGTCCGGCCGCAGACGGAACGGACCTGGCGACATAGGCGTCGCCGCTTTTTCATATGTTGTTGAGTCAGGTCCTTCAGGGCCGGATCTGAGCCGGGATAGTCAGGACGGCCTTGCCACGGATGCCGCGCTGGCGCAGCGAATCGAGGACGGCCTGCGTCTCCTGCCAGTCCCGGACCTCGCCCAGGACCGGGTCGAGCCGGCTGTCAGCGATGAGGCTGGCCAGCACCCCAAGATCGACCCCACGCTCGTCCTCTGGCTGGGAGCCGATGATTCCCATGATCCGGGCGTTCGGGGCGCCAAGCCATTCGGCGGGACCCAGCTTCGCCTCGCCACCGACCGCGCCGTAGACGATCGCCATCCCGCCCGGCGCCATCTTCCGGACCGCCGCGGTAAGCGTATCCCCGACCACGCCGGCGCAGATGAGCTGGAACGGACCGAGGTCGTCCTCGGAGAGGTCGACCGTGACCTGGCTGGCTCCGAGCCGGCGGACCTCGTCGTAACGCTCCGGGCTGCTGACCTGAGCCGTGACCCGGGCGCCGGACGCGACCGCCAGTTGGACGGCGAACTGACCGACGCCACCGGTCGCGCCGAGGACCAACACGTTTCTGCCGAGCACCGAACCGCCGTTGAGCAATGCCCGGTAGGCCGTCAGCCCGGCAACTGGCAGCGACGCGGCCTGCTCGAAACTGACCTCGTCCGGGATCGCGGCGGCCCAGGCCGTTGGCACGGCAATCCGCTCCGACCAGGCCGCTCCGTCGACGACGCCGACGACCCGCGTCCCGACCGCCGGGCCACTGCCGACCGCCGCCGCGGCGATGACGACACCGGACAGATCCTGCCCCGGTCGCCAGCCGTCGACCCGCTCCCGAAGAAGCGACAGCTCGCCCCGGTTGACCCCGAAGGCCCGCACCTCGACGAGCGACTCGCTGCCCTGCGCGGTCGGCTCCGGCAGATCGGTCGCGAGCCGAAGCCCGCCGTTCGCGGTCGAGTCGGTGATGTAGCCTCGCATCGCTGTTCTCCCATGATCGTTCGACGACCGGTTCATCGAAGCGCCGTACGCAGGTTCTGGCCCATCCGATTCGCCTGACCCATCACGGACCACCTCGGACCACCACGGACCACCACGTCCGCCTCGCGACGCCAGGCAGCCAGGGCCAGATCCGAATACGATGGAACACGGTTGTCTCAGACGACGTTCTCGCACCAGGAGCGTTTCCCGACCGTTCGGGAAGATCCGGCGGCCCGGTACCTCGACCGGCCGGATGCCTGTCCCTGACTGGGGCAGCAAAGATGGACGTCGCCGGGCAGGAGCGACCGAAGGCGGCCGGCGACTGGACCATCCGCCATGAGATCCTTGGCTCGGACGTTCTCCCTGACCGGCGTGGCGGCAGGGTCTTCGTGCAGGGTCGGACGGTCGATGCCGGCAACGCCAGGCCCGTGTGCTCGACAATCGCTGGGTCATGGATCTGGAGCCGGGCGGACAAGTCGGTTCCATCGTGAAACGGTGGATGCGGCGGCCGTCGGCCCGGGAGTGACGATGCCCATGCTCCGATCGAAACGCTTCTGGCGCCGGGCCGGGCTCGTCCTGGGCGTCATCTATGCCATCGCCGTCCTGGGGCTGCTGGCCTCCAGCTTCGGTCCGTTCGCGGAGTCCGACGGTCCGGTGATCGTGAACCGCCTCCAGATCGACTTCATCGAGTGTCCGGCCAATGCCGCCATCACGCCCGGAGTCAGTCTCCTCCGGGTCTGTCGCGGCCTGTCCAGCGATCTGACCCTCAGGATGACAGCCGACGGGACGGAGTTCACCCGTGAGCCCGAGGCCAACCGGATCGCGATGGCCAACCTGCCGGTCGGCTCGCTCCGGATGCGGGTCGACGGGACGCCGGACGGCACGATCGGCCTGCTGTCCTGCCGGGGGTACGCGCAGAACGACGGGACGGACGAGGTGGTCCTGATGGACGTGCCCGAGATCGCCTACGGGACCGAGCCGATGACGGCGTCGCTTCTCGCCTACCCGTACCTCGTCCCGGACTGGCCGGACAACCGCTGGGTGGCCAACGCCGCCGACCCGACCGACGAGCAGCTCGAGGCGCGCCCCGATCTCTACGGCGGACAGTATCTCTGCGACTGGTTCCTCTTCCCGCCGGGCAGCTTCGCCGAGCGTCCCGGCCTCGTCCGCACCAACACGGCGACGGACTCGGCCGGCGAACCGCTGATCCACGTTCTGGGACCGGGCGGTGGGGTCGACGGCAGCGCTCCGAACGTGCCGCTCGGCATCTCGGCGCCCGTGGACACCTTCGACTTCCGCTCGACGGCCGACGGGACGACCGCGACGACGAGCGATACCTGGTTCGAGCCCCGCCTGCTGCCGGCCGGGACCTGGGTCGTGACCGACCGGACGACCGGCCACACCGCGACCGTGGACATCGCGTCGGGCCAGACCACCCGCGTCGTGTCGATCACCGCGATCGATCCATTGGAGCGGTCGACACCCGCCGCGGCGACGCCGGTGGCGGGCGCACTCCCATGAGTAGCGTGAGTTAGGTGTTCAGGCGCGGATCGAGGGCATCACGGACGCCGTTGCCGAGCAGGTTGAACGATAGCGCTGTGATGAAGATCGTCACGCCGGGGATGAAGACATAGGTCCACGAGATCAGATAGAACTCCTTGGCCTCGTCCAGCATGTTGCCCCACGAGGGTGTCGGGATGCTGACACCGAAGCCGAGGTAGCTCAGGGCCGCCTCGGTCAGGATCAGGGACGGGATCGCCAGCGATACCCAGACGACCATGACCGACAGCACGTTCGGCATGATGTGCCGGGTGATGATCCGCCCGTTGGTCGCCCCGATTACCCGGGCGGCGTCGACGTAGTCCCGGGAACGCAGCGACAGCACCTGACCCCGGACCAGCCGCGAGAGTCCGGTCCAGCTCGTGGCGGCGATGATGAGCGCCAGCCCGATCGGACCTGGTTGCAGCCAGACCGAGAGCAGGAGGAGGAGCGTGATGCCGGGTATCGAGATGATGACGTCGACGATGCGCATGAGGACGTTGTCGACGATCCCGCCGTAGTAGCCGGCGACGGCCCCGACGAGCCCGCCGATCGTGAGCGCCGTGATAGCCGCCAGGATCGCGACGGTCAGCGAGACGCGACCGCCGTAGACGAGGCGGGTCAGGATGTCACGGCCGTTGGAATCGGTGCCGAACACGTGTCCTTCGGTGAACGGTGGGTAGAGGGTGGCCCGCAGATCGACCTGCGAGTAGGAGTAGCCGGTTCCCCATGCCGAGACCAGTGGGGCGCCGAACGAGAGCACGGCGATGACCGCCACGAGGACCAGGGCGACCATGGCGACCTTGTCCCGCCGGAGCGAATCCCAGGCGCGCCGGTAGAACCCCTTGGCGGCCCGGAGATGGGCCCGGGCGAGAGACCGTTCCTCCGCCGTGGATTGCGGGCTGCGCTCCTCGCCCGGTGCCGCCAGTGTCAGATCGGTCTGCTGTGCCATAGCTGGAATGCCTCGGTGGGTGGCCAATGACAGGAACGAGGATGCGGATCCGGGAGGGCCAGGATCAGTCGAACCGGACCCTGGGATCGAAGACGGCGTACAGGACGTCGGCGATCAGGTTGCCGAGCACAGTCAGGACCGCCAGCATCATGACGGCGGCCATCGCGACGGAATAGTTGTTGGTCTGAAGCGCGTTGACCGTCAGCCGGCCAACACCGTTCCAGCCAAAGACGTTCTCGATGATCAGCGCCCCGGCGAAGAGGTCGGGGATGTTCAGTCCCACCAGCGTGATCAGCGGCAGAACGGCGTTGCGGAAGGCGTGGCGCATCAGGACGACGCGACTGGCGAGCCCCTTGGCCTCCGCGGTCCGCACGAAGTCCAACCGGATGACCTCGAGCATCTCGGAGCGGATGTAACGCGTCCAGCCCGCGAGTTGAACCAGACCGAGGGTCAGCATGGGCAGGATCAGGTGCTGGACCCGATCCAGGAAACCGCTCTCGCCACGGAGCGTGCGCTCGCCGCTGACGGGCAGCGATGGCAGGTCCCAGCGCTGGAACAGCACGGCGAAGACGATGATGAACATCAGCCCCAGCCACAGCGACGGGATCGAGTAGAAAGCGGTCGAGAGCACCGTCACGATGTTGTCGAACAGCGAGCCGCGCTTGATCGCGCAGAAGATGCCGAGCGGGATCGCCAGCCCCAGCGAGAAGACGATCGCCGAACCGGTCAGCAACAGGGTGTTCGGGATCGTATCGGCGAGCAGGCCCGAGACTGGCGAGAAGTTCGTGAACGAGAAGCCGAAGTCGCCCCGGAGGGCATTGCCGAGCCAGGTGAAGTAGCGCAGGTACCAGGGTTGATCGAGGCCCAGGGTCGCCGAGATCCGCTCAAGGTCCGCCCGCCGCACGCCGGGTGTGTTCTGATACCGGTCCAGGGGACTGCCCGGAACGAGGTTGATCATGGCGAAGACGAGGAAGGAGATCCCCAGCAGCAGGGGAATCATCTGAAGGAGCCGGCGGCTGATGTACCGTGTCACGGACGCGTTCTCGCTTTCGTCGACAATCCCTGCCGCCAGGCGCCACCGGCCGACCCGAACCCGGCGCGACCGGCGGTAGTCGACCGGTCACCCAGAGGATGAGTGACCGGTCGACCGTGAATGCTCACCGGGGGCACCGGCCGGCATCGACCGGACCGTTACTCGGCCGGGTCGACCCAGGCGTAGGGGATGCTCCAGACATAGCCATACCCGTTCGGGAAGTAGTTGTGCAGCCGCTTCTGCGAACCGACGATCTCCGATCGGAAGACGATGATGCCGGCGGCCTGCTCATCGTTGACGATGTTGGACTGCTCGATCAGGATCTCGACCCGGGCGTCCGGATCGAGTTCGCGCTGCTGCGCCGCGTCCAGCTCGTCGTAGCGGGCGTTGCTGTAGTGCATGGTGTTGAAGCCGGCCGGCCGGACGGCGTCGGTCCGGAACATGTCGCCCTGGCCGCCGTCGAAGCCCCAGCTGAAGCCCCAGAGGCACATCTGGAGGTCGCCGGCATCCGCCGCGTCGCTCAACGTCTGGAATGGTACGGCTGCGGGCAACATCTCGATCCCGACATCCTTCCAGTACTGCTGCATCGCCGGCACCTGCTGCTCATAGACGGCGGCACCCTTGCTGAACAGCATTTCAAAGGAGAACCGGACACCGTCCTTGGCCCGGACGCCATCATCACCCGCCGTCCAGCCCGCCCCATCCAGGAGCTGGTTGGCCTTGTCCGGATCGTAGGTGTAGATGGTGTTGATGCGATCCGGCGCGTAGGCGGGCGACAGGGTCGGCTGCGTCCCATCGGCTCGCTCGGCGTAGCCCTGATAGATCGACGACGCGATCAGATCGCGATCCAGCGCATACATCATCGCCTGCCGGACCGGAACCTCCGTGAAGAACGGGCTGCGCTCCATGTCATCCACGCGGCAGGTGTAGTAGTTGAACGCGGCCGTCGGGTAATCGACCACGTTGAGCTGGGGGTTGGCTTCCTTGATCTGCGTCGCCTGGGCGAAGGGGATCCCGGCCAGGTCGACCTGCCCGGTCTGGAGCGCCTGAACGTTGGCCGATGCCTCCGGAGTGACCTGGAAGGTAAAGGAATCGATCACCGGGATACTCGTTGGATCCCAGTAGTTGTCGTTACGGACGAGCGTCACGTAGGACGACTCAACGCGCTCCTGGAACAGGAACGGGCCAGACCCGATCACGCGGGACGGGTCGGTGCCGGTGCTCCCGCCGTCGGTCCCCCATGCCTCGTTGAAGGGAACGCTCTCCCAGAGATGCTTCGGCACGATGCCGACCAGACCGACCGAGTTCTCCAGGAAGACGGCGTTGGGCTCCTTGGACACGATCTCGAACGTCTTGTCATCGACCGCCCGGTAGGAGTTGGTCACGAGCTCCACCGACGAGCGGCGAGGGCTGAGAGAGCCCTCGGCCAGGGTGGCATCGAAGCTGAAGACGACGTCCTCGGCTGTCAGCGGCGTCCCGTCGGTCCAGGCCGCATCGGCGTTGATGTAGAAGGTGTAGGTAATCCCATCGGCGCCGATCTCCCAGTAATCGGCCAGGCCAGGCGCGTTGGTCCCGTCGATGACGCTGGTCCCCACGAGGAACTCGTAGATGAACCCGGACACACGGCCCGAGTAGACATCGGAGACCAGAATCGGGTTGAGGGTGTCGATGTCGCTGGTCTCACCGTAGATGATCTGACCACCGGTGTTTGCCGGGGCTTCGAACGGGAAGGAGGACATCAGCTGGGCGTTGTACTCGTCACGGGTGATCGATTTGACCACCTCGCCGGTCCCGCCTGGCGTAGCGCCAGGCGTACCGCCCGGAGTCCCAAGCGGCGTGGCGTCGGGTGTGGCGTCCTGAGCTCCGGCGGGCGCCGCCCGGAGCGCGGATGCGACCACGCCGGCGCTCAGGCCGGCTCCGGCGGCTCGCTGCATGAACTCGCGGCGGCCGATCCGGGCGTGGAAGAGATCGCGGAGCAACTGACGGGCCTGATCCTGGTTCGCAGACGTCATCTGGTTCACCTTTCCTGATCAACGGGAGTGGTTGACTCCCGGCATGATCGCTGTCGTGAGATGCAGGTGGCGTTGGGACCGCATGACGGTTCGCCACCGTCGGCCAAGTGTTGACGGTTTGACCGGACCGAACCGGTTCTCGCTCACCACGGAGGGTCAGCCGATAGGACGTCATCATCGTCGACGACCATTATCGAATCGAGTGACAGGGGCGGCTCCCTCGCCGTGCTCCCTCCTGACTGATTGAGCCGCCTCGCCTCGCCGGCGATCGGGCTCCTGTCTCGCTCAGAATTCGGTCGATCGCGTCAGTCGATGTGCCTCGCGACGCGCGAGACGATATCGATCGGAACCCCGACGGAAGCCTGGACTGTACCCTACCTGCCGCGACACCCTCCACCAACCGTCTGTGCAAAACGCACCATGGAGTGGCGGTCTGGTCCCCCTGAACCGGTTCGTACGGTACCACGAGTCAGACCGCCCGCGCGCCACATTGCCCAGGTTTGACCCGAATCCGGATGGTGGAGGAGCGGAATCCGTCGTTCGTCCCGGTGGGTGGGAGCCGATGGTCCCGACGATGCTCAGGACCGTCGGCTCCTCCCGTGCCGTTACCAGCTTTCGGGTCAGCCAGGCCTAACTCATCGGGTCGACCCACGCGTACGGCAGGCTCCAGATGAAGGCGTAACCGTTCGGGAGGAAGTTGTGCACCCGGGTCTGGATCCCGTTGATGAACTGGTCGAACAGCATGATGCCGACGGCTTGCTCCTCGTTGATGATGTTGGACTGCTCGATCAGGATGTCGATCCGGGCCGCCTGATCGAGCTCCGCGAACTGGGCCGCGTCGAGCTCGTCGTAGCGGGCGTTGTCGTAGTGCCCGGTGTTGAAGCCGGCGTTCGGGATCGCGGACGAGCGGAACATGTCCCCCTGGTCGCCGTTGACGTCCCAGGTGAAGCCGAGCACCGTCATCTGCATGTCGCCCGCGAGAACCCGGTCGAGCAGCGTCGGGAACGGCAGGGCCACGGGACTCATCTCGATCCCGACGTCGGCCCAGTACTGCTGCATCGCCGGGATCTGCTGCTCATAGGCCGCGTACCCCTCGCTGAACAGACACTCGAACGAGAGCCGGACGCCGTTCCTGGCCCGGACGCCGTCGGCCCCCGCGACCCAGCCAGCGCCGTCGAGCAGCTGGTTGGCCATGTCCGGGTTGTAGGTGTAGATCGTCTCGATCCGGTCCGGGGCGTAGGCGATCGAGAGTTCGGGCTGCGTCCCATCGGCCCGGGCGGCGTAGCCCTGGTAGACCGACTCGGCGATCAGGTCGCGGTCCAGCGCCCACATCAGCGCCTGGCGGACGGGAATCTCGGTGAAGAACGGGCTCCGCTCGGTGTCATCCAGGCGGCAGGTGTAGTAGTTGAAGTTGGTCGTCGGGTAGTTGGCGACGACGAGCTGCGGGTTGGCCGCCGCCACGGTGTCCGCCTGGCCGAACGGCACCTCGGCGATATCGATCTGACCGGTGGTCAATGCCTGGATGTTGGCCGAGGCCTCCGGTGTGACCTGGATCGTGAACGAGTCGATCGTCGGGATCAGCTCCGGAACCCAGTAGTCCGGGTTGCGCGAGATCGTGACGTAGCTATCCGCGACCCGCTCGGTGAACAGGAACGGGCCGGAGCCGATGACGCGGGCCGGGTCGGTGCCCGTCGCGCCACCGTCCGTGCCCCAGGTCTCATTGAACGGGACACCCTCCCAGATGTGCTTCGGGACGATACCGACCAGTGCAATGGACTTCTCCAGGAAGATCGAGATCGGCCCTTTGGAAACGAGCTGGACGGTGTGATCGTCAATCGCCGTGTAGGACTCCAGCACCAGCGCCACCGACGATCGCCGTGGGCTGAGGGATCCTTCGGCGAGCGTGGCGTCGAAGCTGAAGACGACATCCGCCGCGGTGACCGGCGTGCCATCGTGCCAGGCGGCGTTCTGGTTGAGATGGAAGGTGTAGGTGATGCCGTCGGCGGCCCGCTCCCAGTAGTCGGCCAGATCGGGGACGATGCTGCCGTCGATCGGGCTGGCGACGCCCAGGTAGCTGAACACCATGGCCGTGAGGTAGGCGGAGTAGACATCCGAGCCAAGGATCGGGTTGACCGTCGAGATGTCGGACGTCAGCCCGAGGATGATCTGGCCACCGTCCGAGGCGGGCTCCTCGAGTGGGAACGTCGAGCGGAGCTGCGCGAGGTAATCGTCCCTGGTGATCGACGTGAAGGGCTCGCCGCCAGCGACGGGACTCGCACCGGGCGTCGCTCCCGGCGTCGCGCCGGGTGTGCTGATTGGCGTCGCCGCCGGCGTGGCTTCCTGAGCCCCGGCCGGCATCGCGCGGAGGGCCGTTATCACAGCGATGGACGAGAGTCCGGCGGCGGCGGCGCGGGTCACGAAGTCGCGCCGGCCGATCCGGGCCGACCACAGGGCATCGATCAGATCGTGGTCCGGGCGTTGAGCGGTCATCGCTTCGTCTCCTGCCTGTCCGGCGTGCGGCATCGTCCACGGCTGAGCAGAAGCTCTCGTCGTTCCGCTTACGCCGGATCGAGCTACCGGGAGCTTAGATGATCCGTATTCGCCTGGATAGAGCATGGCGATGCGGGATTACCGCGTTTTGCGCAGTTTGATTGCCCGATATCATCTCCGGGAACGTTGCCGACGGCCTCACGGAGACTGACGAGGGATCAGGTCGCATCTCATGGCTGCACCTGCGGTATTCGGTGATACACTCGTTGATACCATACGGTCCGATATGGCATTCCTGTTCTGGACGAAGGAGTCCGCCGATGAATTCATTCATCCGCCCGACGGTCGACCGACGCACGGTCTTCAAAGGGACTGGACTGATTGCCCTGACGATCATGACACCGCTCGGACACATGACACCCGCCGCCGCTCAGGCGATCCAGAGCCCGCTGCTGAACCTCACCGATGAGGACGCGGCGACGCTTGACGCGTTCGGCGAAGCGCTCGTCCCCGGAGCGACCGACGCCGGCTTCGCCCGCTACATTGACGCGCAGCTCGGCAGCGATCAGCCACTCCTGATGCTGCACTACCTGGACTGGCCGGGCGACCCCGCCGGTTTCTATCGTAGCGCCATCGTCGCGCTCGACGCCGTCGCCGCCAGCCGATCCTCAGACACCTTCGCGGACCTCCCGGCATCCGACCGCACCGGGATCGCCGGGCAACTCCTTGGCGGAGCGATCGAGGGATGGACGGGGCCGCCGCCCTTCCTTGTCTACTTTGCCCTCAGAGCCGACGCCGTTGACGTCGTCTTTGGCACCCCGGACGGGTTCGCGACGCTAGGAGTGCCGTACATGCCGCACATCCAGCCGCCGGAGGGATGGTCATGAGCAGTCAGGGAAGGCTGGGGACGCCAGAGCCAGCCACGCCGCCGGCCCCGAACGCAACACCGGTCGTGGGCGAGAAGGTCGATGTGGTCATCGTCGGCTCCGGAGCGGCCGGCAGCGTGATGGCGGCGCTTCTGGCTGAAGCGGGCAAATCGGTCCTGATCCTCGAGGGCGGGCCGGAGTGGCGCCTGAACGACATGATCAGTTCCCAGATCTGGGCACGCCGGCTGAAGTACGCCGCCGACATGCCGGTCGTCCTGACCGGGGGCGAGCATCCCCTCAACATCGGCCTGAACTCCGGCTGGGGAACCGGCGGCTCGGCGATCCACCACTACGCCGTCTGGCTCCGGATGCATGAATCGGACTTCGCGATGCAGTCCCGGTTCGGTGTCGGCGCGGACTGGCCGATCGGCTATGACGACCTGCGCCCGTTCTATGACCGCGTTCAGACCGAGGTCGGCATCAGCGGCGACGCCGAGCGTGAGGTCTGGCGACCGGACGGTGAGCCGTACCCATTACCGCCGCTCCCGCTGTTCGCGCAGGGAAATATCATCAAACAGAGTTTCGACGCAATCGGCGTCCGAACGGCTCCGGTCCCGATGGCGATCCTCAGCCAACCCTACGCCGGACGCAATGCCTGCATCAGCGACGGCTGGTGCAATGCCGGCTGCCCGATCGGCGCGCTCGCCAACCCGCTCGTCACCTATCTCCCACGGGCCATCGCGGCCGGGGCGCGGATCCAGCACCATTCTCAGGTCCTGCGCGTCCTGACCGGCGACGGCGGGCGGCGGGTGACCGGTGTCGAGTACGGCAACTCCCGGACCGGCGCGATCGAGACGCAGGAGGCGTCCGTCGTCGTGCTGGCCGCCTATGCGATCGAGAACCCGCGCATCCTGCTCAACTCGGCGGATGGCGGCCTCGCCAACTCCAGCGGCGTCATCGGGCGATACATGATGTCGCACGCGTCTCAAGGGGTCTACGGGTTGTTCGAGGAGGACACCCAGCCGGCCTACGGCGTCTCGGGCGGCCAGCTCACCGGGCAGGATGCCTACGAGCCCGACCACAGCGACCAGTTCACCGGCGGCTACACCTGGCAACTCGCCACCGCGTCCAAGCCCAACGATCTGCTGGGCATTGCCAACGCCCGGGCCGACCTGTTCGGACAGCCACTGGTCGATTTCCTCCGGACCGCAGTCGACCACATTGCGGTGATGGGGGTGCTCGGCCACAACATTCCGGACGCCGATTCCCGATTGACGCTCTCAGAGCAGTCCGACCGGTTCGGAATGCCGATCATCGAATCCACCCATTCCTGGAGCGCGGACGACCTTGCGGCGGTCGCGGCCGGCGTGGACGAGGGCACGCGGGCCCTGACGGCCGGCGGCGCGACAGAGGTCTGGTCGGGTGGTCTCGGTAGCCAGCACATTCTGGGCGGGGTCCGGATGGGAAGGGACCCGGGGACCTCGGTCTGCGACTCCTATGGCCGCACGCATGACCTTCCGAACCTGTTCGTCGCCGGGTCGAGCCTGTACCCGACCTCCGGCGCCGTCAATCCGACGTTCACCATCCACGCCCTGACCACCCGGACCGCGGAGTGGATGACCGACAACTGGAGTGAGATCGCGGACTGACGCGAGCGAGAGGACGCCTGATCTGTCCGACGGCCCGCTCGGTGCTCGCCGAGCGGGCCGTCAGGGTACCGGCAACGGCTGCCACAGCGTCCGCCACCGTCGCTTGAGGCGACCACTACCTTCCCTGAATGGGCTGCCGATCGGTCGCAACCCGCTCGATCAACGTCAGCGCCTGGTCGACGCCGGACAGCGTGGCGATGTCGTCCCGGATCCGTTCGGCCTGTCGTCGGTACGTCGCGTCGGCCAGCATCGCCTCGACGCTCGACCTGGCCTCCTCTCCCGTGATCTCCGGCGTGCCGATGATCCGGCCAACACCGAGTGCCTCGCAGCGGGCCGCGTTCTCCGGCTGGTCGGCCCCCCGGGGGATCAGCGCCAGCGGGACGCCGTACGTCAGCGCTCCCATCACGCTGCCCGACCCGGCGTGGGAGACGAACAGATCGACTAGCGGCAGCAGCAGCGTCTGCGAGACGTACCGCTCGACGTGGACGTTGTCCGGCTGCTCGCCCAGCTCGACCGGGTCGATCCTGCGGCCGACCGTGACGATCAGGCTGATCGGCAGCCCGGCCAGCGCCGGGATCACGCGACGGAAGATCGCCAGCGCAAGGTCGCGGTCGACCGCTGTCCCAAGAGAGAGGTAGACCGCCGGCCGGTCTGGTAGCTCATTCGCCCATCCCGGCAGGATCTCGCTCGGCACCGGGTCCGGCAGCAGCGGGCGGATCGTGCGGGCCGTCGGTGGCAGCGGGAAGGCCGGGTCACGGAACCCGTCCGGGAACGGCGACAGGACGAGAAAGCGGCTCAACATCGCGAGGTCCGGGTCGGGCGGCAGGCCATGCTCTGCCCGGATCGCGTTGAGCCCTCCGGCGATGAGATCGTGGCGGAGCAGCGACCCGGCGGCGAGGACCAGGACGCAGACGTTCGGGATGCGCAGCACGTCGGAGGCGATCGGCGCCCCGAGGTTGGCCTCGTCCCAGACGATCACGTCCGGCCGCCACCCGCGGCAGAGCGCGACCATGGCGGCCGCCTTGGCCCGTGGGTAGACGCCGGCGAAACCATCCCGGATGAGAGCATCTTCCCGCTCCCGGCCCGGCGGTGCGGCGTTGTACCGCTCCTCGATCGTGACCGACTCGGGCGATCCATAGGGGTCGATCCCGGTCGGGAACGCGGTGAAGCCGTCGGCCTCCGGCAGCCCAACCCGCTTCGGGTCGGCCGAGAACGCGACGATGTGCCCAGCCGCGACGCCGGCCTGGGCGATCGGGACGAGCGGGTTGTAATGGCCGGGGCCCTCGTGAAAGCTGAACAGGATGCGCATCCGGCCCTTCCCTTTCGTGGACAGTCGCAGATGGGCTTGCCGTAGATGAGCCGAGGAAGTTGGATATCATACCGGCGGTACCCTCCATACGGTATGGACTATTCGACAGCACTACGGAGAATCAGTAGTATTATTCAGGAGGGTCAATGCGCTTCGAGTGGGACCCGAACAAGTACGACTCCAACATCAAGAAGCATCGGGTGAGCTTTGACGACGCGATTCTCGTCTTCAGCGATCCCGTTATTCACTTGGTGAGCGCGGATTATGAAGACCGCGACGAGGAACGCTGGGGAGCGATCAGCAGAGTCCCGGGCGGCCGAGGTCGAATTCTCTTCGTGATCTACACCGACCGGGTACCTGACATCCGCCGAATCATCTCGGCCCGGAACGCCGATCAGGAGGAGATCAATGACTACTATTCACGCATCAATATGCTATGACGAGGACGGAAACCCATACGTTGTGACCGATGACCCGCGCCCGGACCGCGGCCAGACCGACTGGGACTACCTGGAGTCGATGACCGACGAGGAGATTCGGGCCAACGCCGAGTCCGATCCTGACACGTTCATCCCGACCGCTGATCAGCGCAAGCGAGGATTACTCGGTCGCGAAGTCCGGCTCCTCCGCCAGGGACTCGGTCTCACCCAGGAGGAGTTCGCCGACCGGTTCGGCATCGCCGTCGGGACATTGCGTGACTGGGAACAGGGACGTCGGTCCCCAGACACAACTGCCCGGACCCTGCTCCGAATCATCGTCATCGACCCGGACCTCGTCGCTCGGGTCGTCCAGGAAACCCAAGCGACGACGGCCGGCGCGGCGGACTGACGACCGGCTCCTGCCCGGCCAGCGTCACCGCCGCATCGATCCGCACTGGCAACGGTTACATCACCCGCCTGTCGGCCAGCGTCTCGACCGCGTAGTTCTGTCAGCCCGCTACAAATTGTGGTGCGTGATGTTCCGGCAAGAGCGACCGGCAATAGGCAGAGATCACATCCCCTCTCCACGCTGTTTCACCCAACAGTGATGCGGTTTCAGCGAGTCCGGCGAAGGACCGGTCCGCGCCTATTGCCGGACGCTCTCAGTCAGGACCATTCGGCGGCGAGGGACCAATGCCTTTCGAGTGGGATCCAGCGAAGAACCGCTCCAATATCCGGAAGCATGGCGTGAGGTTCGAGGACACCATCCGCATCTTCACGGATCCGAATCTACGTGAGTTCGCTCAGAGCGACGATCTCGATGACGAGGAACGCTGGGTGGCCTTCGGCCGGGCCGACAGAACGCGACTCGACGTTCTCATGGCGGTCTACACTGACCGCTGGCCAGATGTCCGCCGAATCATTTCAGCCCGCCATGCTACCGCAGAGGAAACCGATGACTATCATTCACGCTTCTATCCAGTATGACGATGAAGGGAACACGCGCGTCGTCACGGATGATCCCGAATCAGACCACCTGCGAACCGATTGGGACCGCCTCGCGTCAATGACCGACGAGGAGCTCCGACGAAACGCAGAGGACGACCCCGACGCCCCCCCGCTAACCGACGACCAGCGTGCCCGGCTCCGGCTGGCCAGCTCGATCCGGAACCTCCGCCTCGATCTTGGACTCACGCCTGAGGAATTCTGCGATCGGTTCGGGTTCGACCTGCCCTCGTTTCGGGACTGGGAACGCGGCCGACGGGTTCCCGACGCGCCCTCGGAAATCCTGCTCCGCCTGATCGCCCAGCAGCCGGACCTCGTCGCTCATGTCGTCAAGGAAGCGCGGACGAGAAGGGCCGACGCGGCGGATTGACGTCCGTGCCTTTCCCAACCGGAACCGCCGCCGCGTCGATCCGCATTGACAACGGTTACATCACGCGTTTGTCGGCCAGCGTCTCGAACGCGTAGTTCCGCCAGACGGGGATACCGCTCAAGTGCTCGCTTCAGGCCAGCCGAGATCACGACCATGTGTTAGGCGGCGACCGGGACCTTCGACAATTGATGGGATTGCTGTGGTGAGGTCTCACCTGAACGCTGAACAGGATTCGCATCTGTCAACTCGTCTGCTGCCCTATCAACGTGAGCATTGAACCGTGCTACACGGACTATGACATTCCTTTGAAACGATACCGCCAACCACATGAGCACGCCCTCGGTCTACCGGCGACGATGCGAAGATCGTGAATACCCCACTCATCGACGCTCCTGATCCAACCGGTGCCTGATGACTGCCACCAGCAATGTACAAGTGGCTCGATCGTGGTTCAGTCTGCGAGCGTGACCGTCGCGAGGGCTGCTAGCGATGTTCATCTACAAGCTGCCGAACCATTGTCAAGAACCCCGACGCCAGTTGCTGGGAGCGCTCAATGCCTTCTCTTGCGGGGGCAACGAAGAGCCCGTGATCCGCGTGCGGGAACACTGCTAACGCATGGGGGTAACCCGGTAGAGTTGCAAGGTGTTTGGCGAAGATCGCCGCACTTTCACCGACTGGAATGAGATCATCGGCCGCCCCGAATGCAGCAAAAACAGGGCACTGTATACCTTCAAGATAGGGAACTGGATCGAACGCAAGAATCCGAGCCAGGAAACCCAGCATTTCAGTACTGTCAAAGTATTCCGTGGCAAGCGTATACCAAACCTTGTCTGTCAAACTATTCTGTGTCTCAAGGACCAAGTTTGCTTCCTCACCTCCTACAAGTCGACGAGTTCGTTCGTCGATCCATGCCATCGCTTCGCCGATCGTTTCCTCAGCGTAGCCGTCGGACCGCAGCTGTCGCTCTATCCGCGCACGCTCTTGCTTGGCCGGCGACACCCCAGGTCCCGAAACGGAGACGATGAAGGCGACCTCGTCGGGCATGATGTTGGCAGCGAGTACAGCAACCCATCCACCCTGGCTGACACCATAGAGGCCAACATTCGGGCCTACGTCACGTCGAGCTCGAAGCACCGCAATCGCCGATAGCGATTCCGCCGCGCGGTCATGGAACGATTGTTTGCTCCAGTGACCAGGAGATTCGCCACACCCGGGTTTGTCGTGCGTCAGTACAATGACGCCCATGGATGCGAGGTGAAACGGAAGATCGCCCCAGCCGTCAGCCGTTCCGTCGCCGGAGCCATCAACGAGAACGATTCCGGGCAATGGTCCGGGGCAGTCTGGAACATGAATGAGCGCATCGAGACTCCCCATCTCAGTCCGAACGACACCGCGTTCCGCCGTTACAGATTGACGATCATTCATAATGCCCACTCCGGCGAACTGATATCAAGTACTTTGCCCTGTTCTCGGGGACGGTTCCTCTGGAGATGAAAGGGCCCGATTTATCCGCGCCTGTCCAAGGTTCCGACTGCGCCTCGTCTACATCACGCGTTTGTCGGCCAGCGTCTCGAACGCGTAGTTCCGCCAGACGGGGATGCCGCAGAAGCGCTCGCCCTCGGGGCAGATCGGCGTCGAGCCGGCCCGCGACCGCTGGACGCAGGGCGGACCGTCGACGTAGCGGCCGATCACCGGGAACAGCTCCCGAACCTGCTTCACCTCGTCCCGGGCCGTGTCGAAGATCTCGCGCTGGGCGTCGAAGCAGAGTCGCTTGACCCACTTCCAGTAGTAGCTCTGGAGCGTCCCGGTCTCGTACTCCCGGATCCGGTGGCTGTTCGGGAGCAGGTAGAGCACGACCTCCGGCGCGACCCCGGCGTCGAGCAGCGCGTTCTTGGCGTCCCAAAGGGCCTGGACCGTCGCGTCGTACTCGGCCAGCGCCTCAGGGTTCTGCGCGATCTGGAGCGGGGTGATGACGTCCGGCTCGCGGCGGAGGTGCGCCGTCAGCAGCGGGGCCGAGGCGACGGTGCTCCGGTGACGCTGGCTCTGGGCGGCCTCGGCGCCGCTGATCCGCTTCATGAAGGTAAACGGGACGTGGGCCATCGTCTGCATCAACTTGCTGTGCATCCCGAGGTAGAGCGGGTGGCCGAGGTATGTGTTGTGGACGGCGTCCAGCACCTGGGCGATCGCGTCCTCATCGGCGACCTCGTCCCGCGTCGCGCCGATCACCGTCCGGATCGCGTCGGCGAAGATCCGCTCGGTGTCCGGATGGGCGCCGACCAGCCGGCTCTCGACTCCGGCCTCGGCCAGCTCCCCGTCGAACTGCCGGCAGAACCGCTCGACCGCATCCGGGTCCTGGTCGACGCTAGCCCGCCAGTGCGCCATCGCCCGGGACTCCTCGGTCTCCTCGGTCAGGAGGGGATGGATCTGGAGCGGATACTCCGGGGCGCCGAGGAACAGCGGGTCGATGGCCACGACGGCCTCGACCATCTTCGTCACGATCAGCCGGACCTCGGCTGGGGCGTCGGGCTGGCTGGCGAGCGCGTAGTAGCGCAGCAGCGTCAGGCCGTTGACGGTGTGGTAGAGGTGAGCCGGCGTCGCCAGCGGCAGGACGTACCGGGCGACTTCCTGAGCCTTCTTCTGGAGGGCCCCCTCAAGGGCGACCCGCGCCGCGTCGTCCCGCGCCGCCGCCTTGACGCGGCCGGGGAAGACCTTCGTGTAGCCCGCGATCATGTCCGGCGTCAGGATCTCGACCAGCCGCCGGTAGCCCTCCAGACTCCGCTCGATCGCGCCGCGGTAGATCGCCGCCTCACGCTCGGGCAGGGCCGGCGTGACCATCGTGTCGCCGGTGACCTCGCGGTAGCGCTGCGAGACCTGCTCGGAGTTGTAGTACGGGTGGCTGTGGAAGAACGACCAGATCGCCAGCCGGCTGACGTTGTCCAACACGAAGACGAAGTTGGCGTGCTGGAAGGTCGTGTGGTGCCCGGCGGCGAACAGGGACGAGTAGAGCGCCAGCGCCCGGTCCCGCCGCCGCGACCGGTCGGCGACCTCGGCCGGGGTCGCGGTCGCCTTCGCCGAGTCATTCAGGAGCCGGCGGACGTTCTCGGCCTTCGCCGGCCGGCCGCCGTAGCAGGACCACGCCGCCGCGATCGTGACCGCGACCGGGTGGGCTGTCGATTCCTCCGTGAGCAGCGTCACAGACGGCCCGGGCGACGCGAAGCCACCTGTGGATATGGACGGCGCATCAACGGGTCGCAGTGGTGGCGGGATGAGGTCGCGCTGACTGTCTGGCATGGTCATGGGGTGGCCCGCTCCCGTCGCGCCCGGTCATTCCGGGGTCGGACGCTGGCCCGTCGGGGAGCGAGCCAGGATCCAGATGGAGTCGGCGGGCTCGACACGATGATCGAAGTATACGTACGGCAGGTCCCGGGGTCGATCCCGATGCGACGCTCGTCCGTCCCGGCTGCCTGTCCAACGTTGCATCTCCCGTCTACTCCACCCTGCCTCGCGGCAGACGAACGGCCCTGCCCGGGTGGGGACAGGGCCGTTCGTCTGATTCAACCGAGCTGGAGTGGCTACTTCGCGAGGAACGCCAGCAGGGCCTGGTTCACCTCGTCGGCGTGGGTCCAGCCGATGTTGTGCGGTCCGCCTGGCACGACGACGAGCTCGCTGTTGGCGATCAGCGCCGGCAGCAGCGCACCGGTCGCTGCGTGCGGCAGGATCCGGTCGGCGTCGCCCTGCATCACGAGCGTCGGGACGTCGAACCGGGGCAGGTCGCCGCGGAAGTCCGTCAGCCAGGTATCGACGCAGGCGAGGGTGCCAGCGGCGGAGGCCTGCGAGGCGATCACGAAGTCCGAGCGGATCTTGTCGGCGCTGATCCGGGTCCCGAGCAGATCGTCCGTGTTGGAGAAGTTGTCGAAGAAGCCAGTCAGGAAGGCTGGCCGGTCAGCCCGGATCGCGTCCTTGAAGCCGTCGAACACTTCCTGCGGCACGCCGGTCGGGTTGTTCCCGGTCCTGAGCAGGAACGGCGGGATCGGGCCGAGCAGTGCGGCCTTGCTGATCCGCTCCGTGCCGTAGGTGCCGATGTAGCGGGTCACCTCGCCGGTCCCCATCGAGAACCCGGCCAGGACGACGTCGGACAGGTCGAGGGTGTCGAGCAGGGTCTTGAGGTCGGCGGCGAAGGTGTCGTAGTCGTAGCCCGTCGTCGGCTGGCTGGACTGGCCGAAGCCGCGCCGGTCGTAGGCGATCACCCGGTAGCCGGCGCCGAGCAGGGTCGGCATCTGCTTCTCCCAGGAGCGTCCGTTGAGGGGAAAGCCGTGGATCAGGACGATCGGCTGCCCGGAGCCGTGATCCTCATAGAAGAGGTCGATATTTCCGGAGTTCTCCTGCCCGACGGTGACGAATGGCATACATGATTCCTTCTCTGAACGCTGACGGCACCAATTCGGCGCCGCTACCACGACCCAACGATCGCAAGATCCGGGCAGCAGGATCCGTTACCCGAGACGTACCCCAACCGCCTATGGTCCTCCACGATTCGGTCTTCGGCGCTCCCGCCCCGGCGAATCACGAAGTTGGCACATCGGCTGCATGACGGAACCGCATTCGCTCGCTCTCAGGTACTGCCCGAACGATGGGCAGGATTGGATCAGGATCTCCCTCATGTCCACGGAAGAACGACAGCTCGCCGCCATGGCCGACGCCAGATCGGCCGGCCTCCACTACACCACCGATATTGACCCCGGAATCAAGCGCAGGCGGGCCGGCAAGGGCTGGAGCTACCGCGATCCGGACGGCGACCTGATCCGTGACCGGCCGACGCTGGAACGGATCCGGCTGATCGTGATCCCACCGGCCTGGCGAGACGTCTGGATCAGCCCGGACCCACGGGGTCATATCCAGGCGACCGGGCGCGATGAGCGCGGTCGCAAGCAATACCGCTATCACGCCCGCTGGAGCGAGGCTCGCGGCGAGACGAAGTACGAGCGGACGGTCGCCTTCGCCGAGTCGCTCCCCCGGCTCCGGGCCCGGGTGGCCGAGGACCTCGCCTCCCCCGGTCTGTCCCGCGACAAGGTCATCGCGACGATCGTCAGCCTGCTGGAGGCGACCCTGATCCGGATCGGCAACCAGACCTACGCCAAGGAGAACAAGAGCTACGGCCTGACGACCCTGCGCGACCGCCACGTCGAGGTTAAGGGTGAGCGGGTGATGTTCGCGTTCCGCGGCAAGAGCGGCGTCGAGCACGAGATCGAGCTACGGGACCGGCGCCTCGCGAAGATCGTCCTCCGCTGCCAAGACCTCCCCGGCCAGACGCTGTTCCAGTGGGTCGACGACGACGGCGTTCGCCACAGGATCGGCAGCGACGAGGTCAATACCTACCTGCGGGAGGCGACCGGGGCGGACTTCACCGCCAAGGACGTCCGGACCTGGGCCGGCACGGTGCTGGCCGCCCACGAGTTGGCGGCCTTCGAGCACCCGTGGCGGAGCGAGACCGAGGCAAAGCGCAACGTGGTCGCGGCGATCAAGGCCGTCTCCGAACGCCTCGGCAACACCCAGGCCGTCTGCCGGAAGTGCTACATCCACCCGTCGGTCATCACGTCGTACGAGCATGGAACCGTGGTGGAATTCCCCGACGACGTGCTGGAGGACAGTACTGTAGGAGTGGCGCGGGGCGACCTGAACCCGGTCGAAGCCGCGGTGCTGGCGTTTCTCAAGGCGGACTCGGCTACCGCCGTTTCAGCTGGATAGGCGGCGGTGTCCACCCGGCCGATGGCCTGCATCGCAAGGCGAGGCGCGAGGCACGCTGTCATGATAGGGAAAGCTATCAGACTGGATAGACGAGCCCGGCATCGTTCAGGCAAAGATGGCATGATCCCCCGCGCGATGGCCCTTCCCGCGAGATACGCGAGGCCGGACCATCCGAAGGAGCAGGAGCGAACGGGTGCAACCACGGATAGACGCCTCGGCAGGAAAGCAGGCAAACCTGGTACGGGCCGCAATCGCCGAACTGATCGGGACGTTCTTTCTCGTGCTGATCGGGACCGCCGTCGCCACGGCTACCATCCTCAACCGGGAAACGGCTGGCGCTGCCTATGACTCGCTTGCCATTGCTCTCTCCTTCGGACTGGTTCTCGCCGCAATCGTCGGGGCGCTCGGACAGGTCAGTGGTGCGCATGTCAACCCGGCCGTCACGATCGGGCTGGCGAGTGCGGGGAAGTTTCCCTGGTCGAGCGTGCCGGCCTACGTCGTCGCCCAGATCGCCGGCGGCCTCCTTGCCGCGTTGACCGTCTGGGCGGCCTATGGCCAGGCGGCACTAGACCGGGCGAACCTGGGTGCCCCGGCCCCGGTCCCGGAGACCACGACCCTTCAGGGCATCCTGGTCGAGGGGTTGATCGCCTTCCTGCTCGTGTTCGTCGTCATCGCCGTCGCCACCGACGACCGGGCGCCAGCCGGCATCGCTCCACTCTGTATCGGTTTCGCGCTGGCCGCCGGTGTTCTGCTCGGTGGTCCGGTCAGTGGTGGTGCCGGCACGGGCGCTCGGCCCGATGGTCGTGTCCGGCACCTGGGACACCTGGGTGATCTATCTGGTCGGACCGGTCATCGGTGGTATCGCCGGCGCCCTGATCTATGCGCACATCGTCGGTCCGGCTTCGCCACCGGAGATGCCCGTCGCGGACCAGGCAAGCGGGACAGGCGGTCCGCAAGAAGACGACCAGAAGACGTAGTCGGGTGAGTTGACTGGTACGCCATCGGCAAGCAGTTCCCGCTGTCCGAGGCACATCTCGCCTGATATCCAGCACGCGCCCGATTCGATCGACTGGAGGCAAGAGCGCTCAGGTTTGCCGACGGCGCAGCTGCCAGCCGAGCAGGAGGAACCCGGCCAGCGCCCAGGCGATCATGATGGCGAAGTTCAATACGACACCGCCGTAGATCGTCTCCCCGGTCAGCCCGTTGGTGATCTCCTTGGCGGCCGCGCCGGTCGGGAAGGCCGTGACGAGCGCATGGGCCCAGTCCGGCAGCGGCACCGCGACCAGGAACGCCGGGGTGATCAGGGGAAAGAGCAGCAGGCTGCCCCAGGTATTGAGTTGGTTGGCGCTCCGGAACAGCCCGCCGATGAACAGGCCGAAGCCGAGCAGCGCGACCGACAGCGCCGCGACCGCAAGGGTGAACAGCGCGACGTTGCCGGGGTCCGCGTTCGCCAGCACGACGGTGATCAGCGTCGCCACGGCGATGTAGGCCAGCCCCACCAGTGCCTTGCCGATCATCACGTCGCCGTAGGACGCGATCATGACCAGCGCGTCGAGCGTCTTCTTCTCGATCTCCTCGGTCAGGATGATCGGGATCGCGAAGACGGCGATCATGCCGACCAGGAAGATCATCGAGAAGGTCAGCATGTAGGTGCGCAGGCCGATCCGGTCGAACAGTGACGGCTCGCCGGCGGCTGTCGCCGTGACCGTAACCTGAGCCGGTGGCCCCTGCCCGGCCAGTGTCCGGAGGGCCGGTTCGAGCGCCGTCAGCAGGAACGTCGTCCCGGCCGTCGGTTCCGGCGGGGTCAGCACGGTCAGTTCGGGCTGCTGCCCAGCGGCGATAGCCGCGTCGAAGCCGGCCGGGACGACGAGGCCGAGGTCGTCGCCGTCATCCTGGACCGCCGCCCGGACTTCGTCCGCAGTCCCAAGGGTGTCGACGGTCAGGTCGATGCCGGTCCCGGCCAGCGTCGTCAACTGATCCGTGATCGCGGTCGCGTCGGCTGAGGAAACGGCGATCGAGTAGATAGGTGTCGGGTCGGTAGTGTCGTCGTCGAACAGGTA
>JAABUS010002205.1_pt1 | contig 37928 bp, 36 predicted proteins | sample 5560161 | NCBI WGS metagenome assembly JAABUS01 (sample SAMN10711885, study PRJNA513376) | rock metagenome | isolation source: Antarctica rocks | place: Antarctica: Victoria Land, Trio Nunatak nord | collected 2016-01-04
GCGATGCGGGCCTGGTCTTCGTCACGCTGCTCGTCGGGTTGGAACAGCGTGTGCGCCCGTTCGAGGAACGTGGTCTTCCAAAGGGTCAGCAGATTCGGGCTGAGCGTGTGCTTGCGGCACGCCTCGGCCGGAGACTGCGCCCCCGTCAGGACGTCCAGGACGACCTTGGACTTGAACTCGGGTGTGAACCGCCGCCGTTTCCTCATCCCAGTGCGCCTCCCCGGGGGCCTCGACCCCCATTATGCACTGGTCTGAATTCCGGGGCGCACTACAATCGAAAAACATACGTTACTGGAAGCATATCTAGCGCGATATGTCGCCACCCTGACTCAGAACGTCAAGATGGATCGCCTGTCTATTACACTTGTCGATGGGTTCGCGGGGGGGAATATCTACACCGACCCGGTCACCGGTGCCGATCGCCCAGGCTCGCCATCGATCATCATGGGGGCGATCCGGGAGGCCGAGCGACGCGCGAGGGAGAAGAGGACCAAGGATTTCGAGATTAACGCTCACTACTTCTTCATCGAGAAGGATCGCGGAGCCTTCTCCTCACTCGAACGCACTCTCAAATTATCGGGGCACGATGAGGAGATCGGTGAGTCGATATTCCCGGTCAACGATGACTTCGCGTTGCAGGCCGATCGCATCATCAAGTTCATCCTCGCGAAGAGCAAGTCGGGGCGCTCCATTTTCGTCCTGGATCAATGCGGCTACGCCCAGGTGCCGTTCCCCTGCATCCGCGACATCCTGGGTCGAATCCCCAATGCAGAGATCATCCTGACGTTCGCCGCCGATTTCCTGATCGACTACCTGTGCGAAGGCCGACCGAATCGGCAACTCGCCAGCATCGCCGACCTGGACCTTGACGACCTCTCGTCCCGCATGGATAGGACAGACCCGCGATGGAGGAGGCTGATCCAGCTCGAACTGCATTCCGCGATCCAGAAGGCCGCAGGTGCAAGCTTCTACACGCCATTCTTCATCCACTCCAAGGACTCACATCGTGACTTGTGGCTGGTCCACCTGTCGCGACATCACCGGGCGAGGGACGTTATGATGGGGGTCCACTGGGACCGGCAGAATTGCTTCGCCCACTACGGGAAGCCCGGCCTCAGGATGCTGGGATATCACCCAGATGAAGACATATTAAATACGCGTCAACCCTTTTTCGAAGGGTTCTACTTCGATGACAAGGCGAGGGCGTTGACGAGGGAATCCCTAATGGAGGACCTGCCGGCCCGCATCTATGAGAGCCCCGATGTCGTTACCTTCAAGGGCTTGTTTTCATCCATCTCGAACGAGACGCCCGCGACGAGCGAGATCCTGCGAGAATCCCTCCTGGGACTCGCCACCGATGAGCGGGTGATCATCAAGGACGTCACGGGGCTAACACGACGGAGGGCCGGTGTGCAGCACGATTCTGATCTGATTTACATCCCGAGGCAGAAGCGACTCTTCTATTGATCCCGAGATTCATCTCCTCGTCGCCGACCGACGTATCGGGTGGATTATCGAGCTGGGGTGAGTGGTCGAAAGGGCGGCCGGTTGAAGCTCGGCGACGCACCCTACTGGGAGCAAATTGGGAGCAGGACTAGACCGCGCCGGTTCGGCTGCTTGACGCCTCACCGTCCCTTCTTCTTCCCCTGTCTCCGATGTGCCGACTTCCGGCCGGGCCGATAGCCGTTGCTGGGTTCTGGATTCGGAATTTGGTGGACGTACTTTCCCTCGCCCAGGGAGTCGTTCGCCTTCTCCATGCGTGCTTGTAAGGCCGCCTTCGGCGGCTGGCTCGGGATGAGGCAGTCGCACCCCGAACCGATCAGATCCTGCCGGCCCGCCTTCAACAGGGCTTCGCGGACCTCGAAGTAGTTCTCGGGCTTGAAGAACTGAAGCAAGGCCCGCTGGAGCTTGCGATCGCGCAGGTGCTTGGCGGTAAAGACCTCCTCGCCGGTGAAGGGGTCGATCCCGGTGTGGTACATGCACGTGGCGATGTCGAAGGGCGCGGGGATGAAGTCCTGCACCTGGTCGGGCTTGTAGCCGTTGCGCTTCAGGAAGAGGGCCAGGTCGATCATCGCGGGCAGGTCGCTGCCCGGGTGCGAGGCGATGAAGTAGGGGACGGTGAACTGCGTCTTGCCCGCCCGGGCGCTGGCCTGGCGGAAGGCCTCGTCGAAGCCCTTGTAGTCGTTGATCTCCGGCTTCTTCATGCGCCGGAGGACGTCCGGGTCGGTGTGTTCGGGGGCGACCTTGAGGTGGCCGCCGACGTGGTGCCTGGCGAGCTCTTCCATGTATTCGGGGGACTGCTGCGCCAGGTCCATGCGGACCCCCGAGGCGACCAGGACCTTGTTCACGCCCGGGACCTCGCGGCTCTCGCGCATCAACTGGACGAGCGGGCCGTGGTCGGTCCCCAGCAGCTTGCAGACCTTGGGGTGGACGCACGAGAGCCGCTTGCAGATCGCCTCGACCTCGGGCCTCGTGCAGCGCATCTGGTACATGTTGGCCGTCGGGCCACCCAGGTCGGAGACGGTCCCGGTGAAGTTCGCATCCTGTCCCATCTGCCGGAGTTCGGTCAGGACCGACTCCTGCGACCGCGACTGGATGATCCGGCCCTGATGCGCGGTGATCGAGCAGAAGGTGCAGCCGCCGAAACAGCCGCGCATGATCGTGACCGAATCCTTGACCGTCTCGAAGGCGGGGATTTTTTCCCCCTTGTACATCGGATGCGGCCTGCGCGTGAAAGAGAGGCCGTAGACGCGGTCCATGTCCTCCTGGCTGATCGGCAGGGAGGGCGGGTTGGCGACCACGGCCTGGCGGTCGTGATACTGGACCAGCGCCTTGGCGTTGAGCGGGTTGGTCTCCTGGTGGATGATCCGGGTCGCCCTGGCGAACTGGTGCTTGTCCGCCTTGATCTCCTCATAGGAGGGCAGGACGATCGCCCCGGCCGGGGGCTCTTCCTTCGCCCCCAGCGCGTAGGCCACGCCTCGCATGTCGCGGAGGTCGCGGACCGATTGCCCGTCGGCCAGGCGTCGGGCAATCTCGACGACCGGCTGCTCGCCCATGCCGAAGACGACCAGGTCGGCCTTGGAGTCGAGGAGGATCGACCGCTTGACGGTGTCGCTCCAGTAGTCGTAATGCGCCAGCCTGCGCAGCGAGGCCTCGACCCCGCCGGCGATCACCGGGACGCCGGGGAAGGCCTCGCGAGACCGCTGGCAGTAGGGCATGGTCGCGCGATCCGGCCGGAGGCCGATCCGGGCGCTGGGGCTGTAGGCGTCGTCGTTGCGGACCTTCTTGTTGGCCGTGTAGTGGTTGATCATGCTGTCCATGTTCCCGGCGCTCACGCCAAAGAACAGGCGAGGACGGCCGAACTGCCGCCAGGGCTCCGCGCTCCGCCAGTCGGGCTGGCTCAGGATCGCCACCCGGAACCCGGCCGCCTCCAGGACCCGCCCGAGGATCCCCATCGCGAACGCCGGGTGGTCGACGTAGGCATCCCCCGTGACGAAGACGACGTCGACCGCGTCCCAACCACGCCGATCCATCTCCGCGCGTGACGCCGGCAAGGGGGGCAACGCCAGCGGGATGAGCGGCAGCACCGGCAACTGCGTCGGGGCGACGTTTGCCCCGTCCGGGCGCGAAGAGCAGGGGGGCGGTGCGATCGTTTCGAGCGACATGACGGTCCCGGGGGGAGCTTCCGCAATCGGGTGACGAGCCAGAACTTGCATTATCCCGCTATTCTACGATCGGGGACAAGACGGGTTCGCGCCGGCTCGGAGGGCCGGGTCACTCGGTCGGCCCCTCGTCCCCGTCCGTCGCGGCCGTCACGCCGGCATCCTGCTCGTACGCCAGCCTCCACCCCGGGCTCGTCACCGGCCGATGGCCCGGCGGGTGGGGCGCAACGAGCCCTGCATAGAGTTCCGGCCGCCTCGCGAGGAGGTAACGCCTGCCGGAAGCCTGCTCGAACGCCTCGGGCGTCAACAAACCGACGACCACGTCATCATCGAGCGCGTGGCTCTCGACGAGCACCTCGCCGTGCGGGTCGAGGATCATGGAGAGGCCCGGCTTGATCGTGTCGTGATCGCGGCCGATGTTGTTCGCGAAGACGGCGAAGACGCCGTTCTCCCAGGCCCTCGCCGGCAGCCAGCGCATCAGCCACTCCCTCGCCTTGGGGCCGCGGAACTCGCGACGGAGCCGGGCCGGGTCGCGGTGCCGGTTCTCCCAAAGCGCGAGGTCCACCGTCCCGCGTCCCGGCATCGCCGACGGCGTGCAGCCGGTCACGTGGGGCATGACGATCACCTCGGCCCCGAGCAAGGCCGTCGCGCGGACGTTCTCGGGCAGGTTGTTGTCGTAGCAGATCAGGAAGCCGACCTTGACCCCGCGCAGGTCGATGACGTGATGACCCCGGCCGGGCGTCAAGTGGGGGCTGATGAATGGGTGCAGCTTGTGGAACTTGGTGATGAATCCCTCCGGACCCACCGTCACATAGCACTTGTAGAGCCGCCCGTCCGGCTCACGCTCGATCAGGCCGGCCATCACCACGACGTCCGCCTCGCGGGCGATGTCGATCAAGGCCCCGACCGACGGACCATCCGGGACCGGCTCGGCCAGGTCGTCCAGCGCGTCGCGTGCGAGCGTTTGCAAGAACGTATAGGCCGTGATGCAAGCCTCGTGGAAGCAGACGATCTCGGCCCCCCGACTCGCCGCGCGACCGGCGAGGTCGCGGATGCGGCCCAGGTTGTACGCCTTGTCGCCGTCCCGGTGCTCGAACTGGGCGGTGGCGATCCGGATGTCACGCATGTCTATCCCGAAATTCCTTGAGGTTTACCACTCGCACACTATCCCTTTCGGCTCGGCGAGACATGACGCATCTTACGGCTTATGCAGGACGGTCACGACCCGTCCGGGAAAAGAGCCGGCGCGCAATCTCCGGGGCGACCGCGAGCGTGGCCATCATCGCCGCGAGCCTGGGGTCGAGGGCGATCACGCGGAGGATGCCCGGCCGCAGGGAGACCGCTTCGGCAAGGCAGCGGCGTGCCAGGCTCGGATCGCCCCCGCGGAGCGCATCGTAAGCGCGGTTCAGGTAGGCTCGGGCCAGTCGACGATCGATGGGTCGTCGACGGTCCCGGCAAGGGACTCCGCGATCCTCCAGGTGGGTCAGTCCAAGGAGGAGCCGGGACGTCTCCTGGAGGTCGGCCATGCCGGTCTTGAACCGGTGCGTTTCGCTCGCCGAGTGCCATCGCACGGCCACCGACGGCCGGGCCAGCCAGGTCAACGGGTATCTCGTCGCGACACGCAGCCAGAAGTCCCAGTCGACCACATATCGATAGGACGGGTCGAAGCCGCCAACCTCGGCGTGCGCCTGCCGTCGGATCGTGACTGCCGAGCATCGGAGCGGATTCTCGACGGCCAGCTCGGCCAGGAGCTCCCCCGGCCCGAAGGTTCGGTCGGAGGGGCCGAGCCCTCCTCGTCCCATGACCGACTCCGGGATCGGGAGTCCCTCCTCGTCGATCACGTCTGCCGCGCTACAGATCAGGCCCGCGCCTGGATCGGCCTCGAAGGCGGACAGGTGGGCACTCAGGTGGCCCGGGTGCATCACGTCGTCTTGATGGAAGATCGCAACGAGCGGCGTCCGGCTCTGCGCCACGCACTCGTTCCAGTTCCTCGCCAGGCCGAGCCGCTCCGAATTGACCACGACCCGGATGCGGTCGCCCGCCTCGGCGCGGAGGATTTCCGGGGTCGCGTCGTCCGAGCGGTCGTCGCAGGCGACCCAATCGAAGGCCACAATGGCCTGCGCCCGGATGCTCCTCACGGCTTCGGCCAGGTGTCGGGCCCCGTTGTAGGTGGGGATCGCCACGGTGATCTGCGGAGTATCCACGGGCCCCTTCTCGATCCTCTGGATTCATCTCACTCCGGCACCGATTGCGAGAGACGCCGCAGCGTTTCCCAGGTATACAATCCCGAGGAGTGGCCGTCGTTCCAGCCGAGTCGAACCGCGTAGTTGCCGACCGGCTCCATCCCTTCGAGCTTCAAGTCGGCGCGGATCGTCGCGGGGTCGAGGATCCGCTCGCCGGTCCACTCGTTGCGGCACGAGGCGCACGGGCACTCGGCGCGTAAATAGCGATACGGGAGCCGGACGACCCCCTCGGCGTCCCAGGTCAGCTCGAGGACCGCGTCGGCCTGGAAGGCGCGGATGTCTGTCGGGGCATCGCTCATCGCGGGGGGGCTCGCGTCGGGTCGACGTTCGATCTCTGAATCGACTCATGAGACTAACAAACGGCACCTCGACACGGAACGGGAAGGCGCAAGTGGAACGGTCTACGTGCGAGCGGGGAGTATCAATGCCGTCCGAAGGGCGTTGGCCCGTGCGCCTGGAGGAGCGAAAGTGGTCGGTCGATTCGACCGCGAGACGATCGAGTGCCTGCACACGATGGAGCCAAGCGAGGGGGCCTCTTTCGCCTGAAATCCTCGACATTATACGACTTGCGACGTTCCACATTTCCCACGATTCCCCTGCAAATCCGCGGCCTTGCACGAAAACTCTGCAAGAAATCGTGCAATGAATTCCTTCGGAGATGGCCTCTCTCGCCTGGCCTGTCGCCGTTCCGACGCGTCCACCTCGCTCAGTCACCGCCACCCTCGCACAGTCGACCCTTTACCGGTCAAGCTCTGCCTCTTGGCCGGCTATTTCGTGAGCTTGACTGACGGGGCCGACAGTGCGAACCCGCAGGTGCCTTCGCGATGCGACCGCTCCTTCACATCAACGTGACCTGCACGGGAAACGGAGCAACCGCCCTTCATGAGGAAGAAGCGACTCCCGCGACAGGAACCGCTCCACCTCTTATCTCTTTCTCAATGCCTCCATGAATCAATCCATCCAATATGAGGCCCTGGAGGTGTGGGGATACACTGCCGACCTGCTCGCGGCATGCCAGGACGCCATCGGCTACATCGAGCACGGCGGCTCGGCCTACGACCAGACGGAACTCCTCGAAGAGCTGAGGACCGCCGTCGCCAGCCACGCCTGAACACAAGGCCGGACCAATCCGGCCTCTTTTGTGTCCAATAGTCCACTCGATATAACGAAGTACACCGGAGGGTTTTCCTGGACCCATGCTGACGACGAGGGAACGCGGATGCCCGATACTTGGAGACCGAATATGCCGAATTTTTCACATGACACGTGGAATACGTTAATCGCGGCACTCTCGCTGCTGATCGCCATCGCTTCTCCGTTCATCACGTATCAGTGGCTCGACCCGAAGAAGCAGGAAATTCGACACCTCCCGAAACTTGAGGTGACGAAAGCCTTCTTTAGGGAGCCTGACAGTCAACGGTTCGGCGTGATCGTCACCAATAAAGGACTGATGCCCGCCACCAATATCACCATCGTGTTCCAGTCCATTATGCCCTGGAAGTCCCCGCCGACGAAAGTCGAGATCGACCCGCCTGCGCCGCATAGCGTCCAGATGCTGCCTGACTCCGTCGTCATCAAGCTAGACCGCGCCCTTGGGAAGGAACAGATGATGACCATCGATCTCGTCGACGTGAAGGCCCAAATGGACGTATGGGTTTATAGCGATCAAGGAGAAGCGAAGGCAGTCGCAGCGATGAGTGCAATATCGAGCACCAAAACCGATAGGATGAGAGATGCAGATTTCCGTCTGGATACCCTGAGTTCTGATGAATAGCCCCCCTGTTGCCAGAGGGCGGCATCTCACGGGTACCCCTCCGGTCCGTTGTTCGACCTTGGGCAATCCCAGCTCCTGGAGGCGTCCGTTCGCTTCGGTGAGGGTGCGCCATCCGGCCCACTCGGGCTCCGGCGGCAGGGTCCTTTCGAGCAGTGACGTAGTTCTACTCTCCCGGATTAGCGAGCACTGATGCATGTAAGCGGTTTTTGATGTCTGGGTTGCGCCGAAAACTCGCTTCCGAGGCCTTGGCAGCCCCGGCGACGCGATTCCGGCGCAAGCCGTTCAGGGTAAAGGGGTTGAACGCATCAATGACGAGTAATCCGGTACAGTAGAAGTAGGCTGGGTCCGGACCCAGCTCGATTCCGCGTGCTTGGACTCGTCGCCTTCCCCAGTTTCCATCGATCGCTCGCAAACCCATGCGAAAAGTGGGATGTGAAAAAGGGGGGGGGAGCGACACGTTGCTCCAGGTGACAATGGCTCGGTTAAGACCAAGCGTACATCACTGAACATAAGGCTGGAGCAATCCGGCTTTTCTCTTACCAGAACTAGGCGAATCTGCTAGCCTGCAGCATCAGCGACCGATTTGACGCCCGCAATGGATGGCGGGCGAACGCTGATGCGTCAGACACCGCTGTTTAATAAAGGAGTGCACAAGGATGTCCATTCCTACTCCCCCCCCCAATCCCGCCTGGGCTCATTCGAAAGAGAACCACCGCGAGCGATTTCACCGGCTCGCGAGCGAGTGGAAGAACCAGTCCCGCTACCTCTCGAACACCGCACAGATGGCGATGCTCCGGCCCTACCAGCGGATCATCGGGATGGGACAGCCGGTCGTCCCACTCATCCTGGAAGAATTGCAGAGAGAGCCGGACCAGTGGTTCTGGGCACTCGAAGCGATCACCGAGGAGAATCCCGTACCGCCGGATTCCGCAGGGATCATTCGCACGATGGCCCAAGCGTGGGTGGATTGGGGCAGACAGCGAGGCTTGCTTGGCCAATGATCTCGCGAATCGACTTTCCAAGATTGACCGAAGACAACCACCGGGTGACGAGCCCGGCGACGTCGAATTATAATTGCATCGCCTGGTCCGCAGAGAATACACAGAGGTGGTGGCAGCCCGGGGCATACTGGCCGGTAGAAACTCACTCCGATGACTACGGGCTGGGTATCTTGGTCGAGGCGTTTCGCTCCCTCGGGTTTGAGGAATGCGATAGCGACAGCCTGGAGGAGGGGTTCCAAAAAGTCGCTCTCTATGGCAACACCTTCTTCTATACCCACGCCGCCAGGCAACTGCCGAGCGGGAAGTGGACGAGCAAGCTTGGGCGATCCGAAGATATCGAACACGACAGCCCCGAAGATTTATGCGAAGGCATATATGGTGAGGTACACGTTTACATGAAACGTCCTGGTGTTCGATAGTAAACCGTGGTGACGAGGCTGGGCCTGGACCCGGTTCCCTTCCGCGTAATTACGGTCGTCGCCCTCCCCGGCGTCTTTGCCTCCACAATCTCTCACAGGCCCTCACGACGTAGAGTGCACCGACGCATTACTCCATGCGACATTGGCTGGGTCCAAACCCAACATCAATGACCCGCAGACGGCGCGTTGCCGCAGAACGGGGGGCGCAGGTGGAGCGGTTCTACGTGCGAGCGAAGAGCATCAATGCCGTCCGCAAGGCGCTGGCCCGTGCGCCGGGCGGGGCGAAGGTGGTCGGGCGATTCGACCGCGAGACGATCGAGTGCCTGCACACGATGGAGGCGCACAGCCTGGGCCGGCACTGGCCGGTGCTGCTCAGTCGGCTGGCCAAGGCGGGGCTGACGGTGGTGGAGCGGCCGGGGGCTTCACCCTCGGGCGGATCGAGGGGAGGGCCGACCTCAGGGGACCTCCACGCCGAGGGCGCGGAGGTCTTCGGTGAGCGTGCGGACGTCGCGGAAGAGGAGCCCCGATAGGTAGGCGGGGCTATTTCCCCCGATCGTCCGAATCCTGCTTGCCCACAGCGTACCCGAGGCAACCGGCCATGATTGCCGAGAGGGAGGCCGTCGCCCAATTCAGCCAGGACGATCACGGCCACTACCGCCAAGGATGTCACCAGGACTGCCCGCTCCTTGAAAATCTCGTGGGCTTCGCGAGCCTCCTCCCGGCGAAGACGCGAGACCCGCTCTTCCGACGATTCCGCCGGAGAGGATTCGGTCTCGGTCCTCGTCTTGACGTGAAGACCGGGGAGGGCGCTATCGGCGGTCTTGGGCGGCTTCCTGCGGGGGGGCTTCTTTTCGGGAACGGAGGGTTCCTGCTGGGTGCCTTCTGACGACATGGACGCCTCAGATGGTGATCTCTTGCTCGACGTCAAGCTCGGCGTCGAGGATGCCGATCCCCTTGCCTTCTCGCCTCGCCTCCAGGGCGATCTTCAAGAGGCCAAATGCTTTCAGGATGGCTTCGCCCTTGGGAACACCCAGCTCCTCGGCCATGTTATCGAGATGGTCGTCCAGCTCGGGCGAGATGGTCAGCGTGAGGGTGACAAGTCGCTCTGACTCGGGGAGGTGGCGCCTTTTCTTCAACACGACCTGCCGGTTCGATGTCCCCGAGCCGGATGTGATTTCCGCAGTCATACCTCTCGCCTTGGCCATATCTTGGAGGGCGGAAAATGCCTCGTCGCTCGTGCGGAATTCTTCATCCTGAAAGAATTCCCGGCCCTCCGGATCGAGGACCGTCCAGTGGCCCACCGAATCGGGCGCGATTGAGTAGGTTGAAGAGGGCATGTGAAGTGTTTCCAGGAAGAGCCTCAATGTCACCGCCCCCGCCCCTATTGGCGAAAGTTCCACGACGGCTGGAGCGATTCTACTCGGGCGGTGAGGGAGATTCATTCAACGAGAGGAAAGTGACCTCCACACCCAGAGCACGGAGGTCGTCCGTGAGCGTGGGGACGTCGCGGAAGAGGAGCCCCGATAGGCCGGCGGACCTCGCCCCCTCGATGTTCTCCGGGAGGTCGTCGATGAACACGCAATCGCACGGCGGCGCCCCGGCGGCCTCGGCGCAGGCGAGGTAGAAGGCCGAGGCCGGCTTGATGTGGCCGACCTCGTACGAGAGCACGAGGCGATCGAAATGGGCCAGCGTCGCGGCGAACTGCCGACGGAACTGCGTGGCGTGCAGGTCGTTGGTGTTCGAACCCAGCACCAGCGTGTATCCGAGCCCCTTGAGCCCCTCGACCAGCCGCGCCACCGGCTCGTTGAGCCAGAAGATGTCCGACCAGGCCGCGGCGAACTCCTCGTGGGACAGGTCCAGCCCCGCCAGGGCGCCCACGGCCTTCGAGAAGCCCTCGGCCGACAGCTTCCCCCGCTCGTACTCCTGGACCAGGGACGAGAAGCCGAGCCCCCGGACCCGCTCCAGGAACGCTTCGCCCGTGAGGCCGAGACGCCGGCCGAAGTGGTCGCACGCCTTCCGGTAGTCGAAGAACGCGACCACGTTGCCGAAGTCGAAGATCAAGGCCGGTCGTCGCATCGGCTTCACGGCTCCAAGGGTCCTCGCTCCGGCAAACGGACGTCGATCCATCCCTGACGTGCATCTGGGATCAAGGAGTGGGCCCGTCCGCCCCGGGAGGTGACGTCACAGGTGAGTTGGTGGTGGCAAGCGCCCGCCAGATGTTGGGATCGACGCGGGGGGTGTAGAGCCGCACTCCGCCGTCGAAGATCAGGACGTTGACACGGTCGACGTGGCCGCTGGACGCCCCCATGAAGGCCGATCGGCCGTCGACGGCGAGGCACGAGGGGCTCGCGCCCGGGGTGAGGGCGTGGTTGTAGAGGGTCGATTGCCAGTTGCTGTCGACCCACGAGGAGCCGGCATCGCCTCGCCAGGAGGCGGGGTCGGTCGGCGAGCAGCCCGCGTCGCCGAGCGGCCCGGGGACGACGGCATAATTCCTCGCGGCACGATCCTTGGCGATGCCGGTCCCCACGAGGCGTTCGGCGAACGCGGCGGTGAAGCTCGTGCCGTCCCCGGTCTCGATCTCCTCGATGCTCATCCGCCGGCCGGGGGCGAAGGCCCCGTCTCGGCCTTCGGGATGATCGCCGGCGGTCGCCCGGTAGCTGATCGGCGCGGGGAAGAGGCGCGAGGTGGCGTTCGGGTCGCTCGGGCAGGCGAATCCCGCCACGGGGCGTTCCGACGGGACGAAGCCCGAGCCCTTCGGCGGCGGGCTTTTCACGTCTCCGAGCCCTCCGAAATCGGGGAGGGCCAGGACCTCCAGGAGCGCGCGAAGAGGGCTGTCCCCTCGTGGTGCCCCGTCCCCCGAGAGCTCGGGGACGGTCGGCAGGTGCCGCTCCGCCTGGTTGTACATCGCCAGTGCGATCCCGACCTGCATCAGATTCCTCTGGCAGCTCGCAAGCCGCGCCGATTCGCGTTGGCGGGGGAGTGACATCAGCACGAACACCGCCAGCAGCGCGACGATCACGAGGACCACCAGGACCTCGACCGCGCTGAAGCCGGGACTTCGTGGGCCAATGCCGAACGGTCGTCTTTCACCGATTTTCCTTTGCAAAAGCCCTCTCCTCCTGGCACCTTGGCAATCCGCGAGGGGTCGTGCGACCCATTCTCGGCCTTCCCCGAGGGGTCCGCAACCACACTTTCGGTGCGCAGAGAAGGACAAGAGCATGAAATGGTCGCTGATTTCCGCAACGCTGGGGTCGCTGGGACTCGCCCTGTGGTTCGGTCTCGCCCCGGGGACCGGCCGCGCGGTGGCCGATGATAAGCCGAAGTCGAAGGACGATGCGCCGATCGTCGCCCCCCGCGAGGGGACTTCCGAAACGCTCACGCTCTTCAACGGCAAGGACATGACGGGCTGGGAGGGGCACGAGAAGTACTGGTCGGTCGAGGACGGCACGATCGTCGGCAAGAATACGGACCCGATCAAGGTCAGCACCTACCTGCTGACGAAGCGGAACTTTTCCGACTTCCGGCTCACCGCGACGGTCAAGCTGGTGAAGTCGGAGATGCACTCGGGGATCGCCTTCTGGGGGCGGTTGGCTCCCGAGCAGAAGGACCCGTACACCTACGCCGGGCACCTTGTGATGTTCCCCTCCGGCTGGGGGATGTTCGACCTCTACGGCCGCAGGGGCCTGCCCGTCGACGCGGCGCCGGCGAAGAAGGTCGGCAAGCAGCACGAGGACAATCGGCTCGAAATCCTGGCGCAGGGGAACCGCGTGCGCGTCGCCGTCAACGGCACCGAGGTCATCGACTGGCGCGACCCTCTCCCCGACCGCATCAAGGAAGGGCCGATCGGCCTCCAGCTCCACTCGAACGAAGTCCCCCAGGAGGTCCACTTCAAGGACATCGTCGTGGAGACCTTCCCGAAGGAAGACCGACTCCTGAGCGTCAAGGCCAAGTGACCTGAATCCCGATGCGCTTTCGACTCTCGAAGGGCCCCTCTCCCGCCGGGAGAGGGTGCCCGAAGGGCGGGTGAGGGGATTCGCCTCGGCAAAGGAAACCGCCCTGTCGTGACCCCCGCGCGGGACGAGTCGCCTCCCTTCGTTCCGCACGGCCCCAGATTCGCCTTCATGGCCAATCCACATCGTCCGGTACCGGTCCACCGCAACACCGGCAATTCTCGACTTGCCCCGAACGACCCTTATGCGGAGGCCACATGATACGTTTCCTGCAATCCCTCATCTTCCTGATCGTCCTGGCGGCGATCCTGATCTTCGCCGTGCAGAATAACGCCACCCAGACCCTCCGGTTCCTCAACTGGCGCATCGAGGCCCCCACCGCTCTGGTGACCGTGGCGTCCTATGGGCTGGGCATGCTCAGCGGGTGGACCGTCGTAGGCTTCCTGAGCCGATCCTTCCGACGCGTGACCGAGGACCCGCGTCGCTGAGCCGGTTGACCGTGCAAGGCGTTTCGGTCGTCCCGGAGCACTCGGCGCTTGGCTCCCTTAAGGGACTATGAGGAGCGCATCACCGGCGCCCAAATTGCCGGCGGCGTCGGTGGCTCGAACGACCAGGACATGAGGGCCCGGCTTCAAGTCGGGCAGGGAGATCGAGAGGCTCTCGGAGGGGGTGTCGAAGAGACCATCCTCGGGGAAGATCGGCACCCAGTCGCCGCCGTCGAGCGCATAGGCCGCCTTGACCAGGCGGGTCAGGTCGTCCTTGAGCGTGACGGAGGCCCCGAGCGATTTCGGGGTCACGGTGACGACTGGTGCCTGATGGTCGATGAGGAATGGCTCGCTCACGCGTTCGCGTGACAAGGCCTCATCGCCGTTGTTCGACGGGCGGTCGCTGGCAGTGACGCGGAGTCGGTAGAGGCCGGCGGGGGCCGCGGTGGTGTCCCAGGCGTAGTTCGACTCGGTCTGCGACTCGGCGCCCAGTCGGACCCAGTCGGGCCATCCCTCCTTGCGGATGTGCATCGAGTAGCTCAGGTCGTCGCCATTGGGGTCGTTCACGTCCCAGCGAAGGGTCAACTTGGTCTGCCGGGTCACGCCGTCGCCGGCGCTGAGGTCGGGGACGTCGACCTTGGTGATCTCCGGGGGGAGGTTCACCGTCTGATACCGGAGCGTAACCGCGCGGAGCTCGGGCGAGATGGCGGGGTCGCGGGTCGCCAGCGTGGCGCGGTACTGCGCGAACCGGCCGGGGGGCGAGTGGGCCTGCGAGGCATCCGGGGCGGTCTGCTCGGTCGACCACTCCGACCACGTCGAATCGGGCTCGCCCACGTTTCCGGTGCGCACCCGGACCGTCGCCGACGTCCCTTCGGGAAGGTTCGACCGCCAGGTCAGGGCACCGAACCGACTGATCAATTTGGCGTCGAGGACGTCGGACGTCAAACTGCCCCGGGCGACATAGCCGGAGCCCAGCCGGAAGACCGCCCCCGGGTCCCCCGCGCCGATGAGGAGGCCCCCCTTGGGCTCGGCCAGCAGGGCCAGGATCTGGCCGTTGTCGAGCTTCGCGATGGGGGCCGACTCGCGGCCAAGCTCGCGGACCGCGTACAGCTGACCCTCGGGACCCGTCCCGACCAGGAGGCGGTCCCCCTGCCACGCCAGGGCGAAGATGAGGGCCTTGACGCGGAAGACTTCCCTGGCCGCGCCGTCGGTGCCGATCCGATAGACCGCGTTCTCGCCCGGCGTCGCCGGCTTGGGCGCCGCCGTCCCGCCGCCGGGGGGAGCGAGAGGCACCGGCCGGATCAATTCCTTCTTGGCCGGGTCTGGTCTCGGAGGGTCTTGCCTGGGGTCGGCGGCGGCCTCGGTCGCGGCCGAGGCCGCCGAGGGGCTCGGCAGGGCGGGCGGAATCCCCGGGAAACTACGAGCCGGCCCTCCGCCGCTCCCCCCGCCGGATTCGGCGGCCGTGCCGGCGTAGAGGGCACCGTCGGGTCCGAACTGGAGGGTCCGGATCTCGCTCTGGGGCGCATCGTACACGACCGAGGTCTTGCCGTCGGAACCGACCCGGTAGATGAGCCCTTCGCCGTCGCTGCCGGCGTAGACCGCGCCGTCGGGACCGGCCGCCACGCTCAGCAGGTGCGTCCGCTTGCTGTCGAGCAGGAGCGACCATTTCCCATCGGTGGCGCGCTTCCAGAGCTGGCCGGTCGGTCCGGTCGCGGCGTAGAGCACTCCCTTGGAGTCGGCGGCGAGGTCCCAGATGTATTGGACCCCCGGATCGGGCCGGGAGGACGGATGCTCCGGGGCGGTCACCTCGACCACCTGGCCGCTCGGGCCGGTCCCCGCGAAGACGCGGCTATCGGGCAGGGCGGCCAGGGAGAGGGCCTGCGTGTCATCGGCGTCGAAGGCGACGGTCCAGGACGCGTCATCCTTCCCCTCGCGGCGGAAGACCTGGCCCGAGTCGCCGGTCGCCGCGAAGATCGCCCCCTGGTTCGTCCGGGCCAGGTCCCAGACCCTCGTCGCGTCGATCTTGCTCGTCGGCTCGATCGCCTGCGCGAGCCGGGCGACGCCGTTGTCGGAGATGACCACACCCTCTCGCTTCCCCTTCGAGAACGCGGCCGAGGTCTCTTGCCGCCAGCTCTCCAGCTTCGCAAACGCCGAGTCGAGGACGCCGAGCGCCAGCAGGAAGATGGAGGCGATCAGGGGGGCCGTGAGCTTGATCGTGCGTCGAATCGATGATGTATACAATGAAGAGCGTCTAGTCACTTGATCGTCTCCCAGAGCTGCGCATCGATGCCGGGGAACCGGCCCAGGTGGCGGACGTTGGTCGTTGCGATCGTGACGACGTCGCGCGGTTGCCCCAGCGAGTCCGCCTGGCCGGCCAGGATTGCGTCGGCGTCGAGGCCCTCATCCCCGGCGGTGGGGATCCCACCCCGCCTGAGCATCGCCCAGAACTCGGCCGCCCGTAGCATCGCCGTCGTCGTGATCGGTCGGTAGTCGAGCGAGGACTTCAGGCCATCGAGGCGGAGAATTCCCGTCTTCGCGCCGCGCCGTAGGAGCTCCCTACGGACTTCAAAGTCGGCGACCTCCGGGAGGGAGACCTCGGCCCCGCCGTCGATCATGAATCGTAGCCACGCTCTGCACCTGTCGGCCAGCGGCTTGCCCCGGGCACTCGCGGCCAGCCAGAGCGGTCCCGCATCGAGGATAACGATCCGGGCCATGGATTAATACATCCCCTCGAAGAGCCTTCGCCCCGGTGGCCGGGCGGAGTCGATGGCCCGCATCCCGTCTTCCATCAGGCCGGGCGGGTCGACGTCGGGGAGATCGTCGAGGGCATCGAGGGTGCGGAGGGCCGCATCTCGACGCGCCTCGCGTTCCTCGGACGAGATCGGAATCGGCCGTCCGCTCGCGTCGATCGGTAGGGGGGGGAACCCCGGAATGGTCCCACGGGCATCGGTCAGTTCGCGACCTTCGGCGGTAAGGCGGATTGTCACGACGGCCTCTCCTCGATCTCGGTAACCGGGTCGCACTAGACTTCTCCCCCCAGCCTCGGCGCCCATCACCCTATTTCAGTGAGAGGCCGGAGTCCTTGACCACGGTGAACTTGAGCGACTGGGAACCCTCGACGACCCAGCGGGTCTCCACGGCTTCGATCAGGTCCGTCCTGGTCGCAGGTTCCTGGGTCTGACGGCCGGTGGCGAAGACGGCGCGAGCGCTGGCGGGGAGGTTTGGGAGCGACTGGCCCCGGATCGCGACGCCGCGGTCGGGCAGGGGGACGTGCAGGTAAAGAGAGGTCCGTCGGGGCTCGGTCTGGAAGCGGAGCGACCGGAGCAGGGCATCCAGGTCGCGGGGTTCCATCAGCGAGGGCTCGTTGCGGATTCGCCTCCGCAGGCTATTGGTCATGTCGGAGACGCCCGCCTCGTAGGTCCCGGCGTCGAGGTCGAGCGGCAAGGGGAGGACGGCCTCCACGGTCTGCCGGTCCCCCTTGAACGGCTTGAGGGTGATCAACGCCTTCAGGGACTGGCCGGGCTCGAGGCGATCTGAGGCCAGGCGGACCGACTCGATCGTGGCCACCGTGCGCCCCGCCTGGATCTCGACGTCGAAGTCCATGGCCTCGATCCGGACCGGGGCCATGGGGTTGCGGACCAGGATGTTAACGATGCTCGCCGCCGAACCGAAGAGCGCGGAGGGGCCCATCGGGCCGGTGTAGCGCGGGCCGCTGAGCGTGTCGTGCAGCTCGATGGGGTCGTGGCCCTTCAGGCGGATCGCGCCCTTGATGCGGGCGGTCAGCTCTTCGGGGAGGTTGCCTTCGGTGTCGATCGCGTTCGACAGGATGGTCATGACCAGGGTCGGCAGCAGGTTGGGCTCGCGGACGGCCTGCACGTGATAGGTGCGCGGTTGCGAGTAGCGGCCCGCCTTGACCTTGACGCTGATGGGGATCATGTCGGGCTTGAGGCCGACGCGCCCGGACACGCCGGTGCTCACGTCGGTGTCGATCACTCCGACGACTTTCAACGGCGATCCCATCTTCATGCTGACGCTGGCGCGCGGGTAGACGGTGTGGATGTAGCCGGTCATCATCGGGAACTCACACGCGCCGAGGCTGAACATGGGGTGGCCGAAGCCGTAGACGCGGTCACCTTCGACGTGGGTGACGGTCCCGATGCCGGAGAGGTCGAAATCGCCGGTCACCATGGCGATGCTCAACGGGGCGCCCGGCACGAGCGGCTTGTCCCCCTCCTCGTGAATCACCCGTTCGGGGGCCGCCCCTCCCGCCATCGCGGCCATCCCCAACGGCCGGAGCCGGTCGCCCAGGAAGGCCAGGGCCCCCGGGCTGAATCCCGACGCCGCCAGCGGCATCGTGATGGGTCGCATGCCGGCCAGGGCCCCGCCGGACACGGGCGTCGGCGCCGTGGTCGACACGCCGTCCGGGGTGGACACGCCGTCGATCCGCATCGACGCGTTGCCTGCGGAGGCGCGGACGGCGCCCCCCTGGTCGAGATCCTTCCCTTCGGCCGCGATCCGGCGATCGTTGGCGCGGACGTACTCGACCATCTGCTGGAACGGCGTGACCCCGGCAATCGGGTCCTTGCCGAACTCCCAGGCGAAGGCCACGGCGCCCAGGAGCTTGCCGTCGATGTAGATCGGGCTGCCGCTCATCCCCTGGATGATCCCGGCGTGCTCGAGGTTGCACCCGGTCAGCCGGCAGAGGATCATGTCGCGCCCGGGGCTGACCCCACGCATCACGCCCAGGACCTCGGCGCCGAACTCTTCGAGTTTGGTCCCGACCATCACCGTCTGCCCGACGCCTTTCATCCCGGTCCGGACGTCGTCGACGTCCCAGTATGATTTCGGATCCGGCTCGGCGGCAAACCCGGGCGTCCTGGCGAACGCCAGGAGCGCCACGGTCGCCATCAAGACACGCGAGCCCGCGAACAGCCGCGCTATGGTCGAACGTCGCATTGACGAGTCTCCCCAGGAGAGGCAAACGCCTTCGGAGTTCATGATCCAGTTGCGGGAGTGCTGCAGGACGCGAGGTGCGGCAAAGGTCGGTGAGCGGAACACCGGGCGAGGAGAACAGGGACCTTCCCGCGACTTCAGGGGATCAAAGGCACCACGTCCTCGTGGCGGATGCGGAGTTCGTCCCTGCGGAGACGGCTCCAGGCTGGATCAGTATTATGAATGGTATCCCTCGTTTAACATTAAGTCAACGAATTGTTCATGCCGTCCACATACGCGGGCCGGTCGCGGTATCGGCGCCATGACGATGCGACGTATCAAGGGGTAGTGCCCTTATCCGTCGTCCTCCGGACTTCCTCGACCGTTATTCGGGTAGGGACGGGGCCGCATGACGTCCCTGAGCGTCTCGTCTCGTTCCTGGAGCATCGCCCGACGGTGCCTGTAGGCATAATGCCGGGTGGCGAACCAGTCGAGGAGCGCGAGGAGGAGCAGGGCGAAAATCAGCAGGAAGACGCCGAGCCAGACCTGGACGAACTGGGGATTGGTCCGCCCGCGGACGATGTGGGGAATCCGCGCGCCGACGGCGATTCCGAGGGCGAGAACCGCCATGACGAACACGCCGAGCCACCTGCGGACGTCCTGACGTGCATAGTACGCCGCTTCGGCACCCGAGAGATCGGCGTCGCGACGCCGGCGTTCCTTCCACTGCCGGTACGCCAGGATCGTGGCGATGAAGAGGACGAAGGCCGACAAGAGCAGGCCGATAGCCGCGTCGCGCCGATCCGGGGGCATGGGGGTCGTGACCTCTCTCGTCCGATCGCAGGAGATGGTTGTAGGGTAATCGCGGCGGGGGAGGTCGGCCACCCCCTTTCGTCAACGCGGAGGCCGGATGATAATCCTGCCCGGGGATGATGGACTCCGCTTCGAGCACATGACGGGGGGCGTTCGCGTGGAGAGGCGTCTCTTGGGGAGGACGGGACTTGAGGTCTCGGCGCTCGGGTTCGGGGGAGCGCCCCTCGGGAGCGAGTTCGGCCCGATCGATGAGGAGGAAGGACGGCGCGCGGTCCGTCACGCGCTCGAACGCGGGATCACCTATTTCGACGTCGCCCCGTACTACGGGCGGACCCGGGCCGAGACGCTCCTCGGCGAAGCCCTCCGGGGAATTCGCGATCGCGTCGTCCTGGCCACGAAGGTCGGCCGTTACGGCAAGTCGAACTTCGACTTCCGGCCCGAGCGAGTGCTCACGAGTCTCGAAGAGAGCCTGGTCCGGCTCCGGACCGACGTCATTGATGTCATCTTCGTCCACGACATCGAGTTCGGCGAACTCGGCACGATCCTGTCTGAGACGATCCCCGCACTGGAGCGGGCGCGGGACCAGGGGAAAGTGCGGGCGATCGGGGTCAGTGGCCTCCCCTTGCCGGTCCTCCGGCGAGCGATCGAGGGGGCGAGCCTCGACGTCGTCCTCTCGTACTGCCACTATCATCTCGCCGACACGACCCTGCAGGGCGGGCTGGCTTCTCGTGCCGCCGAGCATGGGGTCGGGGTGGTCAACGCGTCGCCGCTGGCGATGGGCCTGCTGACGCCCGAAGGGCCTCCCGAGTGGCACCCGGCCCCCCCCGCCTTGAAGGCCGCCTGCCGACGCGCGGCCGAAGCCTGTGCCCGGGAGGGGGCCGACCTCGCTGCGCTGGCCTTGCGGTTCGCCGTCGACACGACGATCGTGGCGACCACCCTCGTCGGCATGCCGACGGTTGCCCACGTGGATCGGAACCTCGAATCGATCGCCAGGCCGCTCGACCACTCCCTCCTGGAGCGGGTCCGCGCGGTCCTGGAGCCCGTCGACGGCACCACCTGGCCGAGCGGTCGGCCCGAGAATTCGCTGTGACGGTGGGAGTCCTCAATAGAGGTCGGCGTGCGAGAGTTGCTGCTCGACCCAGTCGGCACGCCCCGCGATCTCCAGGAGAGCGGCCCGGATGTCGGCCGAGCAGACGTGGTCGCGTGCATAGGTCCGGGCCATGACGAACATGGCTTCTCCGTTGACGTTGCGGATGGAGAGGCTCCCGTAAGTCAGGCTCGAGTTCAGCCTGAGGGCGAAGCCGAAGTGCCCGGGCTCGGCGGGCCCGCAGACCGAGAAGACCGTCAAGAGCCGTTCGGCCCTTTCCCCTTGCGAGACCTCGATGTAGACCTCCTGGAGCCGATCTCCGGGTACCGGGAAGAGGATGCGGTAGCTCTCCCGGCTCTTCTGGACGAACCCCCCGAGACCTTCGAGACTCTCTTCGATCAGGCTCTCGGTATCGCGGAGTTGATAGATGGCCGACTGGAGATCGCCGGCGAGCTCCTCGGCGGTTTCGTAGCGTTGTTCGGGATATTTGGCCAGGCATCGCCCGATGATGGTGGCCACGAAGTCGGAGATTTCGGGGACGATCTTCCGGATGTCGGGGACGGGCTCCTCGCGGTGGAGCTGGATGAGCTGGCCGAGCTGGTCGGATGCGAACGGCAGCCGCTCCGAGAGCAGGTAGTAGTACATCACGCCGACGGCGTAGACGTCGGAACGGTGGCTGGCGGGGATCCCCTCGAACAACTCGGGCGCCATGTACGTGGGGGTCCCGGCGATCGGGACGCCCGCGACGAGCAGCTCGCTGCTGTTCCGCACGAGGCCGAAGTCGGCGAGCTTGGCCTGCCCCGACGCCGTGAGCAGGACGTTGGAGGGCTTCACATCGCGGTGGACCAGGCCTGAGCCGTGGGCGGCCCCGAGCGCCAGGACGACCTGCCGGACCAGCGTCGAGGCCCGGACCGGCTCGAAGGCCCCCTCGCGGATCAGCACTTCCTTGAGGCTCACGCCGCCGGGGACGTATTCCATCTCGATGTAGTGGTAGCCCCGGTCGTCCCCCAGGTTGTGGACGGTCACCACGTGGGGATGCACGAGGTTGGCCACCGCGCGGGCCTCGGCCCAGAACCGCTCGCGAATCTTCGGTTTCTTCGCCACCAGGCCCGGGTTCATGACCTTGATCGCGCAGGGACGCCCCAGGCTGATGTGCTCGCCCCGGTAGACCCGCCCCATCGACCCCCGGCCGATGATCCGGCCCAGCCGATACTGGCCGAGCGTCGTGTCGGCCAGGTCATCGACCGCCGGGAACCCGTCGTCTTCGTCCACCCAGGAAGAGGCGCCCGCCTCGGCGACCGTGAAGGTCATGCGGTGGGCGACCGTCTCTTCGAGCGGGGCCTCATCCGGCTCGATGAACCCCGAATCCAGAATGTCCGACCCGGGACCGAGGACCGGATCGGCGTCGGAGCTCGAGCAGATATGGATCGAGGAATCCGGCGAGATCGTCTCGTCGCACAGGGGACATTTATTGGCCAATATCATCGTCTTCGTGCTCTCGAACGGCCCGGCTCTCACGACCGGATGCCGGACACGCCGTCGCCTTCAAGTGTTCGCGAACACGCGAAAGAGTCAAGCGCAACGGGACGAGATGGCTCGCTTTCTCCCCGAGTCTCCTCCTCATCCCGGCTCAGGCGTTGTAGGAGGTCGAGGACGTGGTCCCCCCGCGACCGGTCCAGTTGGTGTGGAAGTACTGGCCCCGCGGCTTGTCGGTGCGCTCGTAGGTGTGGGCCCCGAAGTAGTCGCGCTGGGCCTGGAGGAGATTCGCGGGGAGGCGGTCGCATCGGTAGCCGTCGAAATAGGCGAGGGCCGAGGCCATGGCCGGCACCGGGACGCCCCGCATCACGGCGGCGGCGAGGGTCCGTCGCCAACCGGCCTGCGCCCGGGCGATCTCTCCGGTGAAATAGGGGTCGAGGAGCAGGTTCGAGAGCTCAGGGTTCCGGTCGAAGGCCTCCTTGATCTTGCCCAGGAAGGCACTCCGGATAATGCAGCCGCCCCGCCACATCAGTGCGACGGCGCCGTTATTAATCTCCCAGTTCGACTCCCTGGCCATCGCGTTCATCAGGGCGTAGCCCTGCGCGTAGGAGATGATCTTGCTGGCGTAGAGGGCCATCTCGATGTCGTCGATCGAGGCCGACGGGTCGCCCGGACCGGCGGGAGGAGGGCTCCCCAGGACGCTCGACGCGGCCACCCGCTCGTCTTTCTGCGCCGAGAGGCAGCGGGCGAAGACGGCCTCGCCGATCAGGGTCAGGGGGATGCCCAGGTCGAGCGCCGAGGTGACGGTCCACTTGCCGGTCCCCTTCTGCCCGGCGGCGTCGAGGATCAGGTCGACCATGGGGAGGCCGCTGTCCTCGTCGGTGTAGCCGAGGATGTCGCGGGTGATCTCGATCAGGTAGCTGTGGAGCGGCCCCTTGTTCCAGCGGGCGAAGACGTCGTGCATGGCGGCGGGCGTCATGCCGTGCAGCGTCTTCATGAGCTGATAGGACTCGCAGATCAGCTGCATGTCGCCGTATTCGATGCCGTTGTGGACCATCTTGACGTAGTGGCCGGCCCCCTCGGTGCCGACCCAGTCGCAGCAGGGGGTCCCGTCGTCGACCTTGGCGGCGATCGCCTGGAAGATCGGCTTGACGTGCGGCCAGGCGTCGGGGTTCCCCCCCGGCATGATCGACGGCCCCTTGAGGGCCCCCTCTTCGCCGCCGGAGACCCCCGTGCCGACGAAAAGGATCCCCTTCTCCTTCAGGGCGCGGGTGCGCCTGGTGGTGTCGGGGTAGTGGGTGTTGCCGCCGTCGATCAGGATGTCGCCCGGCTCGAGCAGGGGGACCAGCTCGTCGATCACCGCGTCGACGGGGGGGCCGGCCTTGACCATGATCATGACCTTGCGGGGACGCTTGAGCGCGCCGACCAGCTCGGCGACGGTGCGGGAGCCGACGACCTTCTTCCCCGCACCTCGGCCGTTGACGAAGTCATCAACCTTGGACGTGGTCCGGTTAAAGACCGCGACCGTGTTGCCGTGACTCTCCATGTTCAGAACGAGGTTCTCGCCCATCACGGCCAGGCCGATCAGGCCGATATCGGCGGTCGCTTTCGATGCGTCCATCTCGGGTCGCTCAACCTTTCGGGTGGGTCATCATTTGAGGGAGGTCGCCGCCCTGCTCCTCGCGGAGGCGGCGCCCCGTTCGTTATCCCGCTTCCCACAAGGGCCGATCCGGCAAGAGGGCCTCGAACCGGACGAGCTGGGCGTCCATGTAGTCACCGGCGTAGGTCCCGTCGAAGAAGCGGGGGAGGGCCTCCTCGTGGAGCCTCCGCCACGACTCGTCCTCTCTGCCGGGGTCGATCGGATAGAAAAGGACGCCGTTGGCCCTCGCCGCGTCGCGGTCGCCGGGGGCGTCGCCCACCATCAGCACGCGATCCGGCCTGTACCGGCCCCCCGTCGCCAGGGCCAGATGTTCTTTCTTGCTGCCGAGCTCCTGCCCGGCGATCAGGCCGACGTGGCCTTCCAGGCCGTGCTCCGTCCACTCGCGGCGAAGCGCCTCCGCGGGAGTCGCCGAAACGACCATCACGTCGGCCCTCCCCGACAGGCTCTGGAGCGCCTCGCGGACGTACGGGAACGGCGGGACGTCGTGCACGATCTCGCCGATGGAACGATTGACCGCCTCGCTCCACTCCAGCGCCCGCACCAGGTCGGGATCGCCATTGGCCGCCACCTCGGCCCTGAGCGTCGGCTCGGCCAGCTTCGTCTCTCGATCGATCCAGCGCCTGAGGCCGACCAGCTCGGGGACCCGAAAGCCGCGCCGCTTGACTTCGGGACGCTCGGCCAGCAGGTCGAGTGACATGGTCAGCCCCGGGAAGCGGTTGACCCCCCTCCACGTCGAGTACAGGTTGATGAACTCCGCGGCCTCTCGGGCATACTTCGAGACCGCGGCCAGCCCGTAGACCTTGATGATGTTGGGGATGAAGCACTCTTTGTGCTTGACCTCCATCGTGTCGAAGGTGCAGCCGTCACTATCGATCCCGACGAAGAAATCCCGCGTCTTCGGGAATTCGCGGAGGGGCGTCTGTGGGTCGACGGGCACCGACATGCGGCTTCCTTTTCGGGTCGAGTCGAGTGCGTGCCTCGTCGCAGATCGTAGTCGTCGCCGTCGGGGATGTCCAGGCACCGCCGTCGGCCCGAACCGGCGCGGCCGCCTCCTCGGCCGGCCTCCCCATCCCTCTCTACGCGATCGCGTAAGATCTTCCCGCCTTCAACCCATCGGTCGCCCGGCGATGATGGCGCGGATCCGCCCCGACGCGCCCGGAGTGGGCGTGCGGGGCGTCGATTCGGCGGCCGGCCGTGCTCGCGTCGGGTTCAATAGGCGTCGGCGCTGAGGACCTCGCCCCCAGCCTTCGTGCCCAGAGCCCATCAGATCCTCTGGTTGGCCGTATCCTTGAGTAACACGGGATTTCCTCCATGATGATTAGTTCTACTGTATCGGGGCCAGACGCAGCGGAACTTGTTTGAGAAGATACGTTTAGGGTTTCGGCTATTTCTGTGCCTGCAGGCATTGTCGAAATCCTCCAGGAGAGGCGAAGCCGGCGGCGGCCTGAAAAAGTCGGGGTTCCCTCGCGAGCACCGGAAAAATTGGTGAATCCGAGGGCACAGGGACCCCTGGCGAGCGAAGAGTTCATAGGCGCATGGCATCAAACGATTTATGTCTCGATGCCGAACCGATACAGTAGAATTAGGACTCTTGGATGAATCTTCATCTCATCAGGGAGTGGCCTCTCGTTCCACCGATCGGTTAACTTGAGCGGCGACGGTTTTCGCGAAAAACAGACGATCCGAGAGGGTCGCGGGCGGGGGTGAAGCTGCCCGCCTCGGGGGGCTTGCGACCGCGGGCCTGTACCCTCGGGGGGAGGATCCCCTTCGCGACGAAGGAGTCCACGGCTTTGGACCGTCCCGGATCGGTACCCGATCGCCCTCGAGACCTCGGTTGGGTCGCGGTCATCGGGGGGCTAGGCCTGTCGCTGCGGCTGGCGTACGCCCTGCAATACACCGGCCACCCGCTCGGGCGGTGGCCTTGGGTGGACGAAGGGGCGTACTGGACCCAGGCCCAAGCGATTCTCGGCGGGGCCTGGCTGCCGGAACGGCCCTTCTATCAGGACCCACTCTATCCCTACCTGCTCGCGGCCCTGATGCGGATGGTCGGCACCGATGTGGCCAGCCTCCGCGTCGCGCTAGCCTGCCTGGGATCGCTGACGCCCCTGGCAGTCTTCTGGGCGGGCCGACGCGGCTTGGGTCGGGCCGAGGGGATCGTGGCGGGCCTGGTCATGGCGGCCTACGGCCCCCTGGTCTTTACCGACGGGCAACTGGAGAAAGAGGGGGCGGGGGCTTTGGTCGCGGCGTTAGGGCTGTGGCTCGCGGCCCGTGCGGCGAGTCGACCCCGGAGCCACCCGGCTTTCGGCTGCGCGGGGCTAGCCTGGGGCATCCTGGCTCTCCTTCGGGCCAATGCGCTGGTGATCGGCCCCCTGGGGGCGGCCTGGTGCCTGTGGACCTTCGCGTGCACCGTCGGGGGCCGGCGTCGGTCGCGAGCCCTGTGCTTCCTGATCGGCTTCGGCATCCCCCTGGCGCCGGTTGCGGTGGTCAACGCCCTCGTCTCGCCCCGTCCTGAACTCATCCTGACCACCTGGCAGGCCGGTCCCAATTTCTATGTCGGCAACGGGCCCGGAGCGACGGGCACCTACTGGGCGCCCGATTTCGTCGAGGCCAATCCGGCCCGCGAGGCCGATGACTTCGCAGCCGAGGCCCGCCGGCGTACGGGCCGCCCGTTGTCACCGGGCCAGGTCTCCCGGTTCTGGCTGGCGGAGGGCCTGGCGCGCTGGCGGGCCGCCCCGGGCGCGTCGCTGCGGTTGCTGGCCTGGAAGCTGGGCCTGGTGGCGCACGACTTCGAGATCCCCGACAACCAGAGTATGGAGGTCGTGCGACTTGTCGTGGCACCCGCCCTGGCCTGCGGCGTCTTCAGCTTCGGGTGGCTGGCCCCCTGGGCGGCCCTCGCGCTTGGCCGATCGGGGCGCTCGCCATTCTGGTGGTTCCTGGCGGCGAGCACGGTCGCCGGTCTTGCCTCGACGGCGGTCTTCTTCGTCGTCGGCCGCTACCGCATCCCCTGGGCCCCCGGCCTGGCGCTGCTCGCCGCGGCGGGGGTCGTCGACGCCTCCCGCCGCGCCGCAGATGGGCGGTGGAGGAGCCTGGCCGCTCGGGTCCTGCTGCTCGCGGCCCCGGCGATGATGCTGGCCTGGCGACCGATCGCCAACCCGGTGCCCGATCGCTGGGGCCATTCCGCGATCGGCCTGGCCCTGGCCTACCTGGCAGCCGATCGACTCGAGCCGGCGATCGACGCGCTCGACGATTCCCGCGCCATCGGCTCGGGGCCGGCCGCCCGGGTCGCGGAGCTGCTGGCCATCGGGCCGATGCACGACAAGATGGCGTGGCTGGCCGCGACGAGCCTGGACACGGCCCGCCGCCTGCGGTTCGAGTCGAACACATCCCGTGCCCGCTGGCTCCGCCAGCTCCCCGAAGGGCGTCCCGAGGCCCGTCGCCTACTGGAGGCGGCCTTGCGCTCGAACCCCGGAGACGCTCGGGCACGCCGGGAATGGGCCTGCTGGTGGCTGGGCGAGGCGGGCAACCCGGCCGCGCGCCGGCGCGCGGCCGAGGAACTGCACCGGGCGGCGTCACCCCCCTCGCGCGATGCCGAGGCGGCGATACTGCTGGCGCTGCTGACCGGCGACCCCGGCCCGCTGGGCTGGCCGACCGTACGCGGCGCCGACCGGCTCTCCCCCCGGCTCCGGCTCGCCAGGGCCATCCTCGCCGCTTTCGCCCCGATGTGGCCACCCCTAATTCATTAAAACATCAGGGCTGGATTTTTAATGCTTCTTGCTTGTGGTTGATATCGATCGACCGTATGATCCATGCTCACGTCGGTTCCAACCCCGCGCCACGGGGTCCTGTCTCCTCCGATGTATTCGGGCATGACTTGACTCGTGCGACTTCCTTTCTCGCTTGGTACATCTTCGGCGATCGGTCTCGGACGCTGCTCCGCCGACTGGCCTCGGCCGGACGCGCGGCTCCCTGGCCCCGCCTCCTGAAAGGGTCTGAGCATGCGACGAGCCTTCACCCTGATCGAATTGCTGGTGGTCATCGCCATCATCGCCGTCTTGATTGGGCTGCTGTTGCCGGCGGTGCAGGCGGCCCGCGAGGCGGCCCGCCGCGCCCAATGCACCAACAACCTCAAGCAACTCGGCATCGCCCTGCACAACTACCACGATCAGAACCTCACATTCGTGGCATCGCGACCAGGGAATTACGGACCTTACAACGACTCGAACGCCTTCAGCGGGTTCGTCTCCATGCTGCCGCAGATGGAGCAATCGCCGCTCTTCAATGCGTGGAACTTCAATCTCGTGTTCAATTCCCGCGCGCCAGCAGTCGACAATCGATTGTTAGCCGTTCTGATCCCCGAGGCGATGGTGACGGTCTCCTCGACTCGGCTTGCCACCTTCGTCTGCCCGAGCGATCCCTCCGGGCAAATGTCCGTGGATACGACCAAGGTGGCCATAGGGCGAAATGACATCGCGCACGTTCCCAACCTGGCAGTCTCCAGCTATGCCTTCAATGCCGGCACTGGCGGCCCCCCGAGTTGCTGCGACGATAGGAGTGGGCCCTACGTGATCACCGATTTGAAGCGCCTGAATAACGGGTTCGCCGACTACGGTGTACCCCAGTCGTTCTCCACCATCACCGACGGGACGAGCAATACACTCGCCATCGGCGAGACGAAGTACAATGACGGCGTCTACAAGAGCCTGAATCGATATGCCGATAACGGCATGTTCAATGTCTGGGCGATGTCCTTGCGCCATGGGTCCAACTTCAGGGGCCCCAAGAATCCGATCAACACGCCCCCCGACCAGGGCATCCGGTCTGGCTGGATGAATGCGGCCTTCGGCAGCCATCATCCCGGTGGGGCGATGTTCCTCTTCGGCGATGGCCACGTCGGCTTCCTGAAGGACTCGATGAATCGGATGATCTACCACGCCCTCTGCACGCGGAACGCCGGCGAAGTCGTCAGTAATGATAGCTATTGATCGCTGGCGCGACGCGGGGCCACGCCCCGCGTCGCTTCCACCTCCACGTTGGCCACCGGAGCACCTTGCATGACGACCACGGGTGGACCACGTCTCTCCTCGGTTATTGCGCTGGTCCTCGGGACCCTCAGCGTCTCAGCGTGCGGGGGGTCCGCCGACCCCGATGCTATCCCGGCCGTCCCGGCCGCCGGGACCGTGACATATCAGGGCAAGCCCCTGGAGACGGGAGAAATCCAGTTCCTTCCCGACAAGGGGCGCACCGCGACCGGGACCATCGAGAAGGGAGCATTCACCATGAACACTTATGGCGATGGAGATGGAGCCATACCGGGGACCCACAAGGTGACGGTGTACTCCGTGAAAGAGGTGCGCCTCAAGGGCGGCGACTCCGAGGCGAAGTATATCACCCCCGAGAAGTACGCATCTCCCGACTCTTCGGGCCTCACCTTGGAAATCCCCTCCGATGGGAAGACGGACATCGTCATCGACCTCAAATGACGCTCCGGCGCGAGAAATGACGCCCCGGTGCGATGCCTGACCCGGATCGTGCATACCCCAGGTCGCACAGGGGGAATTTGTATGCCTCGGGCAATGCCGGGGCGTTGACGTTGTCCCCTGGCCCTACCGAGGGAGATGACGGTGATGCGGGCCTTGATCTCCGGGTTGAGAATGACGATCAACGTGAAGAGGATCTTGAGTTCCAAGGTCCCGGAAGAGACGTTCGAATTCCGGCTCATGAGGGGCAGAAGGTGGACCCTCCCATGCCAGTGGGTGCTCTCTCACCCAACGGGGGCCCCAGGAGGTCCGGGGTCGCCCGCTTGACGTTTCATCCCCCCTCCAAACATCGCCACATACCGCGGAAGGTCCCTCGCTCATCCCCCGGATGGACGCCGGAAGGTCCCCGGCCCGGTCCACAGGCCCTCCGACGGGTCGTCATGCACCTCGCGCCCCGCCGTCGTCGTCGCGGGCCCACTCCCCCGCCGCATCACCGACCGTCGCTTGGACTAGGGCCGACGCCGGCGCCGTCGGCCCGAACCGGCGTGGCCGCCTCCTCGGCCAGCCACCCCATCCCCATATCCCGCCTTCAACCCATCGCTCGCCCAGCGGTGATCGCGCGGACCCGCCCCGACGCTCCCGGAACGGGCGTGCGGGGCGACGATTCGGCGGCCGGACGTGCTTAGGACCGTATCAATAAGCGTCGGCGCTGAGGATTTCGCCCCCCGCCTTCGTGCCGAGGGCCCACCAGATCCGCTGGTTAAACGATTCCTTGAAGAAGCGGACGCTGCCGTCGCCAAGCAGCACCTGGACGCCGCCGGGGTGCCACGAGTCGGCGTTGCTGTAGACACTCAGCGATCCGGAGCCGGTGTTGGAGCAATGGGTCCACTGGTCCTGGGTGTTGTTCGGGCCGACCACCGTGTTGAACAGGGTGAAGGCCATCGCGCCGTGCGCCCAGTTCTGGCCGCGCTGGGTGTCGACGCCGCCGCCCGTCCCGGTCTGCTGGGCTGCGGTGCACGCCTTGATGCCTTGCAGAGTGAGCACCGGATCGGTGGAGGCGTCGAGGAGCAGGGCCCCGTTGGGGACCCCCCTGACGTTGTTCAGCCCGATGTTGCGCTGCCGGAAATTCTGGGTGGGATTGCCGACGACCGCCTCCGAGAAGGCGACGGTGTTCGAGGTCCCGTCGGTGCAACTGGCGATACCGTATGATCTCTGGAACGCGAACAGGCCGGAGCTCTCGGTATTCTTGAGCGTCGCGATGCTCGTTGAGCCGCCGCCGGCGACGGCGAAATAGGTGGTTGTGCCGATGCAGGCGTAATAATTATTCGTGTTACGCGTGCCGTTGTTGTTGTTCTTGCCCGAGTACGGGTCGGACGGGCAGAGGAACGCCTTGACCTGCGCGGTCTGGGAGGTCGCCTGGACCCTGTAGGCCAGTGTGCCCGAGGCGTCCTCGCAGCCGAAGTTGAAGTTGAACGAGTTATAGAGCGGCACCTCGCCGAGGAAGGGGAGCATCCCGACGTGCGGGCTGAGGCCCTGCTTGGCCTGGTACTCGTTCAGATTCCGCATCCCGCTGGAGGCGCCCATAGGGAACGCGCCGTTGACGTCATGGTAGTTGTGCAGCGCGAGGCCCATCTGCTTCAGATTGTTCGTGCACTGCATCCGTCGGGCTGCCTCGCGGGCGCTCTGGACGGCGGGCAAGAGCAGCCCGATCAGGACCGCGATGATGGCGATGACGACGAGCAGCTCGATCAGCGTGAATCCACGTCGGCGTATGGGACAATATTCCCTGAAAATGGCGGTATGGGGGGAGGCCGCACCGGGACGTTCGGCGCCGATGTAGGCGGCGGTATCACGCCCGTGGCACGACACGCACGATCATTTAGGGTCCGACTCGCGATGGATGTGTCTACCCGACCAGGTCCACGCTAGCCCGTCCACCGCTGAATTGCAAGTCTGTTGTTACAAGGATGTATTCCCCAGGGCTTGCCACGGATATATCGAATTGAGCCCGCCCGATTCTTGTGGTATGGTCGGATGCTTGGTTGATCGCGGTGAACGTGGGTGGTGATTCGAAATGGGACGGGGAACGGCCCGTGGGATGATCGTATGGCAACTTCCGGGAAATCGAGGCCGAGCGAAGGGGTCCCCCTCGACCTGCTGCCGGTCATCCGCAGTGCGGGAGTGATGACCGACCGCCAGTTCGCCGAGCTGAAGGCCAAGGTCCTGAAAGGCGAGTATCCCAGCGATGCGGCCGCGCTGGCTGATCGGCTAATCAAGGAGGGGATCCTCACGGGGTATCAGGCCCGCCGGTTGTTGAAGGAGAAATCGCAGGGCCTGGTGGTCGGCCGCTACGTGATCCTCGACCGGCTGGGGTCGGGCTCGATGGGGAGGGTCTACAAGGCCCACCACCTGATGATGGACCGCAGCGTCGCGCTGAAGATCATCGCGCCGGAGATCGCCAGTAACGAGCGCGTCCTGGCGCGGTTCCAGCGCGAGATGAAGATGGTCGGGCGGCTGGACCACCCCAACGTGGTGCGCGCCTTCGATGCCGACCAGGTGCACAATATCCTCTACATCGTCATGGAATACGTGCCCGGCCAGAGCCTGAGCCAGCGGCTCCGCGCGGGGCCGATCCCCCCCGCCGACATGATGCATTACGCGGCACAGGCGGCGCTGGGCCTGGCGCACGCGCATGGGCAGGGGATCGTACATCGCGACGTCAAGCCGTCGAACCTGCTCCTGACCGAGGACCGCCAGGTCAAGGTGCTCGACCTCGGCCTGGGAGTGCTCATGGAGGCGGACAGCCAGGCCACATTCGCGACCGCCGACGGGATCGCCGTGGGGACGGTCGATTACATGTCGCCGGAACAGGCCTGCGGTCGCGACGTCGACGGCCGGAGCGACCTGTTCAGCCTGGGATGCTCGATGTATCACCTGATGACCGGCCGGCTGCCGTATCCCGGCGACTCGCCCCTGGAGCGCCTGAGCAAGCGGATCGGCGGGCGCCCCGCGCCAATCACCGAGATTCGATCCGACCTGCCACCGGGCTACGTCCAGGTGCTGGACAAACTCCTGGCCCACAAACCCCAGGACAGGTTCCAGACCGCGGCCGAGGCCGCCGAGGCGCTCCAATCGCTGACCCGCCCCCGGGTGAGGACGTTCTCGCGGCCGTCTTCGAAGGAACCGGGCCCCCCGGCCTCGCCCCCCGCGGCCGTCGCCCCGCCGGTCATGGTGATGGTGCGTCCGGTGTATCCTGCCTGGTTCAAGCCCGTGGCTGCCCTAGCCGAGGAGAACCCCTCGGCGGCCTTGCTGGTGACATTGGCCCTGGCGGTAGCCCTGTTTGCATCCGGCTTCGGCCTGGCGTCGTTGATCCGGTGAAGTGCGACGTCCCGGTCCGTCATGCCTCGGACGGACCCCCCTCGGCTCAATGATGGGAAGCCGAGGCGGCCGGCATCGGCACGGGCTTGGGCGCGACCTTGGGCTTGGCGAAGAGCGCACGCAGGGCGGCCGAGAGTTCGGAATACTGGAACTGGTAGCCCAGGCCTTGTGCCCGCGTCGGCAAGACCTTCTGGCCCGTCGTGACGACTCCGGCGACCTCGCCCAGGACCGTGCGCAGGAGGAAGTCGGGGGGGCCGATCGGGAGGAAGAACCTCCAGGGGGCGTATGGTTTCCACAAGGCTCGCGAGAGGGCCCTGGAGAATTCGGCGTTCCGCACCGGTCCGGGCGCCGTCCCGTTGATCGGACCGCTCGCATCGGGGTGGTCGAGCGCCAGGAGGAACAGGCCCACGATGTCGTCGAGGTGGATCCAGCTCATCCACTGCGCGCCCGACGCGGGCTTGAGGAGGCTCCCCCCGTTGCCGATGGGGGTCCCCGGCCCGACCTTGAAGATGGGCGTCATGATGCCGAGCGCGCCCTCTCCGGGGGCCAGTACGATCCCGGTGCGTAGACGTGAGACGCGAAGGCCGAGGCCTTCGGCGGGGCGAGCCGCGTCTTCCCATTCCCGGCAGACGACGGCCATGAAGTCCGAGCCCGAGGGGCTCGACTCGGTCATCTCCTCATCGCCATGGGGGCCGTAATAGCCAACCGCCGAGGCCTGCACCAGGGCCCTTGGACGGCGCTTCGCCTTGGCGATGGCGGCCACGACGTTCTCGGTGCCGTAGACCCGGCTGTCGCGGATCGTCCGCTTGATCTCGGAAGTCCAGCGATCGGCGAACACATTATGACCGACGAGGTTGATGACCGCGTCGCAGCCGTCGACGGCCGAGTCCCAGCCCCCGGGGACCGTGGGGTCGCCCTGGATGACCTCGAGCCCGCGCATCGTCGGGTTACGCCGAGCCTTGTCGGCCTGTCGCGAGAGGACGACCGGGAGGTCTCCCCGCTCGACCAATCGCTTGACCAGATGCCGGCCGATGAGGCCGGTCCCTCCGGTGATGAACACGCGCATAGCGAACGTCCCCGGGTTGGAGGATTCGACCGCCTTCCGGTGGCGCCGAGTCGGTGTCGGTGAAACATCTTTGAGCGCCTGGCCGCGATCGTCAAGCGGGCCGTCCGGAGAGAGTTGCGGGCCGGACGTCGCTCGACGCGACCGATTGGAGCGGCCAATTCACGACGCTGGAGCCCGCGAGCGGTTGGAACGGCCGGCCTGGCGTGGTATTCTGTCAGGTGGCCAGAGTGAAGGGCGGGACGTCCCTTGTCAGGTCGGGGCTCGATCCCTGAGCCTGTCCTCGCCGGGACGCGACGCTTCCGCACCCCGGAGCTTGCAATACCCATGAACCCCAGCGTCCGCAAATTGTTCGACCTACATCGCTTCCGAAATTACAAACGCCCGGCCCCCCTGGTCCTGGTCAACGGCCTCGCCGAGCAGTCGGAAAGCTGGTTCGCCAATCGGACCGATTGGTCGCGGCATTTCGACGTCAAGGTCCCCGAAATCCTGGTCTATGACGGCGACTCCCTGCATCGTCGGATCGAGGAAGGGGGCGACGTCACCGTCGATTACCTCACCGACCGACTCTCGGCCTACCTCGACGAGTTCGTCCAGCGCCCCCCGTACAACCTGGTCGCTTCGAGCCTCGGCGGCCAGATCATCTTGACGTATGCGGCGCGAAATCCCAAGAAAGTCTCGCGGCTGGTCCTGATCTGCCCCTCGGGTATCTACGGCGATGAGAACTTGCCGGTCATGGAGGGGGTCAAGCGCAGCCAGTACGACACGCTCGTCAACTCCGTCTTCCACCGCTCCCACTTCGCCAGTGACGAGCTCATCGAAGTCATCGAGCGCAAGTTCCGCGACCGCAGGTGGAAGAAGGGGATCGTCCGGACCCTCCGCGGGACCGTCGGCCACTCGGTGGCCCCGCTCCTGAAAGAGATTCCCCACCCGACCCTGATCATCTGGGGGGCCAACGACCACGTGATCTCCGACGTACGCGGATCGATCCGGGCCGCCGACCAGATCCTCAAAGTCCGCCAAGTCGTCATCCCGAAGTGCGGCCATGCCCCTCAGATCGAGAAGGCGCGATTGGTCAATCAGCTCGTCCTTCGCTATCTCCGCGACGGCCTCAAGACCATCCCACCCCAGCTCGACCCCGCGCGCTTTCTGAACACGCCCGAGGCCCACGGCAGGCGGAAGGCGACCCCCCAGCGCTCCTGACCTCGGCCCGGCGGTCGGTCCCTCGCAAGTCCCCTTGGATTGATGTAGGTCGATGAAAGATTCGCTGCTCTTCCTGGGCAAATTCCTCAAACATGGGACGGCCATCGCCAGCCTGGCGCCGAGCAGCCCATGGCTGTCACGCACGACCGTCCGCAACGTCGACTGGGACCGCGCGAAGGTCCTGGTCGAACTGGGGGCGGGCACCGGGCCCATCACCAAGGTGCTCGCCGAGAAGGCCCGGCCCGATTGTCGGGTCGTGGTCCTGGAACGCGACCCCGACTTCGCCCGGATTCTCCGCGAACGGTTCCAGGCCCACGCAAACTTCGACGTGGTCGAGGGGGACGTCCGCGACCTGACCTCGATCCTCGAACGGCTGGGTATCTCCCAGGTCGACGCGGTCGTCTCAGGACTACCGGTGCCGTCCTTCCCCAAGGACCTTCAGCGCGACCTCTTCCGCGTCGTCAAGAAATTCCTCGTCCCCGGCGGGACGTACAACCAGATCACCGAGATGCCCTGGGTCTACTGGCGTTTCTACCGCAAGTTTTTCCAGGACGTGCAGTTCGCCTTCGAACCGCGTAACCTTCCTCCGGCCGGGGCCTATTATTGCCGGGGCGTGAAGGACGTTGCCTGAATGAGCCTCCCAAGCAATGGATGCTTCGACCCTCCTCAACCGCACCCTGGGCGCCACGCCGATGCGCTCGCTGGTCAATCGCGGTTATCACGCCTACGCCCGTCGTCGGATGGACGTCATGGCGAGGGCCGACCCGACGACGGTCCAGGAACGCATCCTGCTCGCCCTGGTTCGCAAGGCTCGCGAGACCCGGTTCGGCCGCGACCACGGATTCGTGCGGATCGGATCGGTCGCTGACTTCCAGGCCGCCGTCCCGCTCCGGGAGTATGACGACCTCTGGAACGACTACTTCAAGGACCAGTTCCCCCACTTCGACGACCTGACCTGGCCGGGACGCATCCCGTTCCTGGCTCTCACCAGCGGCACGACGCAGGGGGCGACCAAGTACATCCCCGTCACGCGCGCGATGCTCGCCTCGAACACCAAGGCGGCGATGTCGATGGTGGCCTCGGACATGGCGAGCCACCCCGAATCGGCATTATTTCAGGGCCGGATGTTCTTCCTGGGGGGATCGACCGACCTGAAATCCCCCGGTCCCGGGGTCGCCATGGGCGACCTGAGCGGGATCACCTCCAAGACGGCGTCCTCGCTACTCCGCCCGTTCGCCTTCCCGCCGCTGGCACTGGCGCTCGACCCGGTCTGGGACCGTAAGCTCAGCACGCTCGCCGAGCGGAGCCTCGCCGAGCCGATCACGCTGGTCTCGGGCGTGTCGAGTTGCCTGCTGGCCCTCTTCCAGAGGCTCACGGAGTTGACGGGAAAGGAGACCGTCGCCGAGGTCTGGCCGGAACTCGAAGTCGTCGTACATGGCGGCGTCAAGTTTGAACCCTATCGTTCGGCGTTCGCGGAAGTCCTCGGCGACCCCCATATCCGCCTCCAGGAGAGTTACGCCTGCTCGGAGGGGTTCCTCGCCTTCGGCGACACGGAGACGGGCCTCCTGCGCCTGGTCTTCGACCACGGCATCTTCTACGAGTTCGTCCCGGTCGAGGAGCTGGGCTCGGAACGCCCGACGCGCCACTGGCTGGGAAACATCCAGGCGGGGATCAACTATGCGGTCGTCGTCTCCAACTGCGCGGGGATGTGGGGACACGTCATCGGCGACACGGTCCGGTTCGAGTCGACGTCTCCCCCCTTGTTGACGTTCACGGGACGGACCAAGTACACGCTCTCGGCCTTCGGCGAGCACCTGATCAACGAGGAGGTCGAGGGGGCGGTCGCCAGTGCCTCGACGGCGACCGAGGCGGCGATCCGCGATTGGCACGTCGGGCCGGTCTTCCGCGATCCCCTGGGATATCACCTCTACGTCTTCGAGTTCCACAAGCCACCCGGCGACCTCGACGCCTTCCGCCTGGCCCTCGACGCCGACCTCGGCCGGCGCAACGCCGACTACCAGTGGTATCGCGACGTCGGCGCTCGCCTCCCCCTGCCGGCCCTGGTCGTGGCCAAGCCCGGCGGGTTCGACGACTGGATGCGCTCGCGCGGCAAGCTCGGCGGCCAGCACAAGGTTCCGCGCATGGACAATGCAGGGACGCTCACCAACCAGCTCGTCACGTTCCTCCGCGAGGCGGGCCAGGTCGAGTCCGAAATCTCGGCCGGCACGCTCTCCTGACGGCTCCGTAATGGCCCTCCGGATCGTCGCTTAGCGTCAAGCCGCCTTCTTGTCGGCGATCAGCCGGGCGATCTGGCCGACGGAGTCGAGGTGCTCGACCCCCGCCTCATAGGCTTCGATCGTGACCTCGAATCGTTCTTCGAGGAAGACGACGAGCTTGAGCGTGCTGATCGAGTCGAGGATGCCGCCCGTGATCAAGGGGGTCTGCTCGGTGAGTTCGTCGGGGTCCTCTCCGGGTAGGAACTCCCGGAGGATGTAGTCGTGGACGGCCTGCTCGATCTCTTTCATGGCAATCTCTCCGAGATGAGGAGGGATGGAATCCGAGGGGTCTTGGTCACCGGCCCATTCGCGGGACTTCAGGCGCACTCGGCGCCGAAGCCGGCGGCGAGGAGGGTCTCGAAGCGAGGATCGGCCTCGATCACGGGACGCCTCCCGTAGCGGACTGGCAGGGGATTCTCGAACGCCTCGTGGAGGACCCGCCCTTCCATGCTCTCGGGGACCCTGAGGCCGAGCATCGCCAGGGCGGTCGGCGCGATGTCGTGCAGGTCTGCTCGGAGGTGGCCGCCGGGGCGGATGTCGGGGGCGTCGATGGCGACGATCCCGTCCCTCCAGTGCGTCCCGGGCAGGTTGGGGTCCGGGCGGAGCAGCTCGTTCCGCATCCGGACGCCCCACTTGGCCTGAGCCTGGTAGCCGTCGGCCGAGAGCGCGAGGACGTCGGGAAGCCCTTCTGCGACCGGGTCGAGGCCGTAGCGCTCCGCGACGTCGAACACGTCGCAGAAGAGGGGGGCATTCGTCTCGGGGTCGCGGGCGATTCGGCAAACCTCGATCACCTCGCGTCGGGCACGCTCGGCGGCATCCGATGCCGCCGGGATCTCGGCATTCAGGAAGATACAGCCGCTCAACTGGCCGAACGGAGCGAAGGCGACGGTCCGCTTCCAATCGCAACCGACCTGTCCCTCGATGGACCTGGGGAGCCGTCGTCCCGAGCCACCCGGCGCGCGCCGGGTCAGCCAGCGATGGAAGCGGTCGCCGAGCCTCCGGGCGCGGTAGCGGAACCGAGTGCCGTAC
>JAABUS010002207.1_pt1 | contig 37878 bp, 48 predicted proteins | sample 5560161 | NCBI WGS metagenome assembly JAABUS01 (sample SAMN10711885, study PRJNA513376) | rock metagenome | isolation source: Antarctica rocks | place: Antarctica: Victoria Land, Trio Nunatak nord | collected 2016-01-04
CAAGTAGCTTTGCACATGATTTGCATGTGTAATATTAATAGCGGTCAAAAGCGCTTTGACGGTGTGCCCGCAAAGTCAGCAGCCGACTCTGTCAGTCAAGGGGGCTTCCCACTAGAGCACCAAAATTTGAAGGGGGCAAAGGCCCCTTCAAATAATGGCATTGAGCCGTTTTGGGGGGGCGCCCCCCGACCGGCCTTCGGCCGGTCGGGGTTTGGGCACCCAGCCCGGCGGATTTTCTGCTCCTGTCTGTAAGGTATCAGGAATCTAAAGCTTTTTCTGTGAGCCGCACGTGCATGCAGTGGAGCTTGGTCCTCCAGCTTGCCAACAAACTTGATTTGTTACATCCGCGATATTACGGCAATATGAACTGCAGCATGTTGTCCTCCTCGGCATCATGTGCTCATCCAGCAGGATGCTCGCAGAAAACTACAGCTTCCCAGCTGGTCCCACACTCGACACAACTGCTGCACCTGGCTCACTGGCGGCCGTTTGCTCAATCGCAACCCGCTACGCAGTCCTCACTTTCCTACAAATGCAGTTGCAGAACGCATGCGTTCGCGACACAAACGCGGGAGGTTGCCAATACCGACAAGGTCCGCAATGACTGCTGGCTTGTTGTTCACTGTACTCAGGCTGTTAGTGTGCTTGCCAATCCAATGAATGTCACCACACTTGCTACATTCTTCTCACCGTCTGTTCTACAGACTCGCTTAGATGTGCTTTGTGCACCTGTGAGCTGCAGCTACAGATGCTGATTTCAACCTGAAATACCTTGCAGAATGTGCCTGAAAAGGTTGGAGATGTCATGACCAAGAAGCATGTCTTCACATGCAATCCAGACACAAGTATAGATGATGGTGCGTAGCTTACGCACTCGCAATGCCTCCGCCTGATTTATGCAGTTCATGTCTTGCCAAGCTGCTATTGTTTTGTTTGCAATGAAACCCAGGATACCTTGATTTGTAGTTGAGCTGCACAACTTGCAGTGACTAATTTTGACCTTGTTTGCTTCTGTATGCAGCGCTGGAAAGGCTTGTGGAGCATAGAATCACTGGCTTGCCAGTAGTCGACGCAGAAGGCAAAGTTGTGGGTGTTGTGTCAGACTACGACATGCTGACATTGGACAATGTGAGTGGGCGTATGGAAGCTGCTGGCATCTTTCCAGCAGCCAACATGGAGTGGGATGCTTTCCATGAAGTGCAGAAGCTGATTTTGAAGAACACTGGCAAGCAGTAAGTGCCCAAGTTGACCTGTCATGAGTCCAGCGTATGTCTTTGTATGGGCCAAACGTGATACGCCCCAACAGAGGCTTAACAAAATTGCATCACTTGCTTTCTGTTGTTTTCAATGGTCAACTGTTAGAACAGGACTTTTCTAAAACTCCTTTCACACTCCTTTGCCTGCCTTGGTATGACTTAATTTTCATGTGTTGCCAAAGGCAGGGCTGAAATGTAGCAGGCATGCATATGACAATGTTCTCAGTGCACTCACACACAGGTTGTCAGGTGTAATCTTTTTTGCCATGCTGTCTGCAGGGTCTCAGATGTGATGACTCCAGATCCGTTGGTGGTCAGACCAGAAACAAACATTGAGGCTGCAGCCAGAATTTTGCTGCAAAAGAAAGTGAGGAGGCTGCCTGTTGTGGATGACTCCGGGCGTTTGATTGGCATGTTCACCAGAGGTGATGTCATCAGGGCGGCTCTGAGGGCACGCAAGGCCGCTCTAGATAAAACCATGAAGGCCAAATGAATGCATCTTGTGTGCACTTTGATAATATGAATGAATCGTGAAATTTGCACTGATGCCTGCTCGGATTTAATTGCTTTTGCTGCATAGATTCCGGTTCACCTTTTTCAGCCATAGATTCTGGTTCACCTACTTCAGGCATCAGGTCAACTCAATGTCCTTGATGCCTGCGCAAAGGATAGGTTGGAACAAAGACTCCTGTATGACCTCGTTTGGCCTCACTCTGTGTCTGTGACATTGATGGCACAGTCTTCTGATGAATATGGCTGTGATGTTTATTTGATTGTTCATAGAATGAAGAGATACAATGCACTTAGCAAGCTTATTGTCTTTGCTTTCAGCAGTGCACACGAGCAATGAAATTGCACTGGGTTGCTGTCACAATTCTGAGTAAACACGAAGCATTTCCAGTGCAGATCTCACGAGTCTGCAGACGCAGCTGAAGCAGGAATTTCAGTCCAACAAAAGCATAGGTAGCATCAATAAACACACATTACCATGACCACATCAACATTCGTTTATGCTATAAACAGAATGCTTGTTCAGCAACCTTCAGGCTGGCTGTCAGCTGCTGTGTGGACTGCATCACTGAGACTCATCTGTTCATTGTCATGCACTACCTCCTGCACTGAGCGATCTTTGCTGTCGCCATTCTCTGTGTTGCCATTCTCTGTATTGCCATGTTCAGTATTGCCATTGCTTGCTGCTGCATGTGTGCTGGCAATGCCATTGCTATCAGCGACACCAGTGGCATGTGACACAGAGGACTCCTGTTCGAATTTCCTGATGACTATTGCAAGTCGCCTGATTCCCTCCACAAGGTCTGCATCTGTTGCTGAAGCAAATGACACTCTGATGTAGGGACACGCAAAAGTGGGCCTTGGCCCCTCACAATGTGCTATTCTACCTGTGAACGCATAAACACAGATTGTAAGTTGCATCTGCCAAACAGTTCGAGGCTGAAGATGGTGTCAGACTCAAAAGTAAAATGCATGTCGCATCTGCAGTAGTCATGGCTGGGCTGAAATGGTGTGCTCGTTCAGTGTGCTAAAGTGGAATAGGCAAGGCTTCGATGACCTGTTGCAAGATACTGATATGTTGTTGTGTACAGCTCAATCAGTCCGTGTAGCAACACCAGAGAAATTTTCGCTAGCACGGCAGATTGTGTCAAAGGCATGACAGCATGTTGTGTCATAAGCACGCATGCATCGGCCACATCATGTACTGCCACCATGACAGCTCTGTCCATGCCAACACACACTACTCACCAAAAAGCAATGCTCCAACTGGCAACAGACAGACAGTCAGTTGGACATACAGATAGACAGACAGACAGACAGACAGACAAGCTACAAACACATTGCAGTCAGCAGGGGATGCTACCTGGCACTACAACCACCTTCTCTTCTTTCAGCTTGTCTAGAATCTCATCTGCATCCTTGATGCCTCCACACAGCTTCAGCCAGGCAAACATGCCGGCCTGTGGCTCCTGCCACTCAGCCAGACCTGCTAAGTGCTCCTCTGCAACAGACCAGTGTGTCAGAATGAGCAGAGCTGAATCACAGGGGTGTGCAATAGAATGGATGGCATCAGCGATGGTATCTCATGTAAGCATGATCAAATCGTATGACTCGTCGGAGCTGGCTCTGCTCCTGCATGACATATCATGACTCATGTGATGAAGCCACTGGTGCTGCTGTGTTGTGAGATTTGTTCAAGCTACGCTATACAGCATATTAGTTGTCAGAGAGGACTCTGCTGCATGAGGTCTGATGGCATGTGCCTCGCTGTCACTGGTGCACCTGTGTCATGATCAACTGTCCATCAAGTTTAAGCATCCTTTTGGGGGACAAGACTGAAGCTGACCTGCAGCTGTGTCCAAACAGGGGACGTACAAAGAAGAGCTCTGCTGCGTCCGCATTACAAGCTATGCAGATGATGCCGTGAGGGTGATCTGTTGTGTGAGCATCTCAGCACAAAGGCTGCAGCTGTGCACAGCGCGTGGGCAGGCCAGGCGTAATGCTGCATGTACAGTACCTTGCATTCTGTATAGCCATATGACCTTCCTTGCTTCTGGGTACATCATACAGCACATTGTACCGTAGATGGCACGCTGATCAACATTGTTCGTACATTGCTTGCATGCTTCTATGCCTCATCATGCAACACACTTTGCAAGATATGAGGGCAGCAGGCTGAGCTGAACCCTCAACATCAGTTTCTTTGCAAGACACGCATTGCACTGTACAGAAGATGACAGGCTGAGCTCACCTGCTGCAGTATGAAGGATATGGGCCCGTTGGGCGTAGCCCTGCTGCATGTCCTTCACATGCTGCTCAAAGCCCTGCTGTCCCCAGTGGTGCAGCAGGGATGCCACCACCACTTGGGACAGGGCACACGGTCCCAAGGTGCTGCCATGCAGGTGGAAGATGAGCTTCTCAAGCAGTGCTGGCGCTGCTGTTGCCCACCCTAACCTCAGACCAGGTGCCAACACCTGCGTTCATCCATTCCTTCATTTGCTCTTTACTTCAATTCTTCATGCCTTCTAAAACGTGTTGCCGTTCGGTCAAATGTTTATGCCTAGGGTGCTTATAGCCCTTAGAAGGTCTTCGCATGAGGTCTTGTTTTGTCTGTCAGTTTCCCAGCAATAAGCCATCTGTTGATGCATTGTAAATCTGACTGGACAGCGTCATGTCAACCTAGCCAAGCTGGATCTGCTAGTGATCAGATTGCCATGAGAGAGATAGGCGCATTGGCCTAGCTGATTCTGCGAGTGGAGAAATGGCTTGTCACATCGTTTTGACTGCTGAGGCGCAACCCAAGGAAATTGTGTCGAGTTATTACTAGTATGCTGATGAGAGTGGAACTCATGCAGGGATCTATTCAGAATCGTGTTTACCTGAAAGTAGCGTGAGAGACACTAAGCTTTTGTGAAACACATTTGATGCAAGACATCTTGCATGCAGTGCAGGCACAAAACATGTGATACCTAGTTCAAGTCTGACCTGAGAAACGCCCAAAACCATTTACATGCGGTTGAGTAAGGATCTTTCACAAAGTCAGGCGTGATCATGCTGCATGCAGGGAGCGTGGTGACTACTCTGAACTGAGAGCAGCATGATGTGTGCTGCTGTGGAGGGATGCTCTCACCAACAAGGACTGCACCAAAGCTTGACACAAAACACACATGCTTGAAAGTGCTAAAAGTGCTGGAAACTAGCACTTTCCACGTCAGCATACAATCGACCTTCTGTGAGCCAAGCTCAGCTCATGATTGGTAATCACAGGGCTCAGCATCAAGCGTGAGTTGTGTCATGCTTGCGTGGGCAGACGTGCAGTGATGAACACACTGCCTGCCTGCCTGCCACACCACAACTTAACACAAAATACACATGCTTGACAGTGCTGTGAAAACTGACACTTGCCATCCCAGCATACAACAGACCTTCTGTGGGCCAAACTCAACTAATGGTTGCAAGACAAGCTTGCCTTTTGTTGTGCTTGCATTCTGTCGACAGGCAGGCGGTGATGGAATGTTGCAAGTTGTACCTTGGAGAAGCTGTCTAGCCGGATGACTCTGCCGTCTGTGTCCAGAGAAAGGTAGCTGGCGCCCAGGTTGTGCAAGCCGCGTGGTGCCATGCTACTAGCTGAGAACTGCAGGTAGAAGTATGGGTCATCTTCTAAGATAACGATGTCATGCTTCTGGCAAACAGCGTAGATCTGCTGCCGCCTGTGAAGGGGCGTGACCACACCTGTACTGCAAGCCAGAAGGTGGGTTGACCTTGATCAGTTTTGAGATTGTGCACTGCATGAAGCTGTGCCTCTGTGTTGGGATCAAAGAGAAGCAACAACTCTTCACGCCTTTAGGCAAATGGATCCAGAGCCTTCTGAGTCTGAGGCTCCAGCCTAGAGCTTCTGAGCAAGGTGGCAAGCATGTGCCAAGGAACACGGCAAAGCAGTCATTTGGGCATGTGTTTGCTGTGTTACATGGTTGCTCACAACTCCCATGCTCCTGCCAGTAATTTTTGCTGATGCATGCACAAGACAGTGCAGAAAGAGTGTACCAGGTGCTGCGGTTCATGCTCCACTTGACAAGGCAGGGCAATACTTCCCTTAGCATGCTGCAACATTTATACTGTGAGATGCAGCTATGTCGAATGTCAGCATAGCATCAGAGTCTGTGATTCTGTCGTCAGTTGAAAGTTCGATAGGAGCTGGCATGAGATGTGCAGGCTGCACCTGTGGGATTCTGGCCAACAGGGACTGTGTACAACAGCCTAGGAGGCTTCCCTCCCTGTGCTGTATGCTGCTCCAGGGCTTTGCTTAGTGCCCCTGGGATGATACCTTCCCCATCTGTCTCGATCCCCTGGACCTTGAATCCCCTGGGGATCACCAGGGACTCTATCATGTGAGGGTAGGTGTATGACTCACAGAGGATGGTGTCACCCTTGTCCATGAGTAATGACATGATCATCTGCAGCACAGCATATGGAATCTGCATCAGACCTAGAGCATCTGGAGGGCTGCGCATGCATGCAGCCTGCATTTCAAATCTGGTCCGCATGAGATTTTAGCGTTTTCAAGAATCTTTGCACCTTCAAAATCGCTGTTACTACCCAGGCGTGCACACGGCTGTATACTGGCATGGTGGTTGCTGTCAGATACGCAGAGTCATTGCTGCACGACAGCACATTTGCACAATCCGTTCACAGTATGGAGGTTGCGACTGTGGGAACTGAACTCATTTGCTATTGTAGTATGGGGAACACAACCCAGGCTTGATAATGATCAGCATACTTTGTGCAATGGATATGCTGCATTTCTGTAGGCGTATCTTTCATATACCAGCATAGTGATGCACAGCATAGTCACCGGTGGTAATGCATGTAAAACTATAAGTAAAGTGAACAACATGCAAGGGCTATCAGGCCCCTCAGAAGCACTGCATAATGACTGCCTGCTTGCCTCAATGGTGTGATTGCTCCCAGTTGTCACAACAATGTCGTGATCAGCTGGAGGACTGTGCAGCGCCCAAGTATGCTTCTTGACCCATTCATAGAGAGGAGGGTACCCTCGCAGGGTGACGCTGTACTGCTGTGCTGCAGCAACCTGCAAAGCAAGATTCGATTGGTAGGCTGAAATGCCAGCTCCAGTGTAGTGATCTGCACTGTACAAGCTACGATGGGGCAAGTAAGTTACCTGAGCAGGATCAGAAATCTGCATCTTGGTGCCATCGCGCAAGGTGAAGCTCATTTCTGTGAAAGGAAAAGCATCTGCTGGTGGCAAACCCCCATGAAGTCCAATAATTCCCGGCACTCCAGTGAAGGCACTCAGCAGAACACGCAACGAAGCCAGCTTTCTTGCATGACCTTCCTGTCCAAAATGCTGAGTGTAGTCAACAGCAGCAACACGCTGATTGGGAGAAGCCTCAGGGTCATCCGTTGTCGCAGTCATCAGGCCTTGCAGTATCTTCAAGCGCTGCCCAAAAACCCAACTGAGTGATCAAAACAACGCACTTAAGCGTTATATTGCGGTGCAGATATCAGATGTGTTAGGCTGCTGCTGAGAACGGGAGATCACCGCTTTAGCCGGTTCGAGCTTGCAACGCCAGGCGATGCAGTGTGCTCAGCCAAGCCTTTGATCTGTGTGTGTATGTGCTGCTCCTGACTGTTGCTTATGTTGCGCTCTGATTGACCGCCGTTTGTGCGGGGCAAAGTCAGCCAAGAGTGGTTGCACCTGTGATCCTCGTGGACCAGTGGGGTACGAAATTTTGGTTTCAGACCCAGCCAATGAAACAATCGATCAATCAGCCAATCAGCCAATCTAGCCAGTTAGGCAATTTTGTATATATAATTTATATGTCCTGCGCATGATAACCAATTGGGACCCAATGAGCCATCAGACAAAAAGCTCGTCCTCCACACAACTCAAGACACAGCTGTCTCTCCTTTTCAGGTGTCATGACGGATCAGCTATGTATACCGGTACCATGACATGCACATCAATGTTGTGCGCATGCGAGCGCTCATTTGCTTTGATATATAAAAGTGTTATATAACCACCATCATGTCTCAAGTGCACTGTCCCTGCTAGATGTGTCAGAGGCCAGACAGAGCAGATCTAGATGTAATGCTGGTGTGTGAGGGATGCAACCTGGGATTCCACATGGATTGCCTGAAGCCACCCTTGCAGGAGGTGCCTGGTGGTGATTTCATCTTTGATGACTGCCCCTTCAGCAGCACTACCAGGGCAACTCTGCCCCAGAAGCAGTCATAGGATGCTGCTGATGTGGACATCACGCAAGATGATGACAGCAGAGTTCTTTGCCAGAGAGGTCATATGCTGCCAAAGCACACCAGCTGAGGCAATTTCAGACCAAGGAGGGGAGTTTCAGGGTGATTTCCAGGCACTGCTAGCTAGACAAGTGCGGCAGAAGGACTAGTCCTTCTCACCCTCAAGCTAACGAGTGGACAGAATAAGCCATTCAGACCATCACCAGGTCACTGGTGCAGATGACAGAAGACCCCTTCAACTGGGACAAGCATATCCCAAGGGTGCTGCTGGGGTACACATCAAGGGCACAGACTTTCACCAAGTACTCTCCCTTCTTTCTGCTGCATCGACATCGCACGGTCCTGCCCCTTGGTCACAGACACAGAGCCAACGTGGTACCCCTCTATGACGATGTTTCCACAGACTCAGAACTCACCAAGCAAGCTGAACGCTTGGCAGCGCTTGAGGTTGAGGCAAGAGCCAGTATCCTCCAGGCACAAGAGACGCAAAAGCTGACTTATTCAAGGCACCAGTTGCATGGCAGTGTGGGGAAGGAGAACCAGACAAAACTGGGCACAAGACCCTTTGGGGGACTGACAGCAGCCCAATGTATCATACATAGGCTATTGTGTTGTATATACATACACCTCAGGCTGCCAATACATGAGCTAGAGCGACCACTCATTGCACCCATGGGCAGTATCATCACCAACCTATTACCAGATGCTACAGTGACAAAATTGCAAGCAGAAAAGCTCCTGCAACTACAGTCAGAAAATTGGACATCCAAGTATCAGTGTCAAAGGAGGGCCCTGCAGTCACTGCACATGCTACAACTGCTGGACCTAAGACAGCAGCCACGACTGCCGCTCAACAAGCCAATGGTGAGGCTACACCACCAGTCAGAGCTGCAGAGCACAAGGCAGCTGACAAAAAATAGGCAACCAAGACATATCCATGAGGGAGACTCTGTTGTGGTCAAGGTTCACTAAATGGTGCGCAAGGATGGTCAGCGCAAGGGCAAGCTGGTGCCCGATGCAAAAGGGCCTGATATGGTAGCTGAAATCACAGATGACAGCCACAACATAGCAGTCGTTTAGGATACTCAAGGAACCAAATGGACTAAGCATGTAGCAGACCTTAGCCTCTGAGAGTGAACACCACCATATTATGAGAAATGTCACAAGGGCAATGTGACAAAGTACAGTACTGCTCAAGCTAGCAACACCTTACAATTGTCAACTACTTACTGCACAAGATTCTGGCGTACGCCAAACTTTGGGCAAGATCTTCTATCCTTATGTGTAGCGCTTTCAGGTCCGTATATTCACTACTACAGCCTTGTGTGAACACAGTCCTGTTGTCAATGGTCTGTCCTCTATCCTTAGGAGGGGAGTGACGCCACATAGCTACCAAACCTGGTGTACATTTAAACATCCTGGCGTTCGAGCCTAACAACTTTCAATCTCACCACTGGAAGCAAGCAGGAGTCTTGGGACGGAGACGTTGAGACAGTTCTTGCGAGCCCAACCCGGCGCTCAACTCGAACAATGCGCATGCATGCTAACGACGCAAAAACATCAATACTGACGGCGTGTTAGTATCAGTCCAAGCAAATGTGCAGTTGTGTATGCACGAGTGAAAGTGCAAAGTGCCTTGCCCATTTTCATCAGAGAATCTCTGCGTGCGAAGCTCCCGTCACTTGCTAATCCTGCAGCTTTGGCATGATTCATGGTAAGCTACCTGGATTACGCTTAGAAGTCGTCCCCTTTTGCCCAGTGGTGGCAAAATGAACGGCAGCAAGATTTCCCTAATTAGGCATGTAGCAGAAGCGGTGGCCGAAGGCGATTTTGCATGCATGTGGATCCCCTAACTCATAATCGTTACTACTACGGTAGCCCTTTGTTACAACGGCTTTGTCCATACTATTAATCGTACGACAAAGTCTTGCAGTCCTCACGCACGAGTCCGCCCACAGCAAGACGCCGACAGGATAATCATCCAGGCATCAATATGTCTGCTAATTTGAACGCACCCGCAGGCGCGGGAACACATGACGTCGCAGCCAGAAAACCTCAAGACATCGATAGTCCATGGCCAGCAAACATCGATGCTATCATTCCAGCTGCGGCAGAACCGACCTTGCAGACACCCGAGGTCTGTCCAATTGAGTTACGACACAAACACCATATTGTTTGCACGCATATATGCCGACTCGAGGACAACAGCGAAGCGTGGGTACGTAGAAGCTTGTTAATGTTCCAATCGGGATCGCGTGCAGAGCGAGGTTCCGGAGACATCTTGAATGGCACAGAAATGTCGCCTGAGGACGGCTTTGATGGGGTATTGATAGAACCCCAAAACAGTGGGCCGACACATCTGCAGGCACCTATCACTCAAAACGTCAGGTAATCAGTTTTTGTCACAACAACTTGTTTAAGCTGTCTGATGGAAGTCTTGCTAGACTTGAAGCACAAACGCCACCTGACACACATATACAAACTGCCTTTGGCCGTGCCAGAAGCAGCGAAGACAATAAGATGCTGTCTGCAGACCTCGACTGCGATTGCAAGCCGCTGGAACAGCCGCTATGGCGTCGCCAGCTCGACAGTCATGCTTAAATTCACACATCCTGAAAGCTATGTGCTCATGACTTATGCCATGCTGGTTTCAGGAGGTGTCGGCGAGAAACTGCTTCAGAAGTCAGCCGGACAGCTCAGGACAAGGAGAAAATTAAGGAAGCTGTAGGAAGAGGTATGCCTGATAACAAAAGTGGTGTGCATACATCATTTCAGCTATATGTGCGCTGCAACATGAACCCCAGAAGTTGCATGTCAAGATGCTGAGACAGCTGGTCCAAAACAAACTGAACACATATATATGACACCATTTGAACTGAATCCACTTTCGAGCCAATGGCAACTTGAGTTGATTATTAATGTGTGTCGCGTGCAGACAGCAATTTCACACCAGAGCAACTAATGGGTCTGTCCACGCTTGCTGTGGTGGCAGTTTTGATTGTGAATGTCACCTATTTTGGCTGGGCACAGCCACCTGGCGGTGACACACCTTCTTGGCAAGGATGCTTCTACAGCTATCTCTTCCTATTCCAGCTGTTGAACGGCATTGCATTTGTGCTTTCCATGACAGCAGTTGTGGCTGTTACCTTGCTTCCTTTGAGTCTTCCGACGCACCCACGATATGCGGTGTGGTGTGGGAGTGTTCTGGTTGCTCTATCGGCTGGTATGCTGATGGTGGCGTTCATGTTTGCGGGGCTTGTAGCTGTAGGCTGGAATGCACCATCACCCATGTGTGCAGCAGTACGCTGCAGTGAGGGGGGCGTGCCATGCAGTATGCGTCAGTTGCCCACGCATTTTGGCTCTTTTGGCAACACAACTGTATTTGCAATGGATCAGAATCTTGCCAAGCTGAATGGATTCACTAGCTCGGCACTGTGCTTTGGCAATGGTAGCCTGAATGATGTAAATGTGTCTTTTCCTGGCTTAGATCTGGAGCTGCCATCTGATGTGCTTTGTGCAGCTCAAATTCCTACAGCAGTAACTCAGACTGATGGACTGAGCAGCAGCCTGAATGCCTACCCCAATATATTGCCATCCATTTACAGCCCATTTGCCAATGGCTCTTTATCTGATCTCTTTCAGGCACTTGATCCACAATCCTATGTACCTTTGAATCAGCTGCGGTACGTTTGTTATGACGATTCTTTTAGTGGTATGAGTGCCACTGTCAGTGACAGTAGTCTTTGTGACACGTGGGCTTTGTTTGATGCACAGCCCTTGAGTGTAAGCCCATCTGGTGCGTATCTGACCTCAGCCACCATGCTGGCAAGCGGTGGTGTGTTGTTTGGTCAAGATGACATCATTATTGACACCGCAGGCATCCTTTCGAATTTTGGCTTTTTCACAGACTCCGACCCTGATAGTGCTTTGGACTCATTGCCATTACCACTTATTCTCTTGATTCTGGGTGGTGGTTTTGGCTGCTGCGTGCTTGGCCTTGCAATCTTGGTTGGTGCAACACACTGTAGCAAGTATGTACATTGCCACATGCAAGTGCTTGCCGTGCCGCCAATCAGGACATGGTGCAGAAATCTTGCTGCTAGACTCTCAGACAGAGTCTCAAAGTGGGGAACTCATGATGCGTATACACCACAGGCGTAGCTGCAAAGCTTTTTAGACGATGTGAGGCTCTTCAGCTGTGAAAATGCCTAATTCTTATCAAAATGAATGCTGATTGGTATCGCTTGTACAATGGTGACCTATGTGTTTCATGATATCTGTTACAGCTTCTGCAATGTATTTACATTAGGCTCATCAGTTGCAAGGTGTTAAAGACCGTCTAGATTTTGGTGATGCTTGACTCACTGCGTACACATGTGCTCTTGAGCCTCATGAGGATTGTACCCTAAAATGCATCACTACTGCCAGTGCTAGCAACTGTGCTGGATTTCTTTGTCCATGGCCTTTCTTGATGTGATGCAGCTTTTTGAGATCTCAACCTGAGACTGCATCGTTAGCTGGCATCTTCAGACATGAACTTTGGTAGAAAACATTCCAGGTACAACAGTTGATTGACATGGCTGCAGATAGGACAGCAGATTTGACCGCCACGGCAAAAAGTTGGCACAGAAACATATATGGCCCACCCTATATAGCCCACCCCCGCAACAACTATACTGTAACAGTAAGACTGCAACAACACAGTAGCAATGTATGTATGCACCTTCTATCTCCGCTCTGTCAGTAGCTCTGTCACGTTACACCCGCCGTTCCAGTTTTGCGGTGGCAATCCTGGGCCATTTTGTGTGGCAAACCTGAAATGCTTGACAATGTGGACACAGCGTGTGTCTGCATAGGCCCGGGCGCAACAGTCAAAGTGAATGGTCTGTTACAATAAAGTCGGACCGAGTCATCAGTGTCATGCTAAGACGTGACAGAGCAGCGACTTGTGACCAGGCAGATAGCACAGAACTGCAGGTGGCATGCGCAGCAACCTTTGAAGACTATTCTCTGCTAGACTGCTTTTATTGAACTTTGCTTCCAGATATCACCCACAGGCCACAAAGGACTCATCATCACTATCCACAAAATATAGGTCTATGAGTAAACATATCTGCTGGGCATGGTGCACGGTTGAATGTGGTCACGCAGTCAGTCCCTGCATCAGCAAAGCCAGACGTCAGCTAGTTGCAAACAATGCTGGCAATGCTGCCTTATTGCTCCATGATACATTAGCATTGTCCATATAATGACAGGCAGCAGAAGGACAGCATACTGTCAGCCTGAGCAGCAGAGCTGGAAAGGGGGCAGGCACTGACCACCTCCTAAGTCCCCTTGTGAGCAGCAAAAGATATCAAAGTCACTCTGTATCACACACATACACAAGCGCATCAGCATCATTTTGTACCGACTATTAGAGAATGTTGCATTGTGCCGTGAGGAACACTGCGAAGCATGGCATGGTATACAATCTAACACCAAAAGCTCTTGCTCTAGTCCAGATGTTCTGGCCAGACACAGTATGCAGCACAAAGTTGCACTTTGCAGCAGGAGGTTGCCCAAATGCAAAACAGAGCATCGTGATCAGCTTTTGCACACGTTACGTCAAACTTCTGGTGTCAGCTTTCAACATGAGCGCATGAACTGAACGTGCGCTTACATATTATAGCTTCTGTTCACTTCTGCTGCATTGGCTGGCAGACCCAGCATCAGCAATGTTCATCACACCACAGCAGAAAGGAGACAGGACATCCAAGGGTAGGTGATTCCCTTGTTTTCATCAAAGGCCGATACGCTGGTGGTATTGTGAGCTTGACCAAGACATCGGTGAAAACAGTCAGGCCTTTGGGGGAGGTCTGGAAAGCATTGCAGCATAAGCCAACCCCGGTGGTCTTTACACTTTGGACCTCCTATGCCGTCAGCATCAAGAGCACAGTCCACCCCAGTCCCCACATTCCTGCAGCAACAACATCTCAGTGCCAGCTGGCACCTGTATTCGTGTACTGCCGGGCAACTCTCACAACTTTGCAAACCTCGTCGCGGGAGTGCCAAGCTGCTGGTCAGGCAAATCCAAACACAGCAATGCCAGCAGGTAGTTTGTACCTCTCTTCCAGTGTCCCAAGTTGAACAAAGGCGTGCCAAGCTGCTGGTCAGGCAATGCCAAAAAAAGCGATGCCGACAACAGCAATGCCAGCAGGTAGCTAATGCCTCTCTGCCCGTCTCCCAAGTCGAACGAGAGATCTAGTTGCAGACGGATAATGTCCTTCCTTTCTATGTCAAACTGGACAATCCGTTCGCTTCTTGGGGCGGCTCAGTGCTGCTACAAAATGCGTGATCTTTTCATGTTCTCGAGGAGCAACGTCTGCCTTCCGTGAGTCAAGAATATTTCGAAAGCATGCATGCCCGGCTCCGAAACCACCGATGCAGAATTATGACATTGAAACCGAGATGTTTAAAATAAACTCTGAAGCGCGATCGCGAGGGATCGTGTGTGAGCAGGGGCTCGGGGATCACGCCTGAGGATGCAATGCATTGTGAGTCAGTTTCAGTGCGAAAGTTGTTACAGGTCGCGTCTGGCTGAGCTGTAGCTGAAAGCTGGAAAATTCGCTGGCTGATAGGTCTGCCGGCCACGAGCATCAAGCAGCAGGCAACAGAATCCAAAGGAGAGCCGAAGTTCATTATACCTATATCAGCAGAGTAAGAAGCCCTCAGAGTGTGTGTCGAAGCTAGAGCTTAGAAACCGAGAAGTTGCCCTGATGGGATTAATGCTAGGCGGAGAAGCGGATAAAACATGCGTTTTGAACTGTAGGCAAACGACTGTAAATGGTTGCAGTGCCTCATGCAACTGTACAAAACGGCCTCATGACACCTAATAAATGCCCAGTGCAGTGACTGTGCAGGTCACAGAGGGAAGTATGCGCATCTGTTCCTATCTAAATGTGTAGTTTCAGTAGACACTAAGTGCACCACACCTTTCCAGGCTGTTGTGCTGCAGCACAACACGAGGGCTAATAGACAGCAACTTACTGTAGCTGCAAGGCTTCCCTTAAATTTAGAACAATACCCGTTCTGTCATGTCAGTATACAACCTATGTCTCAGGGTGGTGATGAACGTCTCAGGACTACTCATAACTTCAAATACCCGAGCCTGTAGCATATGTGTTCTACATTTGTATATACTCATCTGCATGCTGCTGAATATACCAATAAAACAGAATCAAAGCCCAAATGCCTATTCAGCAACCATTGTGTCTGTTCGTTTTGCTTAATTCATTTAGCAACTAACCTCACAGGCAACAAGCAACTTGATTCATTCAGCACCTACCCCCACAGTCAGCAAGCAACTTCAAGCTACAAGGTCTCCTTCAAATGAATGCGCCCACACTCAGAGCACCGAGTCACACTTGGACTATGAGACGCTCTTTGTGTGTGAGACTGCAGACCATCCAAGCTGCCAAAACTCCTGCTTTTGCAATTTTCATGTGTGCAGAACATTTCGGGTTTCGGCAGCGTTACCCCCAGCTTCTGATGACACGTGGCACAGACAGACGGCGCTGAGTGCCACAAGCGCAAAGCACGAAAGACTTGTCCAGTCAGAATGGCGTCAAGCGCAGCATACTGCAGTTGGGAAGGACTCAAGCTGCGAGCCTCCCAGTTGGACATGGACACCTGCAACAATGGTCAATCAATCAATCAGCATTACACATGGGACACATTGAACACATGGGACACCTGCAACGATACCATGGGCTTGATGACAAATATTAGGGACACATGGGTGATTTCGTCTGCCCAACACAGTTGTGCTGATCAGACTTTGAGCAGTTAGCTGCAGAATGGCAACAGGACAGCTCCACTTTATTGATGTGAGTTGTTGCAGGTTAGCTAGTCATCTGCTGTGCAAGACAGCAAGACTTTCTTGGGACTCAGGATGTGCAAAGCCTTGCTTTGCATCCATGTCTTCTCTTGACCGACCGACATTGTTATGCAGGAATGAAGGCATGTACAACAGTAGTGTGAGACATGGTTGACAAGCATTTGAAGCATTGCCTGCCTCCAGTCAAACGCGCCTTTGTAGAGGTGCAGCATGCACGGCATCAGCAAACAGAAGCAATTTGGACTGCAATATCACTTGAGATTGCATCCAAACCATGCATGACTGGGTCCTTACCCTCTTTGACTTATAACTTGCACACCCCAGCACCATCTGAATCAGTGATGCCAAGCCTAGGCCTTGGTACCCTAGGCACTCACTGACGGACTGAAGGTCCAGAAAGTTGGTAAACAGGTCTGCTTTGCCCATGCCAAAGCTTTTCTGCATCTTCTTCTCATCTGCTGAACCCCACGCATACCCCAACACCATATGACTGGGGTCACTGCACAGAGCAAGCTCTATGAGAACAACACCATTGTTTGGTATAGATTGTACATGCATCATACAGTGCAGCAGAATGCCCCACAACAGCACCAGCAGCACAGCATCAATGCCAGCATCAATCCCAGCAAACTCTAGAGATGCAGATGAAAGGCACTGTTCATGCAACAAGTTGCAGAGAGTAACATTCGTTCAACAGTAATGCAGCAGAGAGAAGAAATGCGGCCAGACATACCGTAGAAAGCCAAGCAATGCAGCTGGCAATTCAGGCTTCATCTTGCAGGTTCTGATGAGCAGACAGCAGGTGGCGCTTGATAGCTGTATTAAAGCTACTTTGCTGGTATCCTTGACAAAGTCAGGTTTCCATTCCAGGTCAATTGACACAATGCTGTCCTCCATGCTGTCTTTCAATAGACGCAGCGCTTCAGCTATCTGATTGCTCTTCTCAACAACATAGATGTCTATGCCATATGGCAACTGGTACTTTGGCAACCTGAGGTGGTGAGGCGAAGCAGTGTTGTCCACTTCCTCTACTGCTGTTGTGGATACGTCATTCCAATTCATATGGGGAAGACAGACATCGAAGTCGCACCAGCCTGACATCGAGCATGGTTCTTTTTCTGGGGTCGCTGAGCAGGCTTGCACGTGCGCGGAGGTGCTGAAGTGTCTGCGCTTGGGTGTACGCTCAAGGCAAGGGCTGCCGGTGCCAGGGCTGCTAAACCTCGATTGCAGCAAAGCTTCAGCTGCTTTACGTTTTGCGCTTTTACTTCCGTCTCGAAACAAGGACATGGGTTGAGCGGCTAAAGGGAGCTCCAAACAGATAGTATGCCCTGCGGCAAGATAACTATGAACGGGCAAAGAGTCGATGATAGGCACTCCTGCAGACGTTGAATACACGCAGCTGGTCACTGCCCTGCACAGCTGTTGCGCAGATCGCTTTGAGACGGAGCGTGAAGCGAGCCACATAACGCTAGCGAGCATTTGGTTTCAGAGGACAAGTTTGGCCCAGACCCTGGCGGCAAAACCCTAACAATAGGCAGAACTGTATCGTGGAATGCTAGTGTCGTGGCACACTCGAGTGGGATAGATGCCCTCACAGCAATTCAGGAGAAAACGCATGTATTTTTCTTGTTGTGATGATGGAAAACCGATCAAATTATGCAGAGAAACAAACTGAATAACTCCGCTAGTCCATGTCGAAGAGTTCCAATTGCTTCTTTTGCATTTGCAGCTGCTTGTTGCACATGCGAACGTGGGCATACACCTGCTAGACGTGGTGTGAACATGCATCTGCATTGCAATGCAGCAAGCGGCCTTTTGCTCAGGGCTATGCACCCTTCGCAACTGGTCTACCCTACAAAACAAAAGCACATGCTGCCAAGCTAGATTCCAATATCTTGGGTGTTTTCCAGGCAGCACAACCTCCCAAAGTCAAGAATGTCTTCTGCCCCTCTCAGCACAAGGCCTGCCTGGCGTGCCAGTTCTTGACCATTTCTGTTTTCCGACCATTTATTCTGACAATTCTAATGGCTTTAGGCCTAAGACTGGATCAAGGCAGGTTGTGAGAAGCTGCTCCATCCCAGCAGCATTTGGATGCAGAACATCAGGCATGTGATCAAGCCTAATCTTTTGGCCGCCTTCAAGCTGCAAAATGACACATGAATTAGCCTTTCAGTCAGGCACTTGTGAACATGCAGCAAAGTTTGCATATGCAGTACTGCAAGCATCTGACAAAGGTTGGTGCCACATCAAACACAGCCATACACTGAGCAACTAAGCTTCAGACAAACCGTCAAACAACACTCGTGACAGGCATGCATCTCACTAGACCGACGATAATCAGTGATTGCACAAGTAGCCTTGTCATTTGTATCTCATATTATGCTTACTGCCCCCTTGCAGAGGTATAACAAATCCCAGGCAGGTCGGGGCACTAATATTGCCACATCTAGCATGAAGGGAGCATTGACCAAGACAACATCTACACTTTGAGCCTGTAAACATATCACAAGTGAAGTACTCACCTTGGCGTTGTCCTCAATGAAGATACTTGAGCAGTCCAGGAATTTTACTTGTTTCCTGCCATCTGCATACTGTTCTAATCTGTCATTGATAGCTTCAATGGCTGAGGAGAATCTGCAAAACAACAGGCTCTTGTCAGACAATTATTATTTTTATGTCAACGCCTGTTTGTGTTTGATTTATTCTACCTTGGCCTAGGTATGACGACAATGCAGCGGCACGCTGTGCCGCGCTAGCCCAAGCAGGTGTTGGAACACCCAAACATGCATTCTGCAGCCTGTTGATGCTCTGTGATGCGTGATGAACAAAGGTATACACCGCCTGATGAGCTGTAATATATGTTGATATGCAGGCAGCGATATGCTACCATGCCACTTGAATGTGATCCACCCACAATGAAGCAAGACAGAGGAACTCAGCACACAAGCGATGCTGTGAGCAAGGACATTCCTGCACTTGCTTAGAGACTTCAGATGCAGGATGCTTGGGCAGGCTGACATGCACAACCTGCCAGTCATTACTAGCGCAGCAATTGCAAGTCATGTTGCAGGAACAACTACGGTTGCCAGATCAGGTGGTCAATTAGAAGACTAGTATGGGCAGTACAGTAAGACAATGAAAGAGACGAAAGAAATCAACAGTAATAGAGGAAAAGACCATGATAGCTGTGTATCACATGGACTTACGCTGAACAGCATTTGTTGACAAAGCTTGAGGTATTGCAAAGGTGCCATCAAAGTCAGTCAGAGAAATCCCCAATTGCCAGAGACCAAGGTCTGTGTGGCTTGGCACTTCATTTCTATCTGTCTGAATCTGGATTGCATTCAACAGGTGCAGCCCGCCTGCTGCATTGACTCTAGTAGACAAGTACTTGCTGTTGGAAACATGTGGATCACAAGCTTGCAGGATTGTTTTCAGTGGAGGCGGAACCACAACAGAAGAAGCTGGAATGCTAAACTGACTTTGCTTGAAGCTTGCAGTGAAGAATGGCTGATTTGCATGGGGGAGGGTAACTTTGACGTGTTGCTGGCCCCCCTGAGTCTGCCAATCAAAAGTCGCAAGCTTCTTTGGCACAGCCCAATTTGCCCGCCCGCCGTCCACAGAAGCTTGTGAATCAACATAGATCTGACTGATGTGAAAACCTACATGGCTGCCAAGTCTATGTAGGCCTGAAGTGAAGATAAGCTCACTGTATGGTCCTACAGATGTCTCAGGATACTTGACTAAAATCACTGCTCCAAGCAAGCCCCAGTGCTTGGCACCTTGTAACGGATTCACATCATACTGCTTGATAGTACTGACTTTCAAAGTCGGCAGCAAAAAGGCATCTCCATGAAGGGACCATGGGGCTGGTGTGACAGCCTGAAGCATCAGGTGCTCTGTGTACAGGGTATAATGTTTACAAATATGCAGCCTGTGCAGCCTTGATGGCCTAAATACCTGGTCGCTACTGGACTGTTTAGCCTCAGTTGTTAGGTTTAGTCCAGCGGTCGTAAGTCGCATCCCCGAACGAGCTCTATGCTCCCATACGTTGGGAGAACCGTCAGTAAGGCTGCTCAGGCTCTGGGCACTGCAAGTCCCTGACTTTAAACAAGGAGGCACCCTAACCACACTGCTGGCGTGTGATATTGCCGCTGCCCTCTGACGAAAAAGGTCAGTGGTGGAAATGGCACAGTGAAATTTCACAGCACGCATGGATCGCGTCCTTAGTGAGTGGCAGGTCCGCTCCTGGCCTTGGCTAGCAAGCTTCGTGACGTGTCTGAGCCTTGCTGACTGTGTCCGAACTTATAAGCTGTCATACGCGCAAAGCGCAAACACTTTGGCAGCATTGCGAGTGAGCTTACCTTCACGACGCCCCAAGCATTTGCCGCTGTACGCACATATGCGCCAACAGACGGCTGGATCGGTATCCAGAGATCAGATCAAGCTCACACACAGCTGTCCTATTGACGGCAAGTTCAGAACGCAAAGCTGCCTGCTTTTCACAGGCCTGTGCTCAATCAAATCAGTGCTTACTTGTTGGGGATCAGGACCTTGGCAGCTGGAGCTTCCACCTCTCTGTTGCCTCTAGGTAACACTGCCAATAGTGTGATCTTCATTCGCGGGGAGTGGTCTATCAGCTGCTCACACACTGCTATGATACCAGCTGCTACTGCTGAGCCTGTCTCATCTGCATCTGACAGCTGCAAGCACCATCAGGACACGCTGCATTCAAGTAGCATGTGATGGTGCAGATATATGAAGCCCTGCCTATGCATGAATGGTACACATGTATGAAGCCCTGCAGACGCCTAACATCATTACAGCCACAGCGCATCATGAGTGCATAGCAGTCATATCAAGCTGAACTGCTAGGGCAGCAGCTGCAAGCACACTTGCTGTGGCCTCATATCAAAACACCCAGACATGATGATGATGGCACATTGATTAAGTGGCAGATGCATGCCAGCACTTAACTACAGCTGCCATATGTTTTGGAAGCATTAAGGATCTGCACCTGATGCTGATGATAAGCTGTCAGATCATTGGTGCCTATGAGCACCACTGCTTGCTTAGTGTCTGTTGTGACAGGGAGGTCCCCATTCTGTATCCGCCACAACAGCTGAACGGTAGTATCACCTGCATAACACACAGATCTGTGTCGCTCTGCATGAGTGCCTAAAGAGTGTTCATCAACAGGGAGGGTGCAGTGGTGCATGCATGCAGCTGAGTACATCCGTTTTGCTCTGCATAAGCACTTAAACTGCTATCAGCAGAAAGGGTGCAGTGGTGCACGCATGCAGCTGAGTATATAGGTATCGTAGCCAGCTATGTCGTCACACCTGCGATAGCTAAGACCTTGGCTTTGCTGCCACCATGATGCTTAGTCCAGATGTCAGCAATATCAGCCCAATCTGCCCGGGGCTGCCCAACTTGATTGCCCAGCAATGATTCCAGAATTGAGTCTCCGTACAGAAGCAAGTCCATTTCCTGCATCACAAGACCCCGCAAACCACCTCTCAGATGCAGCGTGTCAAGACTGTGTGAATCATGAGTAATATAAAAGCCTTTTGTGACATGTGTGTGGCAACATGCCCACATCATTGCTTTCACATGCCAGCATTTCTGCAGGCACCTTCACTGACTGAGATGAACAGCAGGTACAGCTCTCTTGCTGGCCATTGTGATAGCTGCAACACAGTGTTTACATGACACCTCATGACACATCCTGCGGGCATGAAACACGACACCTCATGATACATGATGACTGTATGCAGGTGCTGCCCTCCCTGCATGCCATAAGCAGTGACTTGCCTTGAGAGGGAGCATTTCTTTGGCATATTTATCATGCAGCTGCTGCCATTCAGGAGCTTTCTTTGGCTCTGCTGGTGCATCGACTGCATGACTGATGGCATCACTGACCTACAATACCAGTGATGTCATGTGATGCTACTGCCGGACAGTGTGAGTGTGCACGACAACTTACCTCAACTGAGTATGGTCGATAATTCCTGGTCCCAGGGGCAGCCAACGCAAGCAGAACTAGCAATATAACTGTGATGGCTAGTGTGTACTTTCTGTTAGAGCGAGCCCAAAGAACGGCTTGCCTTACTGTCACCATTGTCTGACCCTTGTAACTTCACTGTTGGGTGGCCAGTAAGCAGCCAATTCTACGGACATGACGAAAGCGAATCGAGCTCAAACGTCATGCGTCTGGTGCTCAAGGATGTGGACGTCAGCTCACAGCGGAGCAGCTGCAGTACACCACCCCTCTGCGTGATAATGTTTGACAGAGGCTGATAGGTCACGCTAGAAACAGCGTTTGTTTCTGAGTTATTGTTGCATTGCAATACCCGTTGGATTGTTTTCGAGGCGACACTATGTGTGGAAAACTACATTAGTATGTGCACTGTGAGAAGTGAAGTCGTTCGACTTGATGGACACTAAAGCAGAGATCAGTAGTAGGAGGGTTTACATCTTCAGCCAAGCATGCATGGTTGCAGGCATGTAGCACCGAGTCTGCTAAGTAATAGCAGAGTTATGTTTCCCCTCTGAGCTATGGTTCCCCTCTGAATATGACATGTGTACATGCCTGCCGACATGTTTTGCACTGCGCAGTGACACTTTCATATGTTACAGTACACACTGCTTTGCCGAGCTTAAACTTTGCTGAAAAGTGCAGTTTCGGGAATTAATCATTGGATTCAAACTACTAAGAGAGAAGGAGGCCTATGTTCAAGCTAAAACGAGGTGTGACCAGTCTGTGACCAGAACTTCATGCTGACAGGACGTTCCCGTGCCCGCAGGATACTCCTCCAGCAACCCTGCCAGAATCTTGAAACCATACACTGAAATCAGTGCACTTTTGGGGACATTCATTCATTCATTAGATTTTAAGGTCTTGGGGCCAACCATGACCATTGGACCAGTAGTCTGAAAATGTCAAACAAAATATCCAATTGTTCTAAGCACTTATGAAAACATGATGTTCACACCTGACACACTCTAAACTAGAACTAAAGGTTATGTCCAGTTTGTGTTGCAACCAGTGTGTTCCTATGTTCAAAACATTCCCTCAAAACCTAGCTATAACTTTAGGATCATGTAGAGTAAAAAAGGAAGACAGTGTGGGGGCTGGGCCCCAAAACATGTTTGTAAACTTGTTCCTGATGGCACAATATGCCGGACAAACAAACACAAAATGATGTTCATCCTCTGCTGAACCAGAAGCGCAGAAAATACAATGACGTTGTTCTCTAGGCACCTGCTGTGCCAGTGGCAAAAGCCTACCACGTAGACCGCGTAAGCCTACACGGACGTGTATCTGAGGGAACGATTGCCCCATTCTTCTTCTTCGGAACTTCTTCTGCTTACTAAGAACGGTACAAAGCATCCTGTTGTCTGTCTTGGCCATCCGAGCTTGACCAGAACGACCCATACAGTTGACGTTGTTGTAGGCTGCATCGACACTGTTGATAAATTGTTCCATCATGGCCGTTCGCAGTCCTACTATCGCGTTTGTGGGCAGAGTGCTGTTCGCCTTTCTGTTCATTAGCAGCGGGTTTCAGAAGCTGACCAGCTTCAACCTCCAAAACGGCGGTCCGGTCATGGGCGGCATGGCGCCTAAGATGGACAACTTTTTGAAGACTTTAGACCATGTGGCAGGTGTACAGCTACCGATACATCAGGTGTCAAAGATGCCACATCCGGTTTTGGACCAACTGGCAGTATTTGTGAACCACCGAAACGCCCTGCGTCCGTGTCAGTGGCTGACACATGTGTGCTTCGTAGGGCTACTATATTTACATGCTAGCATTTGCTATCTTTCTGGAACTTGCTGGGGGTCTTCTGTTGATCTTTAACTCAATCCTTGGGGCTTCCTTGCTGGTGAACATTCAGCTGTGCTTTGAAATTCAACAAGATTGAAGGATTGACGAGGCATTGAGTGACCTGGTGTTACATGTGCAGTCATGGTTCATGATTGCCGTAACGCCAGTTATGCACAATTTTTGGGATGAAAAGGAGAACTCGCAAGGACGACTCAATGAGACCATCAACTTCTTTAAGGTGCGCCCTGACTTTACTGGATTCATGATAAACTGCGTCCAAACCTTCCAGCTAGCAAGCAACAATGTTCTCTAAGCTGGCTGGCACTTCCACACAATGCTTTGTTGATATGCAGAATGTAGCGATCCTTGGAGCGCTCTTGTTCTATATTGGAGGCAAGCCACGATCTGTCAAGCAGCATCTGGAGTAATGGAGGAATTTGACAGCATAACCATGCCCAAAAGTGCCAGTTGCCACACATCTTGTAAATACTACTCACTTCTCACGACCATCCAGATGGCAGAAGGCAGCGGGTGATTCTTCGCCCAAGCTAAGCTTTTGCAAAAGCAGCTGTGACGCTTGGTGATCATCACTAGTGAGTTTGGAGCGTAAGACACTTGCTTCCGCAAAAGTTGACATGGTTAAGTCCAGAAGAGCCGTATATCAACAATGTTCTGACCAGATCTGGCAACAGCTCATAGGCAGCGAGTCACAGTGCCACCTGGAAGTCATGTATATGTTGCTTTATCTACTCCTTGCCACCTGATCTACCATATACCAAACAAAACATACACCATACAATCTTGTAATCAGTCAATAAAGTGTTTAAAGCTGCTCAGTGTAACACAGTTGCTCACAAGCAACACCATGTCAGATGTACAGACTGCTGTTGATGTCAACTGCAAATTACACAAGAAGCGCCTATCAGCCACAATTCAAAAGTGTGTTTACATTACAGCCAGAATCATGATTAGGAATCGCTTGTCTGGCTGCCTGGCAATGCTCCCCCTTCTTTCCCTCATCTGTTGTTGGGGCTCAGAGGGCTGAAACCAGCCATGTCAGCATCAGTGATCTGCAGCAGCACATGATCCTGTCGAGAATTTCACAAGACAGCACAGCAAGTGCATGAACAGTACCACCTGCTGGCTGTGCATACAGACGAGGCATGAATACAATGCAATGCATCATCTGTGGAAGATTTGCAGATGGATCTGCTCACACAAGGGGTGGCAATTCGCCTGACATGTTGATTCAGGTGCACGTGTCATTTGTCTGTTGGACCTGCAAGCACCGCATGCTTGGCTTGGATTGCTTCAATGTGATGTTTGTGCTGCCAGTGTCTGATCGACAAAACTTATTGCAACATACACACACACACACACACACACACGCGCGCGCGAGCGCATGCACGGACGCAATTACACACCAATGTACCTGCACATGTGGAGGCTGCCTGGAGTGCAGCTTGCTTTTGACGCTGCCACTGCGTGTCAGTGAAGCAGAGCTGCCTGTGGAAGCCCTGCGCCCTTCTGCCCTGCGGTCCTCAGCCCTGAATGACTGCTTTGGTGAGCTAACCCAACTGCCCTTGCTTGTACTACCTGGTGCCTCCAATTGCCCTGCAATGCAGACACACCTTGTACTGTCATGCAACCCCAACAGGTGAGCCAAGGTACTGTCATGCAACCCCAATAAATAAGCCAAGGTCCTGTCAGGCAATCTCAACAGGTAAGCCAAGGATCAAGCCTGAGAGTGCATTGCACCTGAGTCCAGGCTGCCTATTGTAGCCAGGCCTGTGGCATGAGATAGAGGGACGAGTTGCTGCAGAGGCCCTCATGTGGCATGCAGTTTGACACCGACCAATGCCACTGAAGCCTCCTAAACACTTCAAGATGAAGTGTTGATGTGATTGCTTTCCTATCACTGCAATCCTCAATGCAGCAGGATTTGCAGACATGCATACATCCACAACAGCATCACCATAATTGAGGACCTGCTGCTACCAAACAATTGCAAACAGGATGTTGAGGTCACAAACATTTTGCAATAAACACTGCAGCAGCGCTAATACAGGATCTACATGAGCATTGCCTGTCAAGTCACACATACCAGGAGCAGTGTTCTCTGTATTGCTGCTTTCGCTGTCACCTTGCAGCTCAGAGTCTTGCTCGCCTGCCTCTGAAGTGGCGGGTTGGAAGCTGCCTGCTGCAATCAGACCTGCATGCCAAGGCTGTCTCTCATGCTTGCTGGTATCAGCATGATCCTCAGCTGCTGTTTTCAACAGTCACATGCTTGCCATTGGTTTCTCTTGAACGATCGTGCTTCATTGTTAAGGACAGCACATGTTGCAATGCTGTGAAAGATGGATGGCTGCACACCATGCAAGTTGGCCCTGACTTGTATGGCGGAATGCAAACCCTCATACAGCAGAATGTAAACCCTTGCATGGCAGAATGTAAACCCTTGCATGGCAGAATGTAAACCCTTGCATGGCAGAATGTACACCCTTGCATGGCAGACCATAAGCAGTGCCGCAGCATCTGCTCAGCATCCTCCTGCACTAGTTGCTTGACAGATTTTAATCCGGGGCACTGAGAACCACAAGACATGAAGCAATGAGAAGAAGCAGAATGGAATGCCACATTGCACAGCTTGCACTGTTTGGAATACAAATACAAGTTATGTGCTGGATTTGTAGACAAAAATATGTTCCAGCACTCCTCAGGAAACAAAATAGCTTTGGCATATAAGGCTGCTATTGATGAAATGGGGTTTCAGCTGAAAAGCTTGGGTATCACCTGTGCGAGTTGGGGACTCTGGCAGCAGATCCCAGGGATGCTGCTTGGGACGCAAGCTGTGGACCGAACCATGTGATACTCTGTACCTGCGCTCAGTATGAAATGCATGATGGTGTGATGGCGTGACATGACATTTATTCAGGTGCACAACTCGTTGCTGCTGACAGTACACGAACCAACAACTGTTATGTTGGAGCTACAGCAAAATGCAGCAAGTCAGGAAACCACCAGAGATCAGATGAGTAAGATGATCAGTTTGTGGATGAAAAGATGATCAGTGTGTGGATGAGGCAGCAAGTGGCATGTAGCTTGAGCACGTCCAAAGAGCATGCAAATGACCTGCGATTATGTGTTAGGTCTGCATTCATCACAATGCAGATAAAGAAGAAGAGCACCTGGAGAAGCCAGCAGGTGGCATGTAGTTCAAAGGCCCTCAAAAGCATATGCAAATGACCTGTGATTGTGTGTTGGCCCTGCATGTATACGGCTGAATGCAAATGAAGAAGAAGAGCACCTGGATGAGCCAGCAGGGGTCATGTAGCTCGAAGGCGTTCAAAGGCATATGCAAATGACCTGTGATGGTATGTCGGCCCTGCATGTACACAGCTGAAGAAGAAGAGCACCTGGAGGAGCCAGCAGGTGTCATGCAGTCTGACACTTCGCTGATGGCGTCCTGGATCTTGAGATGCACGTTCTTGTATTTGGTGGACCTGACCACCTCCTGGTGCAACTCCTCCTTCTTCCCCTCCAAGTCCTGCTGCACCAGTGCAAGTGCCTGCATTGACACAATGACTGTTGGTCCTGAGATCAACACCGAGGGTGATGTATGGTGCTTGATAGACCTGGTCATTTGCTGAGACACATCTCTTTGATTTGCTGGTGCAACTCCTCCTTCTTTCCCTCCACGTCCTGCTGCACCAGTGCCAGTGCCTGCATTGACACAGTGACTGTTGGTCTTCATTGGTCATTAGGAAGATGATCAACATGATGTTCACTTGATCAAGGACTTGGTGAGGAGATCAACATCAGGTGTGGTGTATGGTTTATAGACCTGATCATTTGCTGAGATGAGTCTCCTTGGTTTGCTATTTTGTTTGCACAGCAGCAGGAAGCAGCTGTTGCCTGTGATATGGCTGGGCAGAACACTGTCTGGTTGTGTTGTGCAGATATGCCACTCCATGCTTTGTATGTGCTGCCACTCATGTCATGCATGGCACCCCTTCCAGGTGCTCAGTCAAAACGTCTGAAACTAGTCTCCAGGCATCTTTGAGACTAAATTTACGCTTTCAAACAAGGTATAGCATGCAATTGACACAACAACATACAGATGTTTTGGTACCCTTGCCAGCTCAAAATCTGTCAGGCAGGTAGTCCAGAAAGGTTGGTCTGTCATTTGGGCAACAACAGCCATGACCCTACCTTCCTCAGTTGCTGCACCTCATCCTGATGCTTATGCTCCCTGCCCGCTGCTTCGGCATCCTGTTTGGCTGCTGCCCTCCTCTGCTTCCTTATGGCCTCTGTCAGCTGCCCGTTACTCTGCTTCTCCTCAGCCAGGCATTGCTTCGCGTGCTCCAGCTCCTACACACAGGCAGACATTGACTGTCTCAGACACATCTGTGTCCCAGAATCAGCTACAAATATGCTGCTCGCAACATCTTGTTTTTCTTCTTTGATTCGCTCAGAGGGATGTAGCTTATGCCACCCCCTTGGCTCTGATTTGCTGCAAATAGACAGTTCATGACATACTCTAGGGCTCAGACATGAATAACAGAATTTATGCACTGTGTGCTTAAGGTTTGATATGCTCAATTTCAGAATGTCTTCTAGAAACACATAAGAAGAAGAGGGAGTGCCTGAGCAAGGGCTTGGGCCTGGCCCTCGTGCTCAATCTGTCTGAGCTTAGCAGCTGCGTGAGTCTCCTCAGCTTCAGTCTGAGTCTTCTGCAGCTGCTGCTGCAGCTGAGACACCTCGGCTTCCAGACTGGCTGCCTGGTCAGCTGCCGTCCGCTGCTGCTCCTGCAGCTGCTGAGTCACCTACACATGTGAATTTCATCATGTCAATTGCGCCATGTATCAATTCTGAGATGCTGCCAAACTGGACAAACAACCAGGCAGCTATTGCTGTCGTCAAGACATCTCAGCTTCCAGGATAGCTGCCCTGGTAGCTGCAGTCAGCTGCTGCTTAGTCACCTGCGACAGCTGCCATGGTGTAATGCCAGCTGTCATTATCAAGCAGGGAGCTACAGTACGCCTTCCAAAACAGTTGCTGCGTCAGCTGCCGCAAGAAACTGCTCATGCAGCTGCTTGGTGATGTAAAAGTAGAGCCACTAGCAGCTCAGCACAGCATGAGCGAGCAATTGCTGCTCTTCCGTAGATTTGCAGCAGCTGTGACTCAGCTGTCGTTTCTGTTTTCTGATCTGCCAATCTGAGGTCTGCTGTTGCAGGCATGCTAGGGGGAGCTACAGACACACGCACACAACAAAGTAGCCTCACAACTGAGCGAGATTCTGTACAAAATTGAGTACTATTTGAATTTGAACTCACCAGCTGTAGCCAATCTGAGGCCAACTGATGTCAGCACTGTACAGTCATCAGCCAGATGCCAAGCATCGCACACTGACAGCACAAGTGTCATGCCACGCACACTCATCAGACAGACACCAATCACCAGACAGGCATGTGAAGCATCAACTCACCGTCTGTAGCTGAGCCTGTGCGTCACTCCTGAACCTCTGTTCCTCCTCCAATCTTGAGCTCACTGATGCCAAGTCGGACTGTTGACTGGCAAGGCGTTGCTGCAGTTGTACCTCTTCAGCTTGCAGCTGTGCATTGCCAGATTGGCTCTCTGTCAGTTGCTGTTGCACATCTGCCATGCGCTGCAACAAACACAACAGCAAGCTTGCAGCATCACATGAGGCTACTGTTGTAGGGCAAAATCCCACAGTGCCAGATTGGCTGTCTGTCAGTTGCTGCTGCACATCTGCCATGCACTGCACCAAACACGATAGTGAGCTTGCAGCATTACATGAGGCTAATGTCCTAGGACAACATCCCACATTGCCAGATTGGCTCTCTGTCAGTTGCTGCTGCACATCTGCCATGCACTGCAGCAGACACAACAACAAGCTTGCAGCATTGCATGAGGCTGCCTAGTCCATATATAAAAGTCACGCCAGGTTGCCCAAGCCCTGAAGTTGTTTGAGGTTGCCAAAAGCCTAGAGGCTCACGAGGTTGCAATACAACTTGCAGTGTGCTTCTTGTTCTTATGGACAGCAAACTCGAGACTGGACATACACCAGCTTTATCTATACTTAGCTCATTCAACTCTGATTTGCAGTGTGCACCTTGCACTGGCGGATAGCAAGCTTGAGACTGAGCACACACCAGCTTTACATAAACTTGGCTCATCCAACTCTGGCTTTCAGTGCTGCTCGCACTGGTGGACAGCAAATTTGGAACTGGACACACACACACACACACACACACATGCACACACGCATGCACACTTGAGACTGGACATACACACGGTCTACCTGTCTCAGCTCGTCCAGGTCTGTCTCACGAGCATTGAGCTCAGTGACATGCTGCTGGTCCAGCTCAGTGGCTTGCCTGATCAGGCTCTCCATCTGTGCAGCTTTGCTGCTCATGTCTTCCACTTGAGCTGCATGCTGTGCCTGCTGTGCTTCGAGCTGCTGCTGCACCTGCACATGCGTCAACTTCATCCCTGTGGCCAGGCTGTGGCTTTGATTTGACCAATTTGGACTGCAAACTGTGCTGTCTGTGAAGCACACTGCTCCCTTTTGGTCAGCTGCTGCGTGAGGCTATGTTGTAGACATGAGAAGGCATAGACTTTCCAGCTCTTGGTTGTGCTTTTCTGTTCTTTGCTTTCCACTGTGGTTCTGCCATACCGCCACAGCTTTGCAGCTTGCAGATGACACTATGTGAAACACATGTTCAGTAGGCATGTCACATGAGCCTGAAGAGCTGAAGAGCAATCAAGGGAGTATTTTGTGCCCTTCAGCAGGTGTACAGCATGAATGCCCCTGTTGAGCAGCCCCTGAAGCCAGCATCTGCGGCATGCTCTGTACACGTACCACCAAATTTTGCTGCATTGTTGCTCACGAGGCCAGCGTTCTTCGCCTTCACCGCTGCAGCTTGTGTTCTTGTTGTATGCCTAGGCCTGCTGCTCTTTAGGGTTATAGTGGAACCTGAAGCAAATGCTCATTCACCTGAGCGCAGTCAGCATCACGCTGCTCAAGCTGCATGACTAACTCCTGCTGCTTCTCCTGCAGCTGCTGCACCTGCTGCTTGTGAGCTTCTGAGGCAGCTTCCAGCCTTGACCACAGGGCATCCACCTGCTCCTTGTGAGATGACTGCTGGCTGTCTTCCACCTCCTTATGTTGACTGCAATACATGTGACATTGGCGTGTAACCATTGATCAGCCCAGCAGTACAACATTGGCTATGACACAGGCAACATGTATGTGATCTCATAACACAGCTCAATGAAGTAACATTGCAGCGTCGAAAAGTTGATGCAAAAGCATTTGCAGACTTTGACCCAGAAATTAAAATGCTTCGTTGGCAGGTGGAATGCGTGTCATTAACATAGGGCAATAGCCATGAAAAGCAACAGCCATGAAAAGCATCAATGCGCCCATGGCTTGTGCGCTCCTGTTGATGTGATGGTTGCCTACACTGTGGCAATTTCTGTGTGCTTTGCAGTTCAATCAGGACAAGCTTCAATTCAGAAAGTTGGAAAAGAGCAAGCACGACTTTCTTCTGAGTGCAGTTTTTGTCACTCCTTGTGCAAACATGCATCAGCAGATAGCTGCAGTGCTGTTCATGTTATCGGCACCAACACTGGACTCAATACACAACAGCTGAAGGGTGTGTGTGCATGAATGGAGGTAGCTCAGCCTGCTCAAGCGACTGTGTGTCACCTTTCCAGCTCCGCATACTTCTTCTCGGCCCAGTCAGCACGCTCCTTGTGCTTGCGCACCTGCATGCATCCACCTCTTGTTGCAGCACTGCCTTGTTGTTTGCTGTCCAGATGCACACTTCACATGACAACGACACATCGGTTGTCAATCACATTTATTTAGCGTGAGATGGTTACATTGCTGCTGGAATTTGCAAGGCCTCTCAACAATGATGCCTGGCAACCCAGACCATGGACAAGTGCCAGCTTGAATACAAGAGGAAGAACAGGTATGGACAGAAGGATGAAGAGGAACAGGAACATAAACATGAAGAGGAAGAAGGACAAGAAGCCAACCTCAGAGCGTGTGGCGGTGAGGCGGTCTTCCAGGTCAGCCTTGGTCTGCTCATGAGCAACCAATCGTTCCTGCAGTTCCAGGTTCTCCCTCACCACAGGCTCGGTGCACTCATCACGCACCAAGTTCAGCTCCCTGTCATGTACAATAGTTGTCACTCATGTGTACAATAGTCATCACTCATGTGTACGCAAATAATCATTCATGCAAACATGCTGGCTGATCAACAAGACAGGGTGGTGATGAAGCAGTTCTGCATGACCAGATTAAACTGATGATAAGATGCAAATGAATATGTAATTGAGCAAGGTAACGAGTGATGGAGTGAGTAAAAATTTGAGTGAGGGAATCAATGAACGAATGAATGGATGAATGAGTGTGTAAATGAGTGAGCGTGTCAATGAGTGCGTGAGGGGTGAGCAAATGAGTGCGTGAGGAGTGAGTAAATGAGTGCATGAGGAGTGAGTGAGTGAGTGAGTGAGTGAAGGAGGGAGGGAGTGGATGACTGGGAGTGAGTGAGTAGGTGAATGAGCGAGTGAGAAAATGAGTGAGCATGTACATGAGTGCATGAGGAGTGAATGAGTGCAAAAGGAGTGAATGAGTGGGTGTCAAAAGGTACCTGCGGAGACGCAGGACCTCTCTTTGCAACGTTGCCACATCCCCATTGGTGTCCTGGTTGATGACAGCCTTGTTACGGATGTGCTTGGCCCTGCTGGCAAACTGCAGCGTGCTGAGCGTCTCTTGTGCACACATGCGGCAGGGGCTCACATTGGCAATGATCATGGTCTTGGCATTCCCTCCTAATGAGTCCTGCACATACGTTTGCATTAATGGTTGTGGTGCCGAGGTGAAGGCTTTGTGCACATGACAGGGGCTCACATTGGCAATATTATGGTCTTGGCATTGCCTCACAGAAAATTCTGAACGCACATTGCATGTACAATACGTTACCACAGTAATGTCAACCAAGCAGGATGATCCAGCCTTGCTATGTCACAAGAGCACAGATGTTGGGGTGATGAAATGAACGCTGTATTTGCACATGTGGCAGGGACTGGGTTTGGCAATGATCACGATGTAAGCATTCCCTCCCCGTGAGTCCTGTTTGATCCACTGCTGTGCTGTCTGTGGGCTGATCCAAAGCAAGAATGAAGGACAGAAGTCTCTGTAAGGACCCACTTGTTAAATGTGAGGCAGGAGGGGAACGTATCTACATGCGACACCAAGCTCTCAAAATGACATGCTGAAAACTGTCTGAAAACCCTGAAATTGAATGAGGTGCTGAAAACTGTCCATTCAAAATGCTGCTTTTTGTGGGCTGACCTGAAGCAGGAATGTGAGGCGGGAGTCTCTGTAGGGGATGTGGGTGTGGCGCCGCCCCTGCCTCTGTGCCTCCACCAGCTCCATGATGACTCGGCCCAGGCAGGTCAGACTCTTGTTGATGCTGCAAGCCTCCCTGAAGTGATCCCCTGTTGCCCCTGACAGCTTGTTGCGCTCGCTGCCTGCATCACATGCGACCAATGATTTCTCTGCATCTGGCCCAATCAGATGCACTACTGTTCCCAAGTCCAGCTCATGCTGACGTTGCAGGCTTGCTTGAGGTGTTTCTCCTGTTGCCCTGGCAGCTTGTTGCGCTCACTGCCTGCATGACAATCAGCCAACGATCACACAGTATGGCCCAGCATGATGCACTTTTGAACATGGTCCTGCATTTCATGTTGATGCTGTAGGCCTCCTTGAAGTGCTCCCCTGTTGCTCCTGACAGCTTGTTGCGCTCGCTACCTGCATGCCAAGCAACCAAAGATTCTCACAACATGGCCCACAGTGATGTAGCCTATGACCTGGACCAGCAGCTGCAGCTCATGCTGTAGGCCTGCTTGAGGTGCTTCTGAGTTGCCCCTGACAGCTTGTGGCGCTCACTGCCTGCATGACAAGCAATCAATGACCCCACAGCAAGGCCCATTGTGATGTCCTCTGTGACCAGCCGCTCATGCTTATGCTGCAGGCCTGCCTCGTGTGTTCTCCTCTCCCCCCTGACAGCTTGTTGCATTCACTGCCTGCATGACAAGCAATCAAGGAGTTCACAGCATGGCCCATTGTGGCGTGACGCTGTAAGCAAGTGAGGCTCTTGTTGATGCTGCAGGTTTGCTTAAAATGCTTCTTTCCTGCCCCTGACAGTCTGTCGCACAGACATGATGAAGTGTTTCTGTACAGAGTTGGCAGTTTGCTATCTGCTATTCTCTCAGTCTCAAGCATCACTGCACAAATTTGCTGATGCTGATGCAAGGCTCCTTCAACAACTCTAATGATGAAAAGATGCCATGACGCAGATGGAGATAGAGCAGTGATTGCCTTGGTTTTTAAACCATTCTTGTTTTGTTGCCTGTTGCTGGGCGTCCACAAATAGCCAGTCCTTGTTCATGCCTCATCTTGTTGTCAGCCTTTTAGACACACCCAGTTCCACTGCATGCCCATATTGTTGCCTGTTGCTAGACTTCCAGACACAGCCAATTCCTTTTCATGCTCGTTTTGTTGCCAACTTCTGGAGTGTCCAAAACAGCCAAGAGTGGCCACAGCTGCTCACCAGCAGATTTCAAGAACAGCCAAGATTGGCCACAGCTGCTTACTAGCAAGCCAAGAGTGGCCACAGCTGCTTACCAGCAAGGTCGACAAGGTTGAGGCGGGAGAACTTGACTCGGGTGCAGCCATCTTCTGCGCCCTTGGTGCTGGACTCCATGATGCAGGTGAACACCGAATGGGAGCGGCTAGATTCCCTGTTCAAGTTGGTCTCCCCAATGCGCCTGTTCTCTGTCCCCTTGCGCATCACATTCAGAGCATCCTCCACTGCAGTCACACAGTCACAGCACACGCTCACATGTCACAAACACATCTACAATGTCTACAACATGATTGTACATATCTAGTAGGGTATCTGGGCAGCCCAGTACGATACCTGGCTTCTCATTGCATTGACGCCGAAAATAGCAGTCCATTGTTTTCTTTTCTAGTAAGGTAGTATTGCCAGTGTCCTTCCGATTTGATCTGTGCTGTTGAAGGCGTTTGACAGGTATGCAAGTCTTGCTAACATGCTGACTCTCTGTGACCTTGCAAGCACTGTTAGTGCACACCTCTTCTGCTCAAATGCCCCAGCAAGTATGCCTCACACATGCATCCCAGCTTTGATTTGAGCATCAAAGCATCAAGCTTGGCTGCTCTACACAATAACATGTGAGGGTGCATTCCATCAATGGTGCCACACACACACGCACACGCACACGCACACGCACACGCACACACACACACACGGCTGGATGGTAGAGCTTCAGGTTGACTGCTATACAAAAGCAGTTTTGGAGGTGCAGGGCATCGATCCCTGTACCTCTGACATGCAAAGTCAGCGCTGTATCATATGAGCTACACCCCCAGACACTCAGAGAGACATCTTCAAGTGATTCACCTGAGGGCCATGAGAGTGTGAACACAAGTTGTTTTGTGTCTTTAAGAAAGCACAGCTGTCTCATTGAGTGACACTGTGCCTAACAGCGCCAATTTTTTCCTTGAGGCATGCAAGCTTACTTTATCTACAACAACACTATTCTGGTCTTTCAATACTTTTGGATTCTCTCTGCAAATGCAGTCACCTGTGATTGGGTTGGGTTGGGATATAAACCCAAACCTCCAGGATATGAGTACACATGCTGCATCCAAAGCTTGTTTGTGATTTGCTTTTGTGTTCACCGGTCTATGTTCTAGACCTGGGATATGGGCATATGGACATCTACAATCAAAGACATTGTTGACACAAACATCACATGTGCCAGAAGGGCTGACTAACCAGCTCAAAATCCTGTATTTGAGGCTTTGACAGTCTGGTGGTGAGCATACCATTCAGCACAACCTGCTCTGTGAGGTTGTCCACATAGCAGCCCCTCTTCATGTCCTCCCTCAGGTTCAGATTCCCACTGCTCGGCTTCAGCAGATCTGTGATGGTCTCGTTGTAGATCTCCAGAAAGCTGCATTTCACACTGTACCGCACCTGGTCTCGTCCCTGCATGACCAGCATCTCACATCTCAGAGATGTACATGTGTAACATAAGCAAGACAAAAGAGAACAGTTCACTTTGGAGAGACAAGGCTTGTCCTGCACGTACCTAGCTCATCATGAGCTGGAAAACATTTTTGTTACTATTCTTATTATCATGCCTTTTTGGCATTAATTGTTAAAGGCGCACAAAACCCCCAGTGAGATATATTGGGCTTGCCGCCCATGCCATGCATGCATGTGTGTGAATGCGCCATGCAAACATGCATGTCAATGCGTGGTTAACACAATATGCATAGACAACATCCACAACGTACATATCAAGATACAGGATAGCTTCTGGCTCAATCATATGTTCAGCTTCAGAGCAAATGCAGCTCAAACGACGGTCGCATGTCAAGCTTTGCTCTAGCTGCTGCAGATAACCCTGCTTTCTGGCTTTGCACACAGTTACATGTATAGTCAGGCTGCTTGCATGCAATCTGCATGGTCTGCTGTGCTCACCACATTGTCTTCTTCCTCAGATATGCGCTTGAAGATGTACTCAAACACTCTGGGCGCCAATCCTCTCTGCAATACACAAGACACTGTTTGCTGCATCCTGCTACATGGGACTGCTAATTCTGCTGCAGATCACAGCCATTTTGTGTAGCATATCAAGCCAGGAAAACCATCCCCAGCACAGATAATGCATTGGCAACAGCATGGCTGTGCTGCATGGCATATTACATGAGACCTCTGCCATTAGATTATTGGACAGCATCAGTGTTACATGAGAGCATCAGCATCACATGCCGAATCAGCGATACGTGACATCTTCAGCATGACATAATGACGCCAGCATCACATGACAGCATCAGCATGACAGCATCAGCCTCCATCACATGACAGCATGCATGCAATGCAGGTGACATACCGAATGACGTCCACTTGCCCCTCAGAGCGGCCTAGGCCTTTGCTTTGTGCCATGATTCATTGCAAAGTAACACAACATGAAAGGCACAAAAACCCAAGCTTTTCCTTGAGTTTCCTAATCTTTGTTTTTATGAGTGTAGGAATGTATTTGTAAAAGATGGCAAAACGCACAGCTCACCTGATCAGAGCGTCCCAGCTGTCCAATCATGGTGTACGTCTTGCCAGCGCCTGTCTGGCCATATGCAAATATGGAGGAGTTATAGCCTGCCAGGAAGTTCTCCACAATCGGGTGTCCAGCCACTGCACCACACATCACTGCATGTCACTGCTGTGCATGCCATGGAGAAATGCTGTCGTGCCTGTTGTCCACAAGTCAAACTTGGACTACTATAGCAGTGTTCTGAGAACAAGCCTGTCTGGAGGCAGCTGATATGCGTCGTATGTACCTGCTGTCTTTTGACTAAGCCTGCATCTTATAATAGTATTTTCATTGTTCTGAATGTGAGTAAAGGCTGCTGCAGAACTGTCAATTTGCTATTAAGGGACCATGCCTACTCTGGTCCAAACCCTTTCACAACATGCATGGGGGAAAATCTTTGTCTCCATTTTCATGTCCATTGTTCACTGTACCAATGGCTGGCCCCATTAAGAGTATGAACTCAGTTGAGTAGCTGCACAAAGTAGTGAAAGCTGACGCCCAAGTGAGCAAAGGCAGCAGCATCTTTGCATGCATTTCAGTGCTTGTAAACTGACTCTCACACATGAATATGTGGTTTTGACTGCCCAAAAACTTTGTGTACGAGGGAGCCAGCATTGCCAGGGCAGGAATGCAAACATTGATGCAGGTGTGTTTGAGAGGTCATATTGCAAATGCACCCACGGATCATGCCTTGCCTGATTCTTCGGTATCCCTTTCATGTACTCAGATCAAACCTGTGTCTCATAATGCTGACACATTGAACAAGTATCTCTGCTCTCCAAGACTTCCAGTGTCAGCATACTGGGATGAACATGGCATGATGAGTTGGTGCGTCCATGAGCATTTGCAGCACTGGGTTTGCACGCAGTTGCAGCAGAGGGCATCAGCACTCACGCATGAACAGATCATC
>JAABUS010002208.1_pt1 | contig 37872 bp, 5 predicted proteins | sample 5560161 | NCBI WGS metagenome assembly JAABUS01 (sample SAMN10711885, study PRJNA513376) | rock metagenome | isolation source: Antarctica rocks | place: Antarctica: Victoria Land, Trio Nunatak nord | collected 2016-01-04
AATCCTCATACCTCCCACCCCCCCCCCCCCCCAATCCCCCTCTAGCTCTCCAGCGCCCTACCTTCAGCTCAACACTTCCACCAACATCGGCCAGACTCATACGCCCAACAGTATCAGAAGCGGCGCATACATGAAACATACATTCTAGACCGGCCAAAGCCATATGCCCCACGAGATCGGGAGTAGCATATGTGAAAAATTCCAGGTTGTAAGACGCTGGGTCTACACGGGCCCTTGTCTGCCGTCATTGCATGTATGGGAGGATTGAGGATGGTGGTGGGTGGGATTACGGAGTTTTATACGAGATGGGCGGGAGATATGGGAGGTGTGGTGGATATAGCTTGTATGATACGCTGGGGATTCTTTTGCTGCTCTACATGAGTCCTTGACAGCCTTCATTGCATGCACAGAGGGTCAAGAATAGTAGTGGCAGGATTACGCGTTTCTATGCGAGACACGCGGGAGAGATGTAGTGGATATAGCTAGCACCACGCGCTAGGAGTTTCTTTGCTTCTCTAAAGGAGACCTTATTAGCCTCTATCACATACACGGGAAGATCAGAAGCAGCATGAAACATTCTTGGCAACAACAGGTTGGGGATTCCTCTACTACTCTCGATACGAGCCTTCATCAGCCTTCATTACACGAACTGGAAGATCAAGAAAGGCGATGGGCAGCTGAGACCTTACATTCCCATACAAGATGTATGGGATATGTATGAAACATTCCAGGCATAACAAGCTGGGCCTTCTTTTACCTCTCTACACGAGCCCTTATCAGCCTTCATCACACACACGGGAAGATCAGAAGCAGCTTCATTACACGAATTGGAAGATCAAGAACGGCGATGGGCAGCTGAGACATTTCGAATCAGAGAAGTTTATACTGAAGAGAGGAGGAGGAGGAGAAGGAGAAGGAGAAGGAGGAGGAGGAGGAGGAGGAGGAGGAGGAGGAGGAGGAGGAGAAGGAGAAGGAGAAGGAGAAGGAGAAGGAGAAGGAGAAGGAGAAGGAGCAAGGATTAACACCTTCACGAATCAAAGATTGGCATCGAGCTTGGCCGCAATAGCTTTCGAGCTATATCTTCACCTGCCCCTTCACACAGATCATACCAGCAGGGTAGAGATAGTGAGGATAGCACCAAAAATCACAAAGAGCTAGAATAAGCCTCCTAAGGCCAGGAACAGTTGGATTCTTTAGCTCCTTCGACTCGTTCCACAGCTTTTTATATCGAGGGCTTCCTACTCCGCTACACCACCTACCCACTTATCAAGGAAGCTGTACGAACCGCTGAGTATTATGATACTCTGCCCATACTCCGGTATCTTCCCAAAGCTCAGATACTACTAGAAAATGACAGGATACATCTGGCGCCTTCGCTCAAGAACCCTTTACATAACGAGTGGACAGCCCCAGCGCTATCATTACTACTCTATTAGACAAGTCCTGTCGATCCGGAGATCCAAGAGATGACCCAACAGGACTGTTTCAGGAAGCTACATCATTAGTGGAAGTCATTGGAGGAAGTCGAGTATAAGAACGTGTGTGTGTACTCACGGTATGATAAGAGCAAAGACAGACACTGCGGCAGAATCTCTCTTCAAAGGGATGGTACGAATGGATGTATTGGTATAGTCTGGGCTTGCCATGTCCTCTGCGTCTCCTCAGCAGACTACCCAAACAGTGGTCAGGGAAAGAGGTGACTACCCAATTTGTCAAGATCTACAACAAGTCCAAGCCATAGTACCTCCGCGACGCTCTAGTCACGGTACAAGATCTTCGTTCCTAATGTTTCGACCTCCATTCAACAGCAAAGGACATCAGAAAAAGACATGAAGATCCCTTCTTATGGCACGCAGCTCCAGATCTGGCTACTGCAGTCGCCTTGCCATCGTAGAAGAGAAGCGGTCGATATTGGTGTCGCAATATCTTTTGGTAGAGGGCGAGTGGGGAAAGGTGGGCAACTGGGAAAGCCGGGCAGGGGCGGGAAATAGACATTCCATAGAGTGCGAAGGTTTGCAGCCACGGGAAGATAAGGGCTATAGAGAATCGTAAAGGTATTACGTGAAACGCTTTCTGCCACCAGGAGATAGCTGCCACAGGTAGCAATGCCAGTTGTACGCACATTACAGAGTCAATCCAGGTTTACGCAAATGGAAGTGTTCAAGCCATGAGTTCAATACCTGTCCTCTTCACGTCAAGTCTTGTAGCCAAGCGAGGTCCTTTGACAACCCCAGGAGCCCGCCAGCGAGATACGAAGCAGCCCCCTTTTTTCCCCAACAGTCGAGCTTACGGAGAGAAGACTATTTGTTTCCCTTTATACGTTTTTTCCGCGTTACCAAAGTACAAAAGGCCTATACAACTATAGATTCTACGAGGTTCCCAGAATGGGAAATCGAATCAATCTATCGACGTAAGCAAGAATACCTTTTCTTCCTTCTGGCTCTGGCTCGCTCTGGCCATGGATCTCTACAGCCAAGCCCTCCCTCCCTCCCACTGGGCAGGGAGGCAAGATATTTCTCTGGTGCACAGGGAGATAGGATATCCCGAATGTATGTGGAGGCAAAACACATCCGAATTCACAGGGAGGCATAACATCCCGGATACACAAGGAGGCGAAACACATCCGGAATACAGGGACACAAAATATATCCCAGATATAAATAGAGATGAAACACATCCCGAATTCACAGGGAGACATGACATTCCAAATACATATGGAGGCAATACATATCCCAAATGCAAACAGAGACAAAGATGAATTGTGGGAAGACATCTAGTACACATCACGAACGGAGGTACTCTACCCACACGTACGGAATGAAAAGTCCAAATCCACAAGCACACGATATTACGCGAAAACAACCCTCAACCTGAGAACACCATTCAAAAGTCCGTATCCTCCACCCCATCCATCCTGCCTCGAAGCAGTCCTCAACGGTTCAACAACTCCCATCCTTCACTCGACTAGGAAATAGTAATACATCCCAGCTCATCCCTGAATTCATTCATTTGAGCAGGCATTCATTCAGGCATTCATGCGGCACCAAAAAAACCCATGTCAAGAAACCTTCTCCACGCTCATCATCTATCTTTAGAGAAGAGCTTGCGAATCGAACAACCACATTTATATTCGTTTTCCAGCAATTGGCCGCACCACCCCCACAGCTCCTATATCAAAACACACTCCCTCCTCAAAAAAAAGCACTCCACATCACAGCCTCAAGCTTGATTATAATCAGACTGGGAATATAGCACAGTCGCTCGATTCCTGGGCCGATATTCTGCCTACCTACTTTCCGCGCGAACCAATCACTCCGCCGCGGCGCATATAAGCAACGCAAAAAGAAAATGAAGCAAAAAAAAAACAAAAAAAAACACTCACTGCACTGCAGTAGTATAAGAGCGCTATCAGCGATGCAGGTAAGATTCGTAATGGCGGATAGCCCTCTTATGAAATCGTCTGTGGTTGCTGGTATATGCTCTTGATACGCATGAGTGATTGCGATACTCGCGGTGCGTGCGATCCTCTAGTGGTTGAGAGCGGCTTGATGAGGGGAGATGGGGGAGAATGAGTGGTGATGGATTCATTTTGGTGATGGATTGATTTTGGTGATTAGAAGGGTGGGAATTGAATGGTGGTGAGAGGGTGATTGATAGATATATTGCCTACGAACGATGCTGATTGGAAAGTTGAGAGCGAGCGGAAGAGAGGGAGCGGTGATGATGGATTTATGAGTCTGTTGGAGGATGCGAAGGGCGCTGAGAGAGCGAGATATAGGAGATTAAAGTGTTATTTGCGAGTTGTTTTAGTAGTAGTAGTACCTTACTATAATAGTACTAAGGGTACTGGGTGGAGACTGGCCACCTCCAACTAGTATCCTTAATACTATTTAAGTAGAAGAAAGTGTGGAATTGAAGAGTAAACTAGAATGTATTTTTACTCGTGATTATAATACCTTACCTTATATTACGGCCTGGCCGTATTAGGTTAGTAGCTTCAGTGTTACGACCGTTCCGCTATTTCGTCGCGTTAGCAAGAGGTTTCCCCGCACCCTAAAGCTCGAAGCTACGGGGTACTCTTAGGGAGTAGCTCCGGGTAGTAAAGCGTCCTCTATCTACTATTATTATCCACTGCGCACTGGCATCTTTTACGCGACAACTCTTTTACCACCTTTTCTTTGATTAATGAGTCACAAGAGACGTCGCAATTTGATTCATGATACAAATTTATCTTGCATTTTCAAAGCACATTCATTATCTATTACCTATCCCTCTCTCCCCTGTACTTCCAGCCACCCGAATTACCACGCCATTATTCTACATATCCTCATCAGGTCGTGGAATGCTTTCTCTGTTCGCAAGCGCCGGGGCGTCCAGAGTTTTCGCAATCATTAAGGTGTCAAATGGCCCGATATTGGTAAGCCTCTTACACAAAGCCATTGATAGTATTGGAGTAAAATCAAGCCCGTAGCCTCCAAGATTCGATCCCTATAGCCTTATCCGCCCTGGCTGCGAAGCCAAACGCGCAACTTTCCTCTGGTCCACTGATGGATGCGTGGCATTCATTGGTGGAAGGTCTAGCTTAATAAGGAAACATCAATTAAGGATGGAAAATGTAATCGTTACAGCAATTTTACGCTGCCAAAGTGGCCTTTGGATTTGCCCCTGCCACTAATTGCAGCAAGGGCTGAAGTGAAAATCCATTCCAGAGACGATTTATATCTTTTGGTATGTCACCGGGGAATGTTTGGGATACATAACGTCTGATTTTTTTGCGCGGACAGGGTTCCGAGATATCCTTGATGTAGCTGCTACTGTCATCCAGAATCAACCAGTATTATCGTTAAGCAAGCAAGCCGCAAAAGCAAGCAGCAAAACCACCGAAAGATAAGGTGAAAGATATGTAGATTTGGCAGGCGCTAGTGCTAGGGCCGCACAGAAACGTCTACCGGCATGGCCAGACGCAGCAGGCAGTGGAATAAGCCCTAGAACTAAGCTAACCCTTGCTGTATAAGCTACAGCAACCTGGGGTCAAATCTATATACAGGTGAGGGAGGGTGGGAAGAAGAATAGGCGAGGTTTAAAAGCGTAGCAGTTGAACGGCCAAAATGGAATGAGGGAAATAGGAATCCCTAAGGGTAATTGCCCCCTATATAATCGCCGAAGCCTGCATTACACCGAACGCCGAAATCGCCAGCAACAGGAAGCTAGGCTTGAAGCATCCACTGGCCCGCAATCAAGTTGGAAATAAGGTGGGTCCAAAGTTTCTGTGGCAGATGTTACGATGTGTCCGGTGTCGTAAGAGTTCTGCGTCTGACATAAAGGGAAGATTTAGAGGGTAAGGGCAAGAACAGAGATGTAGACTATATATACCTTACCTAGACTTTGTATATAACAAATTATAATATACGCTAGGACAAGGTGCGGTGATAGTGCTTTGGAAACACGAGAAAAATACTTGGAATCCCTCAGATGCCAATGGCAATGGCAGAAAGATCGTCACAAGCTATCACATTAATTTAACTCGGTGCCAATCTCAGCAGTCCCACAGTACTTCTGTCATGGTTGGCATGCAGGTACTGATGCGTAGTATTGTTCCTCGAGGAAAAGCAAACTTCTTTGACATTAAAGGAAGCGAGGGAAATGTTACACATTATAGAAGCCTCAGTTTAATACTGTGATATGGCTATCAAAGTATGTGCACGTTCATTATAGAGTATTCCACTGCAAATCATAGGCAAGCATCTTCAACTAAGGTAATTGTCATCGACCCAACTCGTAGTCTCCCCGTTCCCTCTATTCGCCATCGAGAAACCTCGACTCGAATGTGTGTTGTGATAGACTTCCCCCGGTTCCTGCTTCTCCTCCCAAAGACTCCTCCAAGCACAGGGACCAATTAATCTATAAACATCTTCCTATCAGTAACTTTGATCTCATATCTTTCGTATTTCGGACTTACCAAGATGGAGATCATCGCTGGACGGAGGATCTACAGCTTTGAGATATAGCGAATTACCCTTTAGGTAATGCTTCTCAGATATAGATTTGGTGACTGTATCCCGGGTAAGACCTTGACTCGGATCCCAGGTCTTGATATCCTCGCAGATTTGGCCCACGTCGAATTCGTAGCTGAGGGGGAATAACCGGCTGGTATTGCTGCCAGACCCGTTAACCTCATCGTCGGTAGCTCTAGCGGCATAATTGTAGGAATCCGGGCGGTGGTAGAGAGCGATGTCATCATTCACAGGGCCTTCGAAGACGGGGACGTTACCATTGTCGCTATAGTCATCATGTCCGTCATCATCAAGAGAGTAACTGTATATCAGCCAAAGCGATTTTGGGGTAGTCGATACGTTTAGACCGACGAGGTATTTCATGTCCCGTGATGGTGATACAGCCTCATTCGTGTTTACCTTCTGAGATTCGGAGAGCCAGCCTAGAGGGAGGAAGCAATGGTCGTGATGCAAGGGATCGCTTTTGTTCCGCTTCTTAGCCTTGCGGTTTGATTCCTTTTGGCTCGAAGTCAATGTTCCCTCTCCACGCGATAAAGCACGATAGGAGGTATCGGGAGCGTTCTTGACTCGCTGAGACCCAAAGATACTAAGATCTGGGCGGAGTGTGTAGACCGTATCCCCGGCATCAATAATTCGGATTTGTTTCTTCTTTTGGAAGACCGTGTTAAAGAGGAGGTACATAGCGTCATCCTCGGCTACGAGGAGGCTAGAGACAAGTTCCTCCCTGAATTCAGAGGTGACCAGGTCGCTCTCTCGACGATTGACTAGGTCTTGAGTGTGTTCTGGATGAGTCGATGTATGATTGATATCAGAGTTGAAGGCTTGAATGGGTTGTTTTTGCTCAGTGTCAGCAATGGCCTCTGAGAATGGTCCTAGGTCTTTGTCGTAAAGGTTGTAAGGTAGAGCTGGTTTCTCTGGAGTCGTCTTCGGAGTGTTGTAGATATCTCCGACATCCGGGTCGCTTGTATCAGACTTAGAATCTGAGATCGTGGCTGCGGTAGGAGTAAGGCCTTGCCTGGGATCTTCTGCTATTAAGTTGGACAATTATTAGTATCTTTTTGAGAATGAAGTTAAGGGCGAGAGTAGTACCTTGTAATCGGGGAGATATTGCCTGGCAGGCTCCGGAAAATGGCTCACTTGCCATAACTTTGTGTGTAAGGGTTAGTTCGATAATTGCGAATGGCTGATCTGCGTGGAGATGTCGAGACCGTCGATAACAGGAGATTGAAAATGGTATAGTGATGATTGAGAAGTGTAGAAATTCAGTACCGGAGGCTACTAAGTATTCTCTCTGCGGGAAGGGTATACTCTATTCCGTTAGCGTTATCGCAAAGGGTGACTAAATTAGTGAAGTATCACATACGTAAGGCAGGAGAGACAAAGGTAACACCAAAGACTTATAACAATGGATAACAAACATCCTCACCAGTTTTTTACAAGTTATAAAGACACCCATGCAAACACTCATACAGACAGACATGCACACGAACAAACATCAAAGAGAAATACTTGGTTCCTAACGAATCTATGGCATGGGAGCCTACAGAACGACATAGGCAGAATATTAAGCTCAAAGAGAAGATCTGAAGGAAAACTCAAGTGAAGAAAACAGATGTCTGCAAGTAACCGCTGGGATATTGTACGTAGCATCAAACAGTACTGAATACATATACATAAATCACTATCCCCGAAATCGCAGTCATGACTTCCAAATTCCACTTTACTAATCACGATGCCATTACACTTGTACAACCCTAGGCAACGGCCTTATTACCAACTACCCCAAGCTATACAATGGCACAGTATCATCGACTCGCAGAATACACGCCAACAATGCATCATCACAGTGACAAACTTCACACTTTACTACATCGCCATTCTGAAGGAGCTGAGTCTTGTGAGCACGCACTCAGGCAATCAGCTAGATTGGCGAGATCTATTAGTGGTCCTCCAATGCTACTCAGAATCCATCTGCTTGAGCCTGAGAAAGTTCATCGATTCAGGAGAACGAGGAATTAGAGAAGCGGTGCCACGAAAACATGATTTAGGAGGTCAGGAACCGGGAAAGCTAGAATCGAAGGACCGAAAGGCAAATCCTCTTACCGAAGAAATATCTCAAGAATTTAAGAAGATTTATAAGAGCTTCGTTAAGATGCTAGATTATCAATTCCTCGCACTAGGTACACCTGAGAAGGAAGAAATTGAGATTTCAAGCTGGTCACCTCTTCAGCTTCTCCTCCGTGTGATATTCAACGAGCGACACCAGTCGTGGAGTCTTGGTAGGTGCCAAGATCACTGCAATAAGGTTAACACGCTAATACACGGTGGTAGAATCGTTCATCAATAGAATCAAAGGAATGGCCAGCTTCCAGGATTTCAAGTTTGACATGAAAATAAGGCACGCCTCTGAAGGATGTGGCATACCTAGGATGATCCATTTGTTCTGTTACAGATTAAACACCAATAATGAAATCCTCGTCATAGGATTCACAAGAGAGAGATGGACCGAGGTTCTGAGAGATCTGGATCAGTACTTTTACGAGAAGCGGGCGATGGACTTTACCATACGTGAGAAAGAGGAACTCCAAGACAAAAGGGAAGCATATTACCGACGTATACATCAAGCCCTTAATGGAAAGTCCAACCAGTGGAAATTGCTGGATGCCCGACTGGAGGTCGCAAAACATGATAACCCTCAAGAACAGTGCATCACCAAGACCTCCCGTGGCGAGAGTGTAGCGCTACAGGTCCCAGAGATGATTGAACGCTATCGCTGCCCTTTCTGCTTGGCCCTGTTTGAGTACCCTATGAACTCCGAGTGCGACAGAACCCGTTCCTCTATCCTCAAACATGCTATAAACCAAGGGTATCGAAACAAGAGTGATGCCCGCCTAGCTATCGCATGCGCCGAAGCAGACACGGAAATCCGGGAGTCAAGGCTCACAGCAGATATACAGTTCGGCAGACCTCTTTTCATCCAAATCGAAACAATCATGGATCAGGATGATGTGGTCGCTGATACAGCTTTCTGGCTAAGTGAGGGACGAGCTGAGCCGACAAGCCGAGAAGTTGACTGAGGTTGTGTTATCAGGTCTTTTTGTCAGGTCTTTTAGTAAGAGGCACTCGATCCTGTTTATTCCTGTATGATAAACATGAAGCGAATAAACAATAGATAAAGAAGTAGACTTGGAGGGTCAAACAAAGAAGAGGAGAGATAGTAAGATAATCCAGATATGCGCTATTCCAGAACCCTCGCATTTTGAAGTCCAGCTCTTAGTAATCGTAACATGAAGTACGCAGAGAGTCCTATAATAGTTTTGCAAGACACGCGAGGAAAATAGCTGTTCCAAAAAGGCGGAGGAAAGGTGGTTGACTATATTCTCACGAGATCTCAAACCGAATTTGAGATTACTATCTCGTGCTACCTGCCTATATTTCCCAACTGGAACAGAATACACCCTACAGATTTTCCAGATCACCGTTACTAACTTGTGTAGCGTTGTGAAGACATGCTCCACATTGTTGTGAAAGAAAAAGAAAGATCCGCTCGGTTGATTATTTCCCCGATCTCCGCTGTTGTCCTGCCAGCCTGGCTTACTAAGCGTCCTGTTAGATTCGTGCTCGTTTCCTTGGCGTCCCTTTACTACTACGCGGGGTTCAGCCCTACGAGTACGCTACCGGTTTCTAAAGAGTACTAGAAGGTTTTAAATAATTAACTATAATTCAATACTAAATATCTCCTCACGTGAATTTATTTTCTAATTTTTCTTTACTTTCTTTTTTTAATACCCTAGTATTATTTTTTATAATTCTCTATTATTCTATATTATCGCTTACTTCTTTTTTATATCTTAACGAATTTATATTAAATATATTTATATACGTCCGATTTTTAAGTTTAAAGATCTTAATTCTATATATCTTTTATTTTTAATTATCTCTAATTATATTTAAATATATTTATTCTTCTCTATATTATAATAAATATAATATATTTACTCTTTTAAAAAAACTACTACGAGGGATACTTTATAAAATCTCGATTTAAATATCTTTATTTATATTTTTATAAAATAATTAAAACGAGCTCGTATTTCTACTATTTAATTTAATATAATTTTTATATAAAATTAAACGTATTTATATACTTCTTTAAGAGTTATATCTACTATTAAATATATATAATATATTTTTATATTATCGTGTATATTTCTTATAACTCTCTCTACGCGCTTTTTAATTCTTTCTATACTATTTTAATTCCTATTCTCTTTCACTCCTATATATATATATATTCCTATTTTTCTATATAGTTTAATCTCGAATTTAATTACCGAAATTTATTATCTCGATATTATATCGGAGTAATATTCTTATTATAATACTTTATACTAGGTTATAAAGAAAAGATAAAGACTTTATTATTATATTATATATTATTTTAAAGATAATAATAATTTAAAATTCTTTATAAAGTAGTTATTTACTCTTTAAACTCTACTCGAGAGTAATATTATAAAATCGAAGTACTTTTTATTTTATACTCGTTATTATAATACTACGTTAATCTTTACTTTTTATTAATATATTAAAAATTAAAAATTAACGAGTAGTTTTTAATTATTTATAATTTATAACGAGTTTTATTATTTATAAAACTCTTTATACCCGAATAATAATACTTTATTAACTAGATTATTATTATTATATATCTCGTATTTAATTTAAATTAATAGTAATATCTTCTAAAAAGATTTATTATTATATTACGAAAAAATTAAAATTTATTTCTTAATATTTACTAGTTTATAAAAGAGTAAATCGAGATTATATAATTATAATTTAATATACTACGAGTTATCGTAAATTCTAATATATTATTAATTATCGATATCTATAAAAGTATAAGCGATTCTAAGAATCTTAATTTGCTCGGAATATTTAGGCTCGCTCGCGAGCGCTAAAATAACTTAGAGTTAAGTAAGGATTCTCAGGCCCGCTCAAACTCGCTCAGGGTTATTTAGGATTCTCAGGATTATTTGTTTACATGGCCATTACTGCTACCCCCATAGATATACGCATTCATGGCCATTGCTGTTCCCATAGATGCGCGCATACATGGCCCATAGATATGCGCATTCATGGCCATTGCTGCCCCCATAGATACGCGCATACATGCCCCATAGATACGCGCATTCATGGCCCATAGATATGCGCATTCATGGTCATTACTGCTGCCATAGATACTCGCATAGATGGCCCATAGATATGCGCATAGATGGCCATTGCTGCTGCCATAGATACGCGCATATATGGCCATTCTTGCCCCTATAGATGCGCGCATACCCCCATTTATGGCCTATACATACGCGTATATATGATGTTCCATGATCGCCCCTATCGACGGCAGCGACCCCCCGGAACCAACCCTAACGCCAGTAACTTTTAATTCCCGGATTCAATCGATTCGCGCGAAAACCTCGCGGGGGTAATACCCAAGTATACGATAGCGCACACATAGCGACAATTCTGGGGGTACGATAATGATATATAAATAAAGAACTTAATTATGAATAGAATAGAGCTATAACTATAATCGTGCGGGTATTAAATTATATTTAATATAGGTTACCCTAACGCTAATACCGCCTTAACGCGAAAACTTTTAAATTTTTTAATAATTACCTTCCTACTTATATATTATCTTTAAATTATAACCGAATTATATACCGTAAAAGAGGTACGCGATTAAGAGATTCTTATAATTATTCTCTCTAGAATTAGATTTAATATTAATTAATTAGTTATTTTATTTCACTTTTTATATACGTAGTTTTTAAACTAGTTTAATAGAGTCGAGTTTAAATAGAGTTACTATTTCGCGTTTATAATAAAAGAAGAAAATACTATATACTAGTATTTATAATATTTTAATTCTCTATATATATCTTATTAATACTCGATATTTTTAAAAGTTATAAATTTAATTTTACGCGAGCGCCTAGGCTCGGTTATATATATAAGAAGTTATTAATCTACGCGCTTTTTGAAATATAATTCTTAGTATAAACTACGCTAGTAATAACTCTTAATAATATAGCGAAAGAATATTTATAAACTAGAAGAGATTTTAGATTAATTCAAATATTTTCGCGACGTATATTTATAAACTAGGATAGATTCGAATAATATTTATAATTTTAACGAGACTAGATTCTATATTAATATTAATAAAAATTAGTAAATTATTATAGAAGAGTAGGATAAACCTCTATATTAAATAAATATAGATAATCGGGAGTATATTATATTAATAGAATATATTAATACGAATAACTTCGTGTTTCTATTTATACTAATTCTAGTAAAGAAGTAATTCTTAATTTATTAATTCTAAGAGAACTTAGATCCTAATACTCTTTAAGATATTAATAATTCTAGATATATAAATAATAATTTCTATAAAGATTAGATCCGGTATTTTAACTACTTTACGAAAATCCGCCGAGTTAAGAAATAGAGGATATTAATATTCTAAATATATAAAAGATAATTTTATTTAGTTATACTATTTATTACTATACTCGTCTTATCTATATTAATTATTAAATCTAGGCGTTTTCTAACTATTTAAATACTACTATATTAAAACTATTAATAAAATTATATATTAAACTAGGGGTAATTATTTAAAAATTTATTTCTTAACTAATTTTTAAATTATCTAGAATTAAGTAATTAAAGTTAAATACTATTATATTAATCTAGTATAAACTAGGCCTAGTTCTCTATAATCCGGATATTATTCTATATTATATTATAAAGTTTAGTAGAAAGTTACTCTAGAAAGAATTATTACTTTAGAATAAAATATAGCCCTAAATCTTAACGAATAATTGATATACTATATATTAACTAGTATATAATATAATATAAGAAAGAGCTCTAGAATATAAATAACTCTAAACTAATAAATAAATATATTCGCGGCGTAGAAATGAAAATACTTTCTAGCGCTCTTACGAAAACGAGTTAATAGAGTTATATTAAGAAATAGTAACTTAGGTAGCGCGAAAAATAGAGTTATATATATTTATTTAAAAAGATAGTATAGTATATTTTTATTAAACACGCTCTAAGATTAAAGTTTAATAAGAGATAGAGTTTAAAAAAGCGCGAAGAGTATTAGAATAAACTACTATTAAAAAATAATAAATTTATACTACGTTTAGGAATAAAAATATCCGGTTTTTAAAATTATAATTATAAAGACGAAGCTATAACTAAAGACTTAATAATTTTAGAAATATATAATAAATTTTCCTATATTATTATTCTATAGCGAATAGGAGTATTTATAAATAATTAATATTAAGGCGGTATTAGTATTAAGGTAATTTATATTAAATATAATTTAATACTCGTACGATTAAATAGAATAGAGTTATAATTATAAATAGAATAAAATTATAATTATAAATAGAATAGATTTATAGTTATAAATAAAGGTTATAACTATAAATAAAACTATAAATAAAGATTATAACTAGAGAATCTTCTAAATATTTATAATATTATAAGATATTTAATAGAGGCGCTCTCGTTAATTTCTACTTTTTAGTATTATTCTATAGTAATAGAAATTAGAGGCGCGAGGAGTAAATAAATAAACTAATCTATAAAATTTAATTAAAAATAAAATATTACGACCGTCGCGTTTTTATTATTTTATATATATTATTATTACTAGCTTCGAACTCTTCCTACCTCCCTCTCTTTATATTAATATCGTTATTATTTATACTATTAATATTATCGTCGTTATAGAGTTCTTTTATAAATTAAAGAATATTATTATTACTTTTATTATTATTACCGCGGATTACGCCCGGCTAGGAAAGTACCTCTATTAAAATAAAAAATCTTAATTTATTATTTTTTATATATTTAACGATATTATTACCTAGTAATAATATCTCTTCCTCTCTACTACCGAGTCTATCGAGTAGAGCTAGGCGGAATATTTTACGTACTAGTCGTACATCGATAATATATAATATAAATACGCGATTTATAAAAATTCTAAAGAGTATACTCTTATAGAGTATTATTAGTATTTATTTACCTCTATAAAGTAACCTCGCCGTAAAAGTAAAGAAATATATAATAAGTAATTATATACTTTTAATATATATAATTTAAAATTAAGGTTAATTAAATACTACGATTTATATCTTTTTAAAATACTAGACCCTTTCTTCTATTATATTTAAATAGTCGTTTATAAAACTCGGGGTAACGATATTTATAAAGAATATAATTATACTCTTACTCTTTTAAATCTAGTTAAAATTAATACTAGTATTTAAATACTATTAGTAGCGAGATAATATAGGGTTATAAAGTCTATACTATTAAAAATAATCTAATAAATATAAAGTATATTATAAATTATTATATTCTCGTCGATACTAGCGGTGTTTATTTTTATATTTAAATATATTTAGAATACTAGCGTTAACTAGAAGAAAGTAAATCTCGATATTAAAATTCGGGGGAACAAAGTTAAATAAATATAATAATAATAATAATAACTATAAAAGAGGTAATTAGTAGGTAATATTATAACTAATATTACTACTTAATATAAATACGATAAAACTACGTCTTTTACTACTATTTAAATAAATTTTAATATAAATTTTATTTTATTTTCTAACTACTTTTTACCCTATTTACTAATTAATTTATAAAGAGTATTTATATAGAGTATTTATAAATCCTTATACGTCGCGGTTATTTTACTATTATAGATTCTATTTATAAAACTAATTATCTAGGGTAGTATTTATTAATTATTATAATACGCGACGGGGATAACTTTTAAACCCTATATATTAATTTTCTAAATAAGTATAAAGACGGTAATATTATAATAATTATTTTAAGATAAATTAAAAAATAATATTACCTCTATAAAGGCTAGAATTTATATTATTTTATTATTAACGACTTTATAATTAAATAACGCGTAGTTGAATTTATTTTTCGGGGCCTTATCGACGGTGAGATAAAAATAAACTATTTCCTTTATTATATTTATTTAGAATATACTTTATACCGAATTTTAAATTTTAAGAAATATATTAAAAACTTTCCGTATCTCTATAAAGTCTTATATATATACTATATTAAAACTAGTTATAAAGACGAAATTAGAATTACTTTCTATACTATACCTCTAAAAAAATAAAGATATATTTGGAAAAAATAATAGGATATACGCGAAAAATAAATATATTATACTAGTTAGTACCCCTACTTTCTCCTATAATATATATCGATAAACGAGGTAGAGTCCTAGTACGCCTTTATTAAAAAATATATTATTATTAATTAATTTAATTTCAGCTTTACTAGAATAATTATTAATATAATTTTTATTATTTAAGAGTAGTAAAAACAAATATAGAATCAAATTATTAGAATATATTTATTCCGGAGTATTAAATATTTTAAATATTTTAATTTAATATTATTCCTAGCTACTATTTAAGAGTTACTAGTCGAATAATTATAATTAACGGAGAGTAGTCGAATAAAACGAAACTATTTAAAGTAAACTCGATAAAGATAATTTAATATATATATATTTATTTCATCGTTAGTACTAGTTACTATATTATTATATTTAATAATAATATATTTTATTCGATATTATCTCTTTAAAGTAATAAGTAGAGTAAGTAACTATATTCGAGACCTATAAATTTACTATTTATAAAAATACTAAGAAAGTCTTAATATTAAAATATAGTAAAAATAATAAGGGTAATAATAATAGTACTAGGTACTAGTTTAAAGTATAAGAGATTCTAGAAAATCTTAAAAATAAATATTATAAATTAGAAGAAAGATATTAATCCTCTACCCCCGAAATTAGAAATATCGCTATATTTATTTAGATTAATAATCTCACTCTCGTTACTACCTTTAATTAATAAATAACCGTTATAATAACTATATTAAAACTAATAGTAGAAATAATAATAATAATAATCTTAATAAATACTTCTTCTATAACTATAAAAAAAGAGGATTATAAATAAAAATAAAACTATATTTATAAGAATCTCCTAATAAAGTAGGAGTAAGCGGAGAGAATAAATTATAAATAATCTCCGCTAGTTAAAAGTTACGCCGACTAATTATTATAGTATAAGAATACCGACGGTAATAAGTATCGAGATATTAAGAGCGACGATAACGTAGTATAATAAGAGAGTAAAGAGCGTGAATTATAATATAAATAAACCGATAATAAGGTAAATAAATATAATATTAAACCTAGAATTAAATAATAATTATATATAAAAAATAACGAAAATAATATTCTAGAGCCTCTATTTTATTTTACTTTTAACTTTTAATTAAATTTTTACCCTATAACGGACTTACTTTATAACGATATATATACTCTATAATAATATATCTTCGGCTATTACTATAAATAATATATACTAATTTCGAGAGAAAATTAACCTATAGTTATATAATAAGTTATTATATATTAAAATACTAGTTTTATAAAGATATAGAAACTCCCTATAACTAGAGGTATAAATTAGTAGTATATATTTAATTTTAGAGATTCTCACGAGTTAAAGATATTCTTGAGAGTATTTATAGGCGCTAATAATACTTTAGAATTAAAATATAATATTACTCTATTTAACCTAACTTTATTAATTTATATATATCTATAATATTTAGAGCCTACTTTATACTTTTATAAATAAAGTAAAACTTTAATAAATACTATACTAATTTATTTACTATTATTAAGATTTCGATATTTATATTTAATAAATATAATCTCTTTAAATACCGTAATATTATTATAATTAAATTATTATTAAAAGTATATCGATAAAACGGTAAATTAGTATTTTATCGAAAAAGATAAAAAAGGCGCGTAGATTTATTTAGCCTATATACTAGCTTTAGAGATCGATTTAATATTTATTTTCGTCTAAAATTACTAAATACGTATTTAATACCTCGAATTATTTTAAATAATTTTAAATAAATCGGAATAAACTAGTCTAAATAATACCGGTAGATAATTAAATATATATAATTATAAGTAAATTATATAGTCTATAATACCGCGCTAGTTTAGGGGGTATCACGTGGGTATATAATTATTATAAATTAATATAATTTAAAATCGAAATTAGATAAATATAATTATAATACTTTATATAATCTTAACGAGCTACTCGACGCTAGCAGAAAATCACGGAATTAAAATCTTAATTTCGAAGTTACTATTTTTAGGTTTTTTATTAAATTTTTTTTTTTTCTTTTTTTTTATATTCTCTTTTCGTTAATTTTCCGCCTAAAGTTAAGAAAATACGTATTTAATACCTCGACTCTTCTTGTATAGGCTCTCGCTTTACCGATATAAAGAGTAGTATTTTAATCGAATTCTTTATAAAGACTCTATTACGCTACGGAATAAAGAAGAGAAGAAATAATATCGATCTTTATTTTCTTCTCTCGAGGAAAGAGAGTAATAAACGAGGAAGAAAATAATAGAAAAGAAAAAAAAGTTAATTTCGTTTTTCTATATAAAATTAATAATATTATAAAGTAACTTCGTTTACTAGCGCTTAATTAATAGATTTAAATAATATAAAAGACGTAAAATAAATCCGAGGATAAATAAATAAATATATTTAATTAAAAAATTAATTTCTAAAGATCCTAAAATCTAGGGTATATAAAGTTAATATATAATTATAAAAAACCCCGTATATCCGAGGCCGGTATACGTGATATCGATATATATTATAAGGATAATTAAAATCGAGGTTATATAAAAAGACGATATAATAATATATATAATATTAAATTTTAATAATTATTTCTTTCTTTAAACCCTAGTCCCTAGGAGTTTAAATCCTACTTTAGAATATATATAAAATATTTATTAATCTTTTTTTGAAACCTCTAAAGAGGTAAAAAGGAAAAAGAGTTATTTTTCGTGTAATATTATTCCTACGACGGTAATCTTACCTATTAAGAATATATATATAATAATTATATATCTACTCCTATAGCTTTTATTAGTAACTAGTTACGGAATAATATTTAAAATATTTAAACGAAGGTTATTAAAAAATCTTTAAACTTTATAAAGAAAATAAGAGAAAAAAATCTCCTAAATATAATATTAATCTTATAGTATTAATTTATAATATTAGTTACGGAGTAAAATTATATTATTTCTATAATACTATCTCGTAGTACTAGTTACGGAGTATTATATATAAATAGTATAGTATTAATATTATACCCGGAAATTAATATATAATATAAAAGTTATAGTAACGAAAATAAAATAACGGAATAATAATAATAATATTAATATTTAATAGTAATATTATATTTTAATATAATAATTATTATTAAAATATACCCGCGCTCTTATTTATTTTCTTTCTTCGTAATATTTCTAGCCTCTTGTAAATAATTACTCTAACTCTATAATAATAATATATTATTAATACTAATATATAAATAGTACTTTTATTATATAATATTTCCTTCTAACTCTATAAATTCGCTTTCTCGTTAATATTATTAATTATTTATACTAATATATTCTAGTTATAAATATATTAGTAAATATAACTAGTTCGCTATTAACGCGATTATATAATATTAACTATAATAATAATCTACTCCTATTCGTAACTCTTTTATTAAGTCTATTTTTATATTTTTATTAATAATTATATTCGAGGTACGTCCCCTCTTTATATACTCTATTATATTAATCGCTACGGAATCGACTATTATATAATAATAAATCCTAGTCGTAAACTCTAAAACGATATATATTAATAATACTAGATTTCTAAAAATTTCCGAGGAAAGATTAAGCGGTCTATATATCGATATACCCGAGATAATAATAGGACGCTTAAAAAAGAATATAGATATAAATTAATAAATAAGAGAATTACCTAGTAGTATAAAGTATATAATAAAATAATAATAATTAATAAATAAGCCTCTACTATAATTATTAATTTATAGAATTAATTAACGGCGGCGAGCTAGTATATTAAGGAATTAAATACGATAAATAAAATTCTCGAAGAAAAATTAAAAGTTTCCGTTAATATAAACGGGACCTAGAGAGTCTCGAGGAAGTTAAAGTATTTAAAGATTAAATTAAGGATATTATATCTTCTTTTAAAAATTCTAATAATAATTAAATCTTTCGTATAATATAATAGTAATATCGAATTTTTTTTATTTTTAAATCGGCGCTAGTTAAATTTACCTAGATTTATTACTTAATAATATATTTTAAATATTTATATAAATTATATTTATAATAAAAGTATTCTTTTAAATATAATATTTTATAGTTATAATATACTATTTTAAATAATTTAGATAATTTACTATTATTTTAAAATAGTACTTTCCTTTAAAATAAATTCTTTAAAGAAATTATTAATATTTTATAATAATTTAAAATTACTTTTAATATCTCTATTTATTCGGTATAAAAATAAACTTGAGATTATAATAATAATAAATCTTTTCCTTTAAAATATAGTGAGATTAAAATTATAAAATAATCTCGTTTATTAGCTCTCAACTAGCGGACTTAAATAATATAAAAAATACAAAATAATTACGGGATTTAGATAAATAAATAGATTTAATTAAAAAATTAATTACTAAAGATCTTAAAACCTAGAATATATTAGGTTAATATATAATTACTAAAAACCCTATATATTCGAGACCGGTATATATTATATCGGTATATATTATAAAGATAATTAGAAACGAGGTTATATAAGAAAGTAGTATAACGATATATATAATAGTATACTCTAATAAATATAAACCTACCTACGCGCCTCTATAATATATTTATAAATTATATTAATATTTATTTTTATTATAATTTTTATAATACGTTATATATCTTTAATCTTTACTAGCGCTCTAAGAGAAAAGAGAGTATTATAAAATATATTTTATTTAAATATAAATATAAACTTCTTAAATAAATTTATATAATTTTTTTATAAAGTATTTTATTTTTAATTTTTAAACTATATATAACCCATCGCCTCTACTCCTCGCTATATATATTATAACTATTATAACTATCTAAAAATAAACTAGTTAAGGTTATATATATTTATAATTTTACTTTTAGAACTAGAGTTACGCTAGCGTCGTTATTTTTAACTCTTTTATTTTCCTTTTACTTCTAAACTTTATTAATTATTTATTATATTAATAATCTTATTCTCTAATTTTATATTTATATTCTAATTATATAAAGATTAATATAATTAATACTACTAACTTCTATTCTCGCTATTTATATTATAATTATATATTTATTTAAGGATAAATTAATTAAAGTTAATTATATTTATAATTTTATTTTAGAATTAATAGTAAACTAGCCCCGATACTTTAAACTCTTCTATTATTTCTTTATTTCTAAACTTTATTAATTACCCTTTTTATTAATAGTTCTACTTTATTTTTTTATCCTTATTTCCTAATTATATAAAGACTAGTATAATTATTATTATAATTCTATTATAAAACTTTGTATATTAATAACTAATAAGTCGTAGAATTAATAAATTCAAATTATTAATTAAATAAGTTTTAATAAAATAAGAAGAGTATAATTAAAGAATATCTAGGCTAGATTTAGAGATCTTAGATTATAAATCGTAGTAACGATTAATATATTTAATATATTTTACTAATATTAATATAGTTAAAGAAATAGATTTTTTAAAATATTTTATATCCTAGAGAGGGAAGAGAGGATACCTCCTAGAGTTATAAAAGAAGAGAAAAATAGAAAATAAACTTTTAATAAATTTTAATACCGTAAAGTTTAGAAGCTACTAAATAAATTTTATAGAAATAGAATAATTATTATTAAAAGACCGAAAAGGAGAGATACGAAGATAATTTAACTAGTATAAATTAAAGTTAAAAATTAAGAAAGATAAATATCTCTCTCGGAAATAAAATAGAATAAAACTTTAGAATTTATTAAAAACTAGATAAATAACTAAAGATATATATTAATCTTTATATTAATTTATTCTATTTAAAGAATATACGATTAATATATAATAATATTATTAAAAGAATATATATAATAATTGTTACCTCTATATATTATAGTTTTTATATATAATTTATAATAACGGAGATTTAATTTAGACTATTAAATAGCCGCTAGCGAATATTAAATACTTAATCGAAGTTAGTAATTATATTATTAAAATACGTTAATAATAAAATAAAAATGAAAATTATAAAGTTAAACCCTAGAGTAAAAAAGATAAAGAGACCCGTAAAATATAAATCTTTATTAATTTATAGGTAAGTTTTATAAATTTATTAATATATAATTTAATTAAAAAATACTAATAATAGTACTAGCGTTACTCTATATTAAAGTTAATTACTATATTAAATACTATCTTTATATATATAAATATAGATAGTTCTTAGATTACGTAAAATATAATATTATAATATATTATCTATATTAACCTTTATCCCGCTTTACTACTCTTATTATAAATTAATATATATAAATAATATTATTAGAAAAGAACTCGGTAGCTTATAATATTTTTAAGAATATTAAATATATTATATAAAAGAATATTACTAGCTAGCTTAATATAGATCTAGAAATTTGTAAATAATATAATATTAATAAATTAAGACGTTATTATAAAATAAATATAAATATCGTATTTATTTAATATTTTAATTAATAAATTATAATACTAGGGTTATATTATCTCTACCCCGATAAATATAATTATAAAGAGTATAATTAGCTATTAAATTTTCAATCCGGAAGAGTTTAAAAAAGAATTTAATATTATATTAGAGCCGGAGTATATTAAGATTATAAAAAAAGCGAAGAAGATTATTAAATCTAGGAATTAAGAGAAAATTTAAAAAGAGATAATATAGATTATTAAATTAAAAGTATTTATAAGGCCGCTTAATAATTAATAGGAAATTATATTCTTAAATAAAACTCTAGAGATAAATATACGAGGTTTATTTAATTATATATTTTAATTTTTATAATAACTAGTTTACGAGGATTTTAATTATAGTAATACCGATCTTTATACCCGCTTTAATTATATTATATTATATGTTTCTATATCTTATTATCGTTCTATTTTATATTAATTTTCGGAATTTTACTTATTTTCTTTTAATTCTTTAGAAGTTCTAGGATAAAACTAGACTTTTTATATAATAATAATAGAATTAGCCCGTTTTTCTTTATATCTTTTAATTCTCTAAATCTACTTATTACGTCTAATTTAAAGAATAATTTTATATTTTAATTTCTTTCTCTTAATTAAATAAATAGGCGCAGAATCTCGAGTAAAATATATATATTTAGAAGTTGTTCTAGCGCTTAGCGCGGTCTTTTAACTCTATTAATTATAAATATAAAATTTAAATCTAGTATTAATTTAATAATAACTATTATAATATTATATTCTTTAAATTCTCTCTCTTTATAAATTAAATTTAGCTTTAAAATTAAAGATTTACGAAAAATTCTCGTTTTTATTATTAAATCTTAAATTAGTATCTTTATTAATAGGATTTAAATATACGCCTTCCTCTTTATTATAAATAAAATCCTCCTCGTTAATCTCTATTATAGCCTCGTCCCGACTCTTTATCTCTTCTTCGTATTATTTAAATATTATTTTAATTTTATCCTAGTCTAAGTTCTATTAAAATAATATTAATATATTCTCTTTTTATTAAAAGTAATATAAATATATAAAAGCCGAGAAAGTCTCTAGATTATAGGATTTTTAGTCGATATATAATTAATCTATAATATTAAATACTCGCTTATATTCGATACTCGTAGTAGATATAATTAATATATTACGGGATATATAAAAAGTAATTTATTAATAACGAAAAATCTCTCAATTTATTAAATATAAATAAATTACTATTTTTACTAAATTTCTATTTAGTTTACTAATATTTCTAATAATATAAAAATTAATATGAATAAAATATTTATTTATCTCTCGGTATTTCTTAAATTTTTTACTCTAATTTTTCGGGTTTAATAATACTCTTTTCTTATTCTTAATAATTAAATATTTAAAATTATCTATCTTCGTTCGTAAATCGAATACCGGCTCTAGAGGTTTAGGTTATAATATAAATTACTTTAAACACCCATAAAGCCCTAAATACTCGACGGTAACTCGATATAAACTCGGAGTTAATATTATATAACCTCGGGCGCTCGACGGTGGCCTAGAGTTAATACGCGAATAACCTCGGGTATTTAAAGGCGCTCGATATATACCTAAACTTTAAATTAAATTAATATTTTAAAAGCCGCTTTAGGGGCTTGATTACGTAATCTAGAGCCTAAATTTTAAAAAAATCTTAATATTCTATAATCGCCTTTATCGACGGTAGCGACTACGCTTCGGATTAACGTAGGGTAGAGTAGAGATCGAGGTATAATCCCTACTTTAATTTAATATAAAAATCTATTAATATAGGGTTTAAAATAAAATAGGATAAAATAAAAATCCTTTAAAGATCTCTACTATATTAAGGCGGATTTTTAATAATAATTTAATAACGCTATTACCTCTATAGATATACGTATTTATAACTACTACTATCTCTATAAATATACGTATTTATAACTACTACTATCTTTATAAATATACGTATTTATAGTTACTACTACCTTTATAAATACGTGTATTTATAGCTACTACTATTACTACCTCTATAAATATATATATTTATAACTACTACTATTTCTATAGATATATATATTTATAACTACTACCTCTATAAATATATATACTTATAGCTACTACTATCTTTATAGATATATATACTCATAGTTAATACTACCTCTATAAATATATATACTTATAACTACTACTACCTCTATAGATATATATATTTATAGAATAAATACTCGGACCTATAATTATTTAGGTTAATATTAAAATTAAAATTATTATTAATTTAAAGTTAAATATAACCGAAGATTATATTAAAAACGTAGTTTAATTCGTTTATTTTAAAATTAAGAAGATATTTAAATAATAGTTTAATTTTAAATTTAAAACTAACTCTTTTTAAATATTTATTAATATATTTTAATATTAATATTTTCCCTCAAATTTATTACTTTATTTTTAAGAATATTTCGATTCAAAATCGGTTAAAAGATAAAGAGTAAAGAATAATAATAAATATTAATTATAATAATTATTATAATAATCCTCTCTCTATAGTATAATTTATAATATATCTTATTATTAATCTATAATGGGGGTAGTAGTAGTTATAAGTATATATATATCTATAAAGATAGTAGTAGTCATGAGTATATATATCTATAAGGGTAGTAGCTATAAATACGTATATCTATAGAGGTAGTAATAGTTATAAATATATATATATATAAAAGTAGTAGTAACTATAAGTATATATATCTATAAAAGTAGTAGTAGTTATAAGTACACGTATATCTATAAAGATAGTAGTAACTATAAATATATATATCTATAAAGGTAGTAATAACTATAAATATATATATTTATAGAGGTAGTAGTAGTTATAAATATATATATCTATAGAGGTAGTAGTAGTCATGAGTATATATATTTATAGGGGTAGTAGTAGTAGTACGCGTATTTATAGAGGTAGTAGTAACTATGAGTATATATATTTATAAAAGTAGTAGCGTTATTAGAATAATTATTAGAAATCTACTTTAGTGTAATAGAGATCTTTAAAGGATCTCTACTCTACCCTACCCTAATTTAAAATAGAGATCGAACCGCGATCTCTACTCTATACTTTACTCTACTCTACTCTATATTAATATTCTCTTTAGGGATCTCTATATTAATCCGAATTATAATAACGACCCCCTAGAACGATTTTTAATACTAATAAATTTTAATCTCTAGAATTAATCGATTTAAACGAAATCCTCGCGGGGGTAATACGTAGACTATATATTAAAATATATATTAATAGTTTAGGGATACGATAGTAATAATTATAAAAATATAATAATAATAAAACTATAATTGTAAATATAATAGATTTATAACTATAAATAGAATAAAGTTATAACTATAAATAGGGGTTATAAATAAAAATAAAAATTAATAATATATTTCTAATTTAGCGCCTCTTAATATTAGTTTTAAATTTACTCGATATATACCCGAGTAACTCTAGGCCCTTTACCTATATACCTCGGGCGTATATTAAATTAATAGATAAATATTATATTTAAGGCTCCCGGGGCGCCCGTCGAGTACTTTAAATTATAAACGCGCCACTTTTCGTTTTACCGATATTAATATCTCTTTTAATATAAATTTTATTATAATTCGTAATTCACGGGAGTTATTTAAATTACTCTCAAAATATTTAAATAAAGTATTATAAACCGAGAGTATTATATAAATATTCGGTCTACGTAATATATTTTTTATTTATATATATTTATAGAATAGTTTATAAAACTCGACGAGGTATTTAATTAAAATTTATTTATTCTTATTTAGTCGTAGATATCTTATTTATTTACGAAAGAACTTCTTTAATACCGGTCTTAGTTTTAGCGGGCGGATTAATATATAATAAATTAAATCTAAACTAATTATTATATCTTAAAAGAGTTTTAATATTATAAATTTATTCGGACGTTCTTTATTATATACTCTTTATATTTAGATCGACTCGGTTAATTAATACTTTTCGTTATTTAACCTCTTTTAAATATTTTTAAAATACTCGTATTATTAGTTATTTTTATTAAGATAAATCGAGTCTTTCTAAATTTATATCGTCTAGTATTAATATATAAATAAATATTAATATAATTATTAATTTAATATAATATTAAGAGTAAAGAGGTATCTTTATTAAAGTATATAAAATCGTAGATTCTTTTCCTATATTAAATAGTTTCTTTCTATTTTTTTTTTATTCTAGTTCTTCTAGTAGTTATTATTAATTAGCGAGATTTTAACTATACCTAGAAATTTCTTTTAACTAAATTAAATAATATAAAAAAAATATAATATATAATATATTTTTAATATTAATAAGAATACTCTAAATATTATAAATTTCTTAGAGTTTCTCTTCTAATTTCCTTATTATAGTTATATATAAAACCCTTTCCTCTATTAATAACTCTTCGAGGGCCTAGTATACTATATTATTACTCGAAGTAATATCCGTAGTAATCGAGATTATCTAATTTATTAATTTATAATAATTAATAATATTTTTTAGATAATAAATTAGGCCTAGTTTATAATACTTTCTCTTTATATATTAAAAATTAAAAGTACCTCGTAGTACTATTATAACTAGTAGATAAAGTATATATTTATAATTATATAATATTATTAATTCTTAGAGAATTATAAATCTAGCGTAAAATATTATAATTCAATAAATCTTAAAGAAATTAATTTTAAATCTCGTCGTATTTCTTTATTATTAAATTTATTATTATTAATATAGATAAGAGAGTAAATATAGAGTTAGCGAATTTAAAAACTCGCTATATATATATAATTTCGAAAAATTATAAGAATAGTTCGTAGTTAATAATTATTCGAAGAAGTATTTTAAAAAAGTTCTATTTTATTATTTCTCGACTATTAAATTTTTATTTATTAATCTTTCAATACTTTTTTTAATATAAAAATTTAGTATATATATTAATCTTTATATTAATTTTCCGAATAATTTAAAATATATTTTAATTTTAAAAATTTATATAGTCTATATCGGTTCTAAGTCTAAATTCGTAATTATTATTTTATATACTATTTATTTAGAGTACGTTTTAATATTAGTTCAAGTATTAATATTTATAATTATATTATTTTATTTTTTATATATATTCCTCGACTCCTCTATTTTAATTATAATATTATTACTATAAAATCTCTACTCTAGAGTTATTTTAAGTAATATTTATAAGAAATTAAATATATAACTCTTTTTTTTTCTTAATCTTATATTAATACTTTTAATTACGATATTATTTTTATATATAAAAGTATTCGAGAAATTTAGTTTCTATTTTTATAATAAATATATAGTAATATCAAGGGACGGGATTAATATCTAGAGGTTCATTAAACTATAACCTAGTTATAATATAAGAGTAGGTTAAAATAAAAGATAAAGAACGAAAACTAGAGTAGGGCTAGTTATTATTTAAATAAAAACTAGCGCACGGAGTATTTATTTATTTCTTATCCCGACTATATTAAGATAGAAATAAGGAAACTAGTTTAGACCTAAATTAAATCTAAGATAAATTAAGCTAGATTAAAGTAAATAAAGTTATATTATAATAATAATCCCCTCTTTAAAATCGAGCTCCTATAAAATAAATAAATAATTAATTTAATTAATTAGATTTTATAACCCTAAATCTTATTTAGAGTTATAAAATAATTAAAATAAAAACGCGTCGGAGTATTCGAGTTATCGATAATAACGGGTAAGGGATAGGACGGGGAATAAACGGCGGTATACGAATAAAACTAGGCGTTAATATTATTATTTATAAACGATAACGGCGGGGCTAGGCTATAGGGTATTATCTATTTATATAATAATACGAAATATCGGTCGAAGCCGATATAAAACGATAACCGAGGAGACGATAACGGATAGGGAATAGGCTATAATATAGGCGGGGGTTAACTTCTTAAAAATCGAATTAAGATAAAGATAGTAGAGGTTCTTTATATTAATATCTCTAAATAATATATAATAATTCGTAGAGGCCGGCGGCGCTAGGATTCGAGATATAATATTTATTAATAAATTATTAATAACGGGTAAAATAATAAAAGGGTTCCTATATAACGACGTAGTCTTTTTAATTAATATAATATTTTAATAAAAATAAACTATAACGGCGATTATATTTAGAATTTAAGATACTATTAACGTATTACTCTCGTTAGTTATTTTCGGTAATTATAAATTCTCGGATAAACTAGATTTATTTAGGTAAAGAGTTATTAATTATTAATTATAATAAACTAGTATAAAAGACGGGGTAAACTTTTATTAAATACGGAAAATTTAACTAAATTATAAAAGAATTATCGAAAACTTTAGAGACTCGGAAAAGATCGATATTATAATCGTCGAGCTTAATTAAAGAGTATATAGTATTTAGATTCTTAATATTTAGTTATATTTAATCGTCTATTAAATATATTAAATATAGGCGCCTTCGTTAATTAACCGAGGATTTAAAGATAATTTAAATAATAAATATCTTATCGCGGAGGTAGTTATTTAAGGCTTTTATTTATATTATAAACTTATCGGTAACGATTAAATAAATATATATTTAAGCGGTAAAATCCTAAAATAAAGGCTCGATAGGCTCGAAGCCGATATATAGATATTAATTATAATTAATTAAGAAAGGCGAGGCTAGAGTACTAGAAAAATCGGTATTATTATTAGAAAACTCCGCTCTAAAGAGCCATTTTATTTAATTATCCTATATATAATTAATATATATACGGAGGTAGTATTTTATTATAATATTAAACTACTCGGTTTAATTATCCGTCTAAGGATAATACCCGGTAGATATATATTAATCGATTTTAAAACGTTTATATAAGGCCTCCTAGAACTCCGATATAAATTAAAATCTTTAATCCGAAATAAAGATATCTAGTAATTTATAAAGCTTTTATATATTTTAATAAAAAACGTTATAGGCTTCGTTTACTTTTATCGATATAATTAATATTAAATATCGTATCTTAATTAAACGGTTTATAAAAACTAGGATATATTAATAAATAATTCCTATAAAGGTATAAGGCGGTAGGGGATTTATATAATTTATCGAGATATCTCTCTAACGTTATTACGGGGGCGGTAATAAATATAATTATCTTTAAATACACTAGCGGGAAGGCTTAATTCTTCGGTATATATAATAATTCTTAACGAATCGCTAGATAATAATATAGACGTTAGGTTATTAATAGGCCCGACTAATTAATTTATAATATTTAATATAACTTAGGTAATTACCCGCGATATTATTATAAACTAACTAGATTAGACGAAGGCGTAGTTTACTAGAATTCGGAATATATCTCTTTCCTCGGAAATAGAGAACTTTATTCTTATCTTCGTATTTAGCGAGAGGAATTCCGTTATAATAACGCGTTCTAAAATATAGTATTTCTAGGACTTTAAGGGCGAATTAATCGGCTTAATTAACTATATCCTATAATTAATAAATCGGGGTATCGTATAAGTCTTTATCTAAATTAATAAACTAGTCTCTATTTAATTCGGGCTTATAGTATATAAATAGGGTCTAGAATTCTAAATCGACGTTTATATCGGGGTTTATCGGGGTCGTATAAATTAATATAAAATATAATTAAAAAGATTAAATAAAAATCTTTAAATTTATTATTAATATATAATTAAAATAACTAGGATTAAAGCTAGGGTTATTACATTTAATAATATATTATAAATATAATCCTTAAAGACTTCTAGCGCTAGGTTTTTTCTTTTTAATATAATCTAGTATTAATATTAATATTTAAGATCTAATTTATCCCCCTCTTTAAGGAGGTCTCTTAATTAATATATTAATATATTAGATTTACTACCTTTTTTATTAGGTCGGTAAATAATTTTATAATTAAAATAGGATAAAAACTCGCTTTACCTCGCTTAACGACGAGATAATATCTTAAATAAAATAAAATATTTAAGAGCTTTATAATCCGATATTACCTTAATAAAAAGAGTAAATCCTTTTAGTTTAAAGCGCTATTCTTTAAATACGCGGACGATTATTATAAACTCTTTATTATAAATCTTATAATTATACTCGATAAAGTTATACTTTTTTAAAAAATAAATAATAAAACGAAGGACGTTTTAATTATTATACTAGGATAGGACCCCCTTAAATATATAATTAAATATATTTATTTCTACTATAATTTTACGGTTAAGGTCGAAATAAACTAGGATAATATCGGAGGTAAAAGTCTTCTTTAAAATATTAAAAGTTATTTAATATCGAGTACTCTACTCGAAGATAATATTTTTCTTAATTAAAATTATAAATAATATAACGAGTTTATTAAATTTATAAATAAAATACCGATAAAAGTTAACGAATCCTAGGAAACTTTAAACGTCTTTAATATTAACTAGTTATAATTAATTTAAAATAATATCGATTTTCTTTAAATTTATTTTAATCTTTTTAATAATAATAATTAATCCTAGGTATATAACTTCCTTAATATAGAAATTATATTTAATAATATTTATTTAGAGCCCCGCCTCGCGGAGCTTCTAAAGGATATATTTAATATAGATTTTATACTCTTCCTTAATATCGTTATAAATTAGAATATCGTCGAGGTATATAATATAAGTCTTATCGAGAAATTTACGAAGAGTATTATTAATATAATACTAGAACGAGGTAGGGTTATTATATAATCTAAATAATATAATAAAGTATTCGAATAAACCGAATCGGGTATAGAATATTATAAATTCTTCGTCGCCCTCCTTAACGCGGAGGCGATTAAAAATAAATATAATATCTAATTTAGAAAATACCTTAATACGATTTAATTAATTTAAAGTTTCTAAAATTAAGGGTAAAAAGTATTTATTCTTTATAATAATAATATTAAACCCTCGGTAATTAATATAAAAATATAAACCTCCGCTAGGTTTCTTTATAAATAAGATAAAAGACGCGGTATAAAATTAATTAACTCGAATAAAACCTTTATTAAAGTTCTTATCTAGGTAACGGCGGAGTTCTAGGATTTTATTATAATTTATATTATATAAACTAGACGACGGAGGTTATAACCTTTCTTTAAACTTAATAGTATAATCGTATAATTAATATAAGAGTAAAATATTAATATCTTTTCTCGAAAAAACGTCTAGGAATTTATAATACCGTATAAATAAAATCGTAATTAAGTTAATATTCTTATTATCTCGATAAATTTAAAACTCTTTTTAAATAAGGGCGGCGGCGAGGTAAAACTCCTTATTTATTTTAAATATAACTCGGTTCTAGGCTTAATTATAAATATTTAATTTAAGATTTTAATTAAGACGGGCTTAGGTTTATAATATCTAGATTTTTAATAAAACTAGGTATTTAAGGTCGAGATTTCTTCTAGAATACCTAAAAATCGATGGATTTCTATAAATAATAAACTAAATACGATTTACTCGTTAAATATAATAAACCGGGTAAATAATCGAGATCCTATCTCGTATATATTAAAAGTAACTAGGTATTAGGTTTATTATTTATAATACTAGGACTTAAAACGAAGCGAGGCTAGGCTACGATATTTAATTTTAAATATCTTTCTTTATTTAATAATAATAACGATACGACTATACTCGTTATTATAGTTAATTCCTATAAGAATAAATAATTAAAACTAGGGCGGGGAAGATTTCTTTTAAATCTAAATTTATTATTAATAAACTTAGAACTAAAGTAACTCCTTTTAAATTCTAGATTATTTTATATAAATACTAGGTTAGGCTAGAGACTAGGTTTATTTCTAATAAATTTAAAACTAGGTTAACTCTTCTTAAATTAAGATTTACTTTTTATAAACCTAGGATTAAATATATTATTAATAAATTTAAAATTAAAATAACTTCTCTTAAATCGGAATTAATTATTTAATAATAATATTATTATCTATAAATAATAACGGCTCTTTATATACTAGCGACTCCTTTTAAATCGGGGCTTACCCTATATAAGTATCGGATAAAACTAGGGACTAGGATTTTTAAGTCTAGAAACTTTCTTAAAATATAAAAAAGAGTTTATTTTCCACGAAGACTTTTACGGGATTAAAAATATAGTTTCTTAAATAAAAATATAAGGCGAAGGTTAAGGAATTATTTAAAAAATCAGTAGTAACTTTATAACGATAAAAGTATAATAAACCGATTATAACGGGGTATTAATTAAATTTAGTAATAAAAAAAACTATTCGTTCCTAATAGTTATAAATATTTAAAATCGCTTCTATAATATAAATAATACGTTTTATAACGGTAGGTACATTATTAAAGAATCGGATAATATAAAGATAACGAAGAAGGCGAAGGGGTAAATATTAAATATATATAAAATTATAATCGATAAGAAAATAGCCGGATATATTAATATTAATTAAAACTTTAATTTAAATCCGGGACTAGTTATTCCGTAGTTAATAAGAAATAATTATATATTTATTACGAAAAGTAGGGTCGGTCTTAAAAAGCTATATAATAAATTTAAACGAAAACTTAATTAGTAACGAAAGTAAATTAAACGATATAGTCGATAGGTAAAAAGGTATATATAGGGTTCTAGGTACTTATAGTCCTAATACGCGACTTTATACCGAGACTATTCTTTTCCCGCGTTTAAAGTAACTCCTTTTATAATAATAAATATATATATAAATTCTACTTTAGAGTAGTAATAAACTATATTTATAAATAATAATATTTATATATATAAATATATATAGAAGTAGTAATAAATTATATATATATATATAACTCTATTACTACTCCTATATATAATTTATCTTTATATTTATATAGAATTTATTAATACCCTCAAATATAGATTATTATTATTTTTATATATAGTTTATTCTTGTCTCTATATATAGCTTATTACTACTCTTATATATAATTTATATATATATTTATTACTACTCCTAAATATAATTTATTATTACTTTTAAATATAATCTATATACGCGCCTATTACTATATTTATATATATTTTATATATATATTTATTACTACTCTTAAATATAATTTATTATTATTTTTATATATAGTTTATTCTTACCTCTATAAATTATATATAACTAGTACTAAGAGACTAGTCTAAATTAGATATAAAGTTTAGTATTTCTTAATCGTTTTCCTAATTATCTCAATCTTATACTATCTAATAAAGTATATATATACGTATATAAACTATATATCGAGGTAGTAATAATATATTTATATATATATATATAATTATATATAGGGGTATATATAGGCTATATAGAAATAATAATAAAATATATATAAATTATATATAGAGGTATATATAAACTATATAGGAGTAGTAATAAAGTAAATATATAGGGGTATATATAAACTATATAGAAGTAATATTAAAATATAACTATATATAGAAATAGTAATAGGGTTTATATATATATAAATTATATATAGAGATAGTAATAGAGTCTATATATATATATATATATAAACTATATATAGAGCTAGCCCTATTTAGAAGAGAGGAAGAGAAGAATAGAGAATCCTCTTTCTTCTCTAGTAGTTTTTATCTTTTCTCTTCTATTTCTTTCCCTATTAGAAGGAAAGAGAGTAGGAGTTATTTATTTTCTTTCTCTTCTATACTCCGTAGTATAAAAAGTAGTAATTCTAAAAGTCGAAACTAGTACTTAAATTATTAAATAATAATTTAAAAGTAATTATTTTCAGCGAGATAACGAATATCTTTATTTTAATAAATTTTAATATAATAGAAATTTCAATTTTGAAGTTTATATTTAAAATTTAAATAATTTTAATAAATTTTAATAATTAATAAATTTAAATATAGAGATACTTATATAGTAAAATATCCGAGTAGAATTCGCTAGTATAATATTTATAAATAAAAGTAATTATAATTAATATAATATCTAGGGTAAATTCCTCCTACTTTTATTATATTAGAATAAATAATCTAATTTAGAGTTTTATATATAGTATTCGTTAAATTTAAACTATAGTATTATATTATTAATACTCTCTATATTAAGAAAGTTATTAGACGATATCGATTTTTATTTTTCCTTCTCTATAAAATAATAAAATATACTATAATTTTTTTTAATAAAACTCTTTAATTAAATAATTTTCTTAAAAATATAAAAAACCTACTCTAATATAATATAAATGTAGAAAAAGATTGAAGAAGTAGTCTTTTAATAAAAAGGTAGAAAATATCTCTATTTATATTACTAATTTAATTATAATTTATTATAATTATAATTTTATCTAGGGTAATAAAGAACGCCGAGAGGGAATTATTTAAAATATAATACTAGTTTCTCTTCTATATACTAGTACTAACTTTATTTCGGTAGAGAAAAATACTAGTACTATAGTTATTTTTATCCTCGTGAATTAAATATTTCTTCTCGATCCTACGGAGCGACGAGTTATTTATATATATTTATTTATTTTAGTATTTAATTACTTTGAAAATTAACTTATTATAATATTTAATATTAACTCCGGAATATAGATCTTGAAATTTATTATAAAGTTATTCTATACTAGATTAAACTAGTTTTAAATACTAGATACTTCCGTTATTTTAATATAGCGGAGAATATTCTAAATAAATATACGAGGGTATTTATTACTCTTAGTATTATTAAAGATATAATATACTTTTTATAAAAACTCTAGTATCCGTAGTATTCTAGTTTTAAAATATTTAGTTAAAACTTTATACTAGTTTACTAGTAATATACTTCGTAGTAAATTTTTCTCTATCTTTAAAAGTTTAGATATATACTAGATTTATAATTTATTATAGAAATATTCTACTAGTATAAAGCGGAGTTTATTAAATAACTACTACTATACTAAATCTCTTAATTTATCGACGAATAAATATACGTCGTAGTAGAAAGTATATTGACCGACGACGACGATAAGTATATTAACTAGATTATCGAGTCTAGGGTCGAAGAAACTAACTTCCTCGACTTTCTATTAATATTTATAAAGAGGTTTATTTTAACTCGATATTTCTTATAAAGTTCTCGAAACGCGATAATACTCCTAGGAATATCTTTTTATAAATAATTTAATTTTATAATTATAGAGGTTCGTTCTACTCGAGAGAATTTATTTTAATATAATTATTACCGCCGCCTCTTTTTAAATAAAGAGGGGTCTAGTATTATTTAATAATAATAAATAATAAACTTTAATAAACTAGATAATAACTCGCGATTATATTAAGATTTCTATTAAATATTTATATCTAGAGCCGATGAATTTATCTAGCTAGTATATTAATATAGCGAAATTACGAGAAAGAGTCGTTATAAATATATATAATATTAAAATTCCTATTACTAATTTCTTTAGATATTAATTATACTTTAATAAAAAATATTAATATTAAATTACCTCGTTTCTTTACTTTTAAATAGAATTTAATAAAGAGTAAATAACTATATTGATTTTAAAAGTATTATCGTAGTATATTAATTATAAATATTATTATATAAGAGAATATTAGATAAAAAAAAATAAAGTATAGAAAATTACTCTATAGAGAACTTCGTAACTATATTTTAAAAGTATTATCGTAGTATATTAATTATAAATATTATTATATAAGAGAATATTAGATAAAAAAATAATAAAGTATAGAAAATTACTCTATAGAGAACTTCGTAACTATATTTTAAAAGTATAAACAACTCTAAGAATCCTAATTTACTCGGAGTATTAAAATCTATTTACGCGCGCTAAAATAATTTAGAGTTTATTTAAGAATTCTTAGACCCGTTTAAACTCGTTTAAGATTATTTAGGATTTTTAGACTCACTTAGACCCGTTTAAAATTATTTAGAATTTTTAAAATTATTTAAAGTCGCTTAAAGTCGCTTAAAATTATTTATAAATAATATTATAAAGATACCCCCTTTATTTATATAGATACTCTCTAGATCGCTAGAAAAATTATCCCTCTATATTTATTTAGTTACCGCGGTTACCGTAATAATATAAATATAGTATATTCGGGCGACGTAGGTATATAATAGTAAAATTACTACTTTATCCCTAATACTATTAACGACGACGACGTTATATATACTAGGATTCTAAATAAGTAGATCTTTAAATATAGTATATAACTAAATTATAAAGAGAGGATTTATTAATAGGATTACTATAAACTAAATATAAATAGGATTTTCGTTATTTTCGTTATTATCTTAGCCGAAAAACGTAGAAAGGCCTTAAATCGTTTAAATTCGACATTTTTTAATTAGAAAAAAAACTATTTTAGTATCGCTAAGTTAATTTAATTATTAAATTAATTTACTACTATATCGACGACCTCGAGAACCTAGTAATACTATCGTTTATAATAGATATATTAATAATTATAATAACTATTACTACTAACTAAATATAGAGGAGGTATCTATTCAATAATCTAGAGAATATTTATATAAATAAAGAAAGTATCTCTATAATACTACCCTTATTTATTTATATAGCTATTATTATTATTATTATAAATATATATATATATATATAACTATTCTTACCTTTATAAATATACGTATATATATAACTCATAGATATTATTATAAATACGCGTATATATAGTTATTACTATTATTATAGGTATATATATATATAGTTTATAAATATACGTATTTATAACTATTACTATTATTATAAATATACGTATATATAGTTTATAAATATACGTATATATAACTTATAGATATATATATATTTATTTATTTTTATTATTATAAATACGCGTATACCCTTATCTATAATCTATATATACGGGTATATATAATATTTTATAATTATCTTTATCGATAGTAGCGACCCCCCGGAATTACTCTTAATATTAATAATTTTTAATTTCCTAACTTCGATTAATTCGCGCTAAATCTTCGCGGAGGTAACGCTTGGGCTATATAATACTATATATATAATAATATTCTAAAAGTATACTAGGTATAATTATAATATATAATAATAATAAAGTCTTAGTTATAAATAGGGCCTTTAACTAGAAATAGAATAAAATTATTAATAGAATAAAATTATTAATAGAATAAAATTATTAATAGAATAAAATTATAACTATTAATAGAATAAAACTATAAATAGAATAAAATTATAACTATAAATAGGGCTATATATAGAGGTTATATTAATAGTATATCCTAAATTTAGAAGTTCTCACGAGTTAAGAATATTTTTAGGAGCGCGCTAGATTCTTAAAAGCGCTCACGAGCGCTAATAGTACTCTCGAGTTAAAATATACTTTAGTATTACCGCGCTTAACTCGGTTTAACCGGCTCACGTACGTTTAGAGCGCTCGGAGCCTACTCTATATCTCTATAAATATACTCCGCCGATTTTATAAAAGTAATCCCGAATTTCCTCGATCCTACTTTAGAGCCGAAATCTAAACTACTAGATTAAATTAATATATAGTAAATATAGTACCGTATTAATATAAATAGTATAATATTATATTAAAATAATAGATATAATATAGTTAAGCTACGGAACCGGGAAGAGAGTTTTAATATTTTCGAAAATTAAGAAAAGAAAATTAAAAAATTAAAATAAATATTAATATAAAAGAATTCTTTTCTCTAAAAAAGAGAAAGAAATCGAGTAAAAAAAATCAATTCCCTTCTTTATTCCGTAGCGTAAATATAGTACTAGCGAAGGATAATTAATATTACTATATTAATATCCCGTTTTTATATAGTTAATATTATAGAGCTTAAGATAATAAATATAAAAATATAATATAATATTAAAGAAA
>JAABUS010002209.1_pt1 | contig 37870 bp, 34 predicted proteins | sample 5560161 | NCBI WGS metagenome assembly JAABUS01 (sample SAMN10711885, study PRJNA513376) | rock metagenome | isolation source: Antarctica rocks | place: Antarctica: Victoria Land, Trio Nunatak nord | collected 2016-01-04
TCGACGTGTTTGATGAGATTGACTTTGTTCTTGATTTCTTGAATGACTCGTTGATCATTATTCAAATGAATCAGGTAGAAATGAATCTCTTTGAGAGAATCAGATTGAACTAATTGATCTATTCAAACGAATCGAAGACGAGAGTTTATTTTATCTTTCAGATCAACGATCAGTTGCTTTTCGTGATACTTCAGATAGAAAAATAATCGTTGAAACTGAGTGTAGAACTCGCTGAACTTCTTTGATTCTTGAATCAAGTTGTAGTATTCTCTATGAAAGTTGACTTTCTTATCTGAATCATTGAACAACTCAGCTAGTTCTTTCAAAAGATCATCGACGATCTTATAAAGATTGACACAGTCACGTTCGCGTCTAGATTGAGCGACATCAGCTGCATCATCGAATAATCTGAAATGTACATAGCTCAGTTTGACTCGTTCATTTGAAAAGAGATTAACGTTGATCTCTAGTTTATTCTGAATTTTGTCGTATCAGTTTTTTCAAGTAGAATTCTTTTTGTCAGTAAATCAGAGAGAATCAGATATTTTCTGAGATCTAGAACGCTCAGAGTAGATGAAATCAGAAGAAGTGATTTCTTTAGTTTGAAGTCTAGTCTTCAACTCTTTGATTTCGTCATCTCGTTGTTTACTCAGCTCGTTGAGTCGATCTGTTTCTCTGTCGAGAGTCATGCATCGAGCCTTTCAGTTTTCGATAGAAACAGAGAGTATTACTGTTTCAGCGAATGACTCGTCGTCTTCATTGATGAATGATTCAGCACTAAAGAGTTTCGATGAATCAGTCTCAGAAGTTTGAGAAAAGCGACTTCGAAATTCTTCAAAATATTCTTCGATAGATGAACGTTTTGACATGATGAAATTTGAAGAAAGAACGAGATCGAGCGAATGACGATGCTTGACAGTATTAATGAAGACGTATAATCAAGTGTTTAATCTTCAGGAAAGAATGTTGTTGATTAGAGAAATATTTTTGATTTGTGAGTTTTTTGAGTGATTCTCAAGCAATTCACGAAGATTCTTTATCGTCGATTCTCTTAATCGAATTGAACAGCTTATTTTCACTCGTCTGTTTCATGAGAATGAATTGATTCTCTTGATCGAGTGAACTTTGCGTACTTAGTGAGTGATAAGTTGTCTAGCAATTCAAACAGTCTTGTCGTTGATTCTATCAAACTTTCTAGTGTTGTTCAGTCTTTCGATTGCGTCGATCATCAGATAAACGAATTTCTTTAGACTCGTTCTGTCTGTACGAGTATGTTGAATGAGTAATGAGATCAGTATCGTGTGATTAACGAATTCTTAATATAATGTCAGAATCGTGTCTAGATGAGTCAATCAGCGAAAGTCAGAGTTGAATAGTGCTTGATCTTTAGAGATAGCTATAACTGAATATTAAGAATACAGAAGAAGATGAGTACAAGAGCTTCTATTTAAGTAATATTCAGAGACTGCGCTAAGCTTGAAGAAAATGTGTTTGTGACACGAGTAGAATGTGATGTAGAAAGAAAGATGATGTTGAACAAAGAGATGTTGATGAAAGAAAATAGAGACTGAGTCAGATCTGAGCTAGAGACACTGACTAGCTCTATTCAGCCTTGATACGCTCGTAACAAATTCTAACATTATTCATGATCATCATTGAACACAATTCTATCTCTTCAGAATTGCATATAAAAAGCATCTGTGATCACATGAAATTCAAAAAGATCTTTTTTGTTATGAAGTCATAATGCATCTTTCATGCAATGTATTCATCAATGAAAAATGTTGATAAAATGCTTCATCTCTTTGATTGTTTTAAACTTTAAGTGATGTGCAAAGATAAATCAATCAAGACTCAGTCATACTTTCAATCAGCTAATGAGCAAGCATTAGCATGATTAAAAAGAATAAAGAAAAAGAGAAAGTTGAATTTATCTGTTTACTCACAAGTAATGCTTTCATCAAGAAAGACTAGCTGATCAGATGTTCAGCTCATAAGTTGTTGTTTTCATTCATTGCAAAGCTTCTCATCATGTTCAGCAATGATTTTTTAAGTGATCTTTCTGCTGTATCTAGCTTCTTTGAGCAGTCTGCTGATCATGCTTTGACTGATGACAATGTCAAACTCGTTGTACAGAAATCAGATCATGTCATTCTGATAAACAATGAGTCGTTGACTGAGAAAGTCAAGAAGCTTCTGAGCATGATATTCACTCAGAATCTTCGATCTATCAATTGTATCAAGCGCAGATGTCACATTGCTGAAATGAAGATGTTTCTTACACATACGATTGATCTGCTGTCTGATAACATGAGTGACTTTGTGTATGAACGTTGTGCTATCATCACAAGCTAGATGAAATTGAATCTCGTCTTTAAGATTCTGAATAAGAGCTTGAGACATGATAGATAGGATTCAGAATTGCCTTCGTGTGAGACTGAGATTTGTATAGCTTCAAAAATGAAAGCTTTGAAGTGTTTTGAAAGTGTGGGGATGATATCTAGATATTTGCTCTATTTGCACCAAATTTGAGGCTGATTTGTGTGTTTTCCCCGCCAAATTCGCTAAAACCCGAAAACTGAACCAGACTTTTGCATACAACGATATCAAAAAGCCAATCGAACAAGCGGGTCGCTTTGAACGTCTCTTCGAATGAACTGTCCGAACCAAAACGCCAAGGTACAAAACGACGCAAGATCAACTAGGAAACCGAGGCATTCAAACTCTGACTGCTGGCGCCAGCAATGTGACCAGGTGCCTTTAGATTACCCTTCTCATCCTATATTGTCAATTCAGCCGTGGAGTTCACGCGCATCTCACCTTGTCAACAGACCAGTGGTACCATCCAAACTGGGTATACTAATCGACCTATCCGATGTGTTCTCTGCAAAGAGGTTCCTTTGATCTTGGGTCGCGCAACCTGGGTGACGCTTCCTCTACGAGCCGTCGATCGAGCCAATCTTCGTCAGTCTTGCAACCTGATCTAGACGACCTGACGGCCCCTCACGCCAACCCTAGCGCTCATAGAGCCGTCAGGCAGCAATCAGTCAGATCAAGACTGTCAGCGTCTCGGTTACGGTGCCCCAGCAGCAAATCTTCTATGATGCACATGGGCCATTTCTGGGCAATTCCCGACCAACACGCCCACCTCCACCACCATCGCAGAAAGACTACAAAGATCTTCAAGCAGCATACTTCGATCTGTAAACACCGTATGACATTCTTCGAGTAACAGTCTCAACGGCTATTGAAGAGACGATCAGTTTGACGGTTGCGGCAGAAGGGCATTGATGCTATTTCAATGATGTACGCTAGGGGAAAGCTTGGGGAATACAATTTTACCAGCGAGTTGCGTTCATTCTGGCGAGGAGCGCACAAACCCCTCCGCATAATTCAACGACAAGGAAGACATGGTTGAAATTCTCCTTGTCTCCCTATGACCACTTTCGCAAGTGTTAGTCTTGAGCATGCCTGATCCGATGTTGTCTTCCTCATTTATTCCAATCAACATGAACACCATATCTTGAGCCATCAGCCGCATATATAGCATCGGTCGGGAGTTGCCCATGTGAGCCTGGATTCGGGCTCTCGACCATACCTACGACCGAGTACTTCAAGCTCAAGATGTCACCAGAACGGTGACAAATATCAGCGGCACATCGAAGCATGAACGCACAGCGGCAGATGAGGCGCAATGACTGAGGATGCCGGAGAGGAACTCGGTAGCCAAGAACTTGCCGTGGTCGAGTTGACAAAGCCGCTGCCGTTCGAACATCACACACGAATGCAAGAGCTCGAAGACAGGATACACATGACGATCTCACAAAAATAAAATCATCTCACCAGCTCTGTGTACAACCATCAGCCGAACCCTTCAAACCCAACCACAGCCACAAAGCAGAAAAAAAACTGGATGTACCTAGAAATCAGTAGACCTTCCTGCTGCCGTCACTCCTCAACCTGAGACTGAGTCGTCGAACTCACACCTAGTAGAAATCCCTACTACTTTCCCCCGGCAGGCTTCTTAACTGTCCCCATCCCCGTCCTCTCAACCCACACCCACTCTTCTGGAGCGATAGCGACCCTAAATTACATTTACTTCTCTTGAAGATCAAGTGCAAGCCTAAGTTAACCACCAATAAAGCAGTAGACCATGGAGCCGCTATTGTGCACAAGGATGAGCCTAATCCATAAAACCCTTCAGCGATAAAGCCTTCTACTACAGCGCCCCAAACGATTAAGAACCCCCTTAATTCAAATTTCAGTCAACATGCTCTAGGGTCACAACGACTTTCAAGTGCAAGCCGTATCCCATGTCTTCCCGAGCGGAACGCTCCTTTCCTGCTGTCGCTCTATATATGGCCGAGAAGGAGTTGAAGAGAGCCTTCTTCGATGCTATAGTTCAGAAGCCAACCTAAAGCTATCAACTACGCTCCTTTTTTCACTCGCAATATCAGAGCTTTCATTCATTGGCATTCATTATCCGCGTTCACTACGTCCGTCCCTTTTCCACATTGGGAAAAAATGATGCTATACACACAATCTTCCCTGCGCCTGCGCACAGTATGCTAAATCCATTTCACTCGCCTTGGTCCAGCGCCTGCACTTCTTGCGGCCCAACGTTGCCGCCACCTTTCCACTGCGGTCTCGCCGTCACGTCGCCCTGGTTCACCCTCTACACCTGTTGCATCGTGAGTTACCGCTTGAAGATGGTCCACGTCTTCCGCCACTCTCCCACCTTGGCGTCGGAAGGCGACAAAAATCTGCCCCCGACTTACTCGAGGCCCGCCCGGGCGCTGCCGCTTTAGCGGAGATAAGAACATTAGCCAAAGACTCCAAAGAAAGTGACTGAATGCTTTCATCCCATGTTTGAGCCTTCCCGTTGAAGGCGAAAAATCGGCCAGCAATTTCGTCAGAGGTGAGCTCTTTAGTATATGATGATACGCAAAACAATGGCGCCCTGATCCTCCGAGATCGCGCTCGTGCCAATCAATCGTCTCGCCGGTGAACAAAAATGGTCATACAGAGCTTTCGCGAATTCAGACCGTGATCTAGCAGAGAAATGTCCCGAGCGAGTGGGAACGTAATCATGTTTCAATACCTCACCCACATCGATCGTCAGGGTACTCAATGGCGCATCTTTAAACATATGAAACATATTCCTCTACGCTTCTCTCAGCCACAATGGGTAAGTGAAAAGGCGATATCTACCCTCTCGCAGCAAGACTACCACGCCATCAGATGGGGAGGAAAATGTGGCGAGTGTATTCAATTTTGGGTTTCCAGAAGTCTGTGACTTGCCAAGGATTCAGCTCTTAAAGTATCGGGTACGACAGGTCCTTCAATCGCTTGCTGACCCGGAGATTCTGATGGAATCGACCGGGCCATTCGGTTGTTGAAATGAGATGCTCAGGTCTATTTGGGACTAGTTTGAGACTAGTAGAATCATGTGATCCCCCTGTGTTTAGGCGAATCTTTCGCTCCATAGAATGAATACACCTATCGCTGCTTCAACATCGGTTAGAAGTACTTTCAATTGAGGATATAAGGTCTCTGATCGAGTCTGGAAATGTCGATTCGCTGGGAAAGGGTCAAGTGCTTGATGATTGGTGGGAGCTGATCTTGACGAACATGACCTGCAGCTCGGTTGGCAGGCCAAAGTAGTCGAACATGGTTGTCGAATGAATCGGTAGAAGTACGATCGGTTCACGGTGCTGTGAGGTTGTGTCTGATTGACAGTGAGGGCTGAGCTGTAAGATCGACGGCTATACTAAGATGAGGGGCAGAGTTCGAGTTACATATGAATTGATCAGGGAGCCGACCGGAATGCTCAATTAATCTCTACAAGTGGCATATTTGGCAGCAGCCATCAAACAAAACCATCAAGCTATGGGAGAGACATGGCTTATTCGAATCAGGGCATACGAGTGTCTGGTGTTGTAACAAGCTAATACCTCACTTATTATCCATTTCCTCAGGCGCACATTGCAGTACGACCAAGATTACAATTGCGTAGGCCGAACACAATGATCGAGCTACAGCTCATGATACTCCAATACAGCCTTACAATCGATACAGATATTAGGCCATTCCCGCCATTGATGTCTTTGGCGCTTAATAGTCACCCTAAAGGCCTGACCTGAGGCGTGTTCGGAGGTAATTTGAGCTCTTCCAAGTCCGATGCTCCAAGGAATCTCCTTTGACGAAGAGCATCCTGCTTTCTGGCTATCAGCACGTCCGCGTCATGCGTTGTCACGCCAAGACAACTGCTAAACCACATGTCGTCCCGCTCCGTGGAATCAATCCTCTTGTTAGTGTATGCAAGGTCTTGATCTGGGTCGCTTCCTTGATCGTCAGAAATGTCCACTGCCCAGATCTCTCCGTCAGCAAGTGTCATGTCGAAATTGCGCGCAGGACACAAGCTGATGCTAATTCCCAAATTCAACGCCTCGAGGCGGCCAGAGATACCTGTATTTCTTTTGACCTTCAGAACAGCAGTCCCAGTTGCCCATCCATATGATTTGCCTGGTACACCACCAGGATCCTTAATCCAGCTGTTATCGAGCAACTCGTCACACGCAGTCGACCTTGCTCCGCATACGAGAGCCTCCTCGAACATTGTCGGATCTGGTCTGCCGTGTAAAATACGCCTGCCCCCGAAGATATGCTTGTCATTCGCGAGCAAGAGCATAGGGTTGAAGTCCGTATCGAATCCAAGCTTGATCCAATGGATGTGGGACCATCCACTTTCGCGTACATAATGCAAGAGCTCTGGCTTAACCTTCGGCTCCATGTAGACGATGCCTGCGGTTCCCAGGTCGTCGTCTTCTAGACCAATCACTTCTCTCCAGGGTTGAACCCTTCTCGATAGTATTTTCGATTGACAACTTTCGTAATTTGGAGGTCTCAGAGACCGAAGCCAGAACCCGTGAAAGCGTTTGAGCGGAGGCTCAGTTGGCTCGATTGGAACACGAAGACTTCTCTCTTCGAAGCGCCCCATATCAGAAAGCGGAATCATGGTTTTACCTTCCTTTATCATTCCTTTCACGCGGACATATTCGCCGTCGGTCGACAATCTGCTTAGCAAGATAGCAATTCTTTTGTCCGTAGAGGTTCCTTTGAGGCAATTTAGAATTGCATAGTATGTTTCCATGCCATGAGGCAGGGTTTTGAGCTTGATCGATAGTTCGCCGTTCGATTCCGAGAACCCCAAGGATCCGCTTGTCTTGAACACGTCGGTGCACTCGGAGTAGGAGTCCGGAGAGGGTGCGAAGAGCCCGGTAGGTTTCTCTTGCTCCATCGCCCACGCGAACATAGACTCATCTTTGCCCTTGTGCATGATAGCTTGTTGCAGGCGCACAAAAGCCTTCGAACCCTCACCATATCTTGAATCCATGGTAACGCCAAGGATCCCCAGAAGAGAATAAGCTCTGTCTTCGTCTCTTTTGGTCTCTCTACCTGCTGCCCACGACAGTATTTGAGCAACAGAGCAGGTCGCTAGGTTTTCAGAATCGCTCAAAACGGTCTCAGGTATCCTAGTCTTGATGGATAGTCTGGCTAGTAATTCACTTTTCGTGCCGAAACGCTCCCAATTGCGGTCAAAGAAATACGCCTCGCTTGCGCCGATCAATTCCTGCAATGTCCAGCCTCGTTTAAACCACTCACTATCCATCATGGCCTCTCTGGTGACGTCGTGGAGATAGACAATGCATATACGACTGCGCTGGTACCAGCGATACATACTGTTGATAGCCTCGGTCAATTCGCTCCCATCTTCTTTTTTGATGCAGCATGTATCGGCCCAGCCATAGATACAGCCTACTTCGGACGCTTTCTCGCAGAATTTTTCGAGTTTCGCGTACCCTCTCTTGCGTGAAATGTCTATGGACTCATGTACATCAAGATATGTCACTTCATCGGCATCGGCGCCCCATCGGTGGGAGAGGATTGCGTATTGGTGGCCTGCAAGATCGGACTCAGCGACATCTTTGAGTATGAGAGTGCCGGAGCGCCCAGCGCTGGTATCAAGAAAACGCATCTTCAGCTCGTAATGACCGACAAATGTTGAGGACGGCGTGGGAATGTGTCAGTTGAAGCAGAAAAAGTCAAACTCAGCTCCCTGTTCTTATGATATCGCATAGGCCACACCATGAAATTATTGCGGGCATTACAGCCTTCCAGGTCCTTCCTGCAGCGGGCTGTTCAGGTATACATAGCTGGCTTACGCCCTCATACAAATAATCCTTGTTAAGAGGCTTTTTGCTAATGCAATGTCCAGCCCGCTGCTGCTGCCTGCAGGAAGGACCTGTACTTGTGAAGTTGTGATCCTAGGGCTGAGAGCTAGCGCGAAATGCATGCCCTAGAGCGCTTTACCCGGAAAGGACTAGAGTAGTCAGTATCGCTTGCCAAGATCAAGAGTCGGAGGTCATTCCACAGCAATGTATACGAGGGTGAGTTGGCCGAGTGGTAGTAGGCCTTCATGGAAGACTGCAGTAATTACTCAAGCGCTAGGGGAGGGCGGCGTTGAGGAACGCTAAGGTCGTGGGTTCGATTCCCACCGCTCTCAACGGTGCTACCAAGGAGGAGGGTTATTAAGGATTTGATTCCAGCTGTGAAAGTATCAATCTGCCGTGGTGAATGCGACCGAGAGAAAATCACCTCACGTGTTAAGCGAAAATCTTGTACTTAATGGTTGATGTCTTTCATAGCCGCATAGGCCCACATAAGGACGATAAATTGATATCACACACACATACACAGAAATATAAACACTACACTTGAAAGGGGACAAGCTATATATATATACATATATATCTGCTTTATTTTCGACTCGAGATTAGGCTCTAAATTCGCGAGGCTCATCCTATATTATTTATTATCTAATTTTAGCCACGGTAAAGTTCCTTTGTGGCCTTTTGTAGGCCCACCGATTTTGGTCCATTGGTTAGGACTGTTGATCTATCCTTCAACAACCAGCTACAGTACGACTACCAGATCCCTTACATCTACAATGGCATCTAAAGCCTCACCAGCGAAGCCACTCTCGATACGGAAGCGAGATGCGATACTAAAAGTCGTCTCTAACAAGGACAAAATGAATGAGCTAAGAGTTCTCGCCGAGAAGTCCATCTTCTGGGATTGTAGCCATCCAGAAACCCGGGCAAACCACGAAATGATACGATCTGAGTTTTGAGTGTTTCGACTCTTCGGTCTCTGATACCACTAGTCCAGCTGATATCTGAACGTTGAATCCGATTCTGAGCAGAAGCGAGAAAGTCCTTCTAGTCAGTCTAGACTATACCAAAGGAAAGCTTGAGGGGAAGCCAACAGTGCAAGTGCTGTACAACCGGCAGGATGATATACCCTGGTGGGCGCACCTTGTGGCTCCATTGTCTGTAAAGAAAGCAGGCGCTTGGAATAGCAACATCACTACCTACATACACATGCTGGCTACGATAAAGGTCTGAAGTACCCTTTCATACTCTAAATTCATCCCGATCGACGCTGAGTTATACCTCTTTTGGTAACAACTGATGTCAATGGAGAAGGGAGATGAACTGGAAGCAGTACTACGCGGCATGGCTCTTAACCTGTTTTTGTGGGGTGAGTCCAGGGTCTACCACTGTCGCTGAATGATACAAAAAGATCATGTCCTTTGAAATTGACACGTTGAGAGTGAGGGACCGGACTCTTCACTGGAAAGACATTATTTCCTTCCGTGTACTAGAGGAATGAGGTTTCTTACGTAGCCTTAAATACATCAACAAGACTATCTACGCGGATTCTTTAAATTCATGAAGGGTCTTCGAGATCTTGATGGCAGAAACCGGACTATCAGAACAACAATCTTTACTTTTCTGCCCGTGCAACCCGAACGTCTTTGGCTCGACATCGGCCTGCTCGCAGCTTCGCTAGCAATAGACCGCGACATCTTAAAAATGGTCCAGCATACATTAGAAGCTGACTAGTCTTATATATTTCTAAGAGGCCAAGACGTCAGCGCTCGAAAATCAAGCCGGTTTTTGTTCACAAATAGGGGAAGGGGGTTTGCCAGAATCACCCGGAAGTTCAACAGACCAGTCCATGCAATTAGCCTTCCGTGTTACCTTCAATCGTTTTCGTATCAATATGGGATTAGAGGAGGTTAACTCGCTACACAGAGCATTCTAACAAACATGTCGTTGAGCATGTTGATCAAAACTCGATGACAGTGAACGACTCAAATCATGCGATCTCAAGCGTTGATTAGGAAACATCAAGACATGTGTGAGATTGTTGGTATATATGAAAGGGAATACGATGTACTCATGGCGATGCACAGCGATAATGGAGACTCGACGTAGTCAAGGGACGGAAACGGCGAAAAGGTTCGCCAATCACAGTATGAACTCGTCCTCGATGAAAGCGCTGACGGCGTATGATAGTATAGATCTTGCTGGCCTAAATATGACTGAGACAAGAGTCACTGAGGAAGCCGTTTCGCGTAGCTGCTTGCGAAGTCTGTTCAGTCAGATCAACCTGAGAGACGCAATAGGTCTGTTGATAGAATAAATTATCCTCTACCATGATCAAGCATGCGTTTGACCGCGATACCGGTGATTCCGTCGTCATTCGAGGCTCGACCGCGCTCATCTGAACCCAGACCAATCAAGTCAGAGACATGCTGATGGACAACCCGGAGAAGCATCAGCTGAACTGAATGCTGCGGTCCCGTCATGTCTGGAACCCCCTCAGCCCCCTGGGGTCCGCGCAGACACGCCTGCCTCATGACTCCCGCACGGGTAAGTCAACCGCATGCAGTGATCAGGTATCATGCAGCGCACGTCATTGACGTCGAGGACGACCACCTAAGCCGCTCCGGTCTTTCCTTATCGGTCATTCCGTTTTCATTAATCTCTTTCAACTGAAACCTTCTTGTCCTAGAAGCGATGAGTCGAAATCGTCCGCAGCATTTTTAACACATCTGAAAATCTACCTTTCGGTCCATCTCAATTATGAGTGATTGAAGAAATCAACCAGCAACCGGACCAGCTTCAAAGAAATCGAACCTGTCAGCTAGAGTCGAATCTCTTCTGAAAGCGAGCCTGACACAGATAACTAACGTTTCGTAACTGGGAATGCAGTCGAACCCATTGGACAACTCACTTGATGGGATATCGCTGAATGAGAAAGCGACAAGAGCAAAGAAGGTACTCCAAGGTAAAGTGCTCGTTACATCAGCGCAAAAGACGACTCTGGCAACGATCAATAAGAAAAAATAGGGAAAGGCAAGAGGACTTGACGCTTTCTACATACAATTCCAATACCGCACTTCAGCATCAGAGTCTTTACACAATGAAACTTCTTCGACGAATCTCAGGATCAAGATCCGTATCGATAAGAGACGGGTCGCAAACACACCAAAGCCGAATATGCTCAAGTCAAACCCGTGACTGGTACTCTGCCGTCACCCGAAACCCTTCAGCTCAAACTCTTTTCGGGCAACACATGTGGTTCTTGAGATATGCTAGAAGGGACACAGCGCTAGTAGCATATACCTTGGCTAGAGTAGATTCCGTCTCAATAAAACTAATAGAGCCTGTTTAAATTTATGATTCCATCCTCGCCCCAAACGCATGCTCAAATTAGATTAGCAGATGCGTTTTGCAACAAGCTTACCGTAGAGACACTACACTTACACTTGACAAAGTGTTCGGACTCAATCAACATGGCCCTTGAGAAAATCCGTATCAACACAGGATTGGGAGAACCCACATAGATTCATGAGACAAGAAAGGATGACAAGGTTCAGTACCAAGTGCTAAGCCATGCAAGTCTCACTCGTAGCACAACGGTAAGTCTTCAAATGCCCCGTAACATCTGGATACTGAGATATCTTTCTGGTGTTGGTGAGAAGCATCACAGACTCACATAAGCTTATTTAATGAACGACGTTGACTTCCGAGTTTTTTTATTCAAATTAAGCTTATCAAACCACCAAATTCACCATCATTTCCCCCAAACCACGCACGACCTTTGTTATAAAATTTCAAAAACACAAAAAAGCCAAGCTCAACAACGACTTAAGAAGGGTAACAAAGGTTCAAAAAATATGACAACTGCGAGATTCGAACTCGCGCTCTTTCGAACAGGTAGGTTCGCCGAATCTCACAGATCAATACCTGAAACCTGCGCCATAACCACTCGGCCAAGTTGCCTTTTTCCACCTAGCTGACTTTAAATATATAAATAGACTTCAATTAAAATTCTAATCATTAATTTGAAGCAAGTCAAAGTAGTCCGTCTATTTATCTCTCATGTCGTTTTTTCAGTCCTTCCTATCGTACACGAGTTACAACTACAAATTCCACCAGTTCGACGAGTACCGTAATATTCATTTCAGCAAGGTCGTCTATGAAACCCCCCATCTCATTTCCCTCAAACATCCGACATCATCGTTCCGGACAACAGTTTCCCTTTTACCGAAAAGAAAGACCTCGCGTTCACTACAAAGGAGAACTCGAAAAGCCGCGGAGCACCAAAGCAGCTTTTTTGGTATCTCATACTTATGCTTCTGTGCACTCAAATGCCCTACTAGTCTCCTTCCTTCCTTCCTTCCTCATGGATGCCTACTCCTTTCTCCCGAGGTCCACTCTGGAGCATATGCCATATGCCCTTCATGACTCCCCGCTGCGAATATTGACAGACTGAGTCAGGATTAAACCCCGTTGATTATCCCATGTATTCCCTTCCGCAGCTATGCTTGTCGCAGCTATCTCAAACCGAGTTCTAACCAACGTTAATCTGCGTGCAGGAAATCAACGAGACTAATTGTTCGTTTGAACACATGGGAGTAGTTGATTCAAAGTCCTTGAATACAGATGTGTTTCCAAAAACCTCTCATCATCCAATCACCCTTTCCAGGCACGAGATCGTGGCGTCTCGGCTATGGTTGCTTGATATCACTATCCAGCTGTTAGCAGATTTCCTAGCCCAAAACCACCACAGAACCACCTACCTCACAACTTGAATACATCACAAGCCGAGTAAATCCGCGCATCCCGCGTCAAAAATCTCAGCATACCCACTCTGGGACACTCACATCCTCCCCCTCGAATATCCCATCTAAGCCCTGGATAATTTTTCCCCATTCTCCACCTCCTATTCCCCCTTAACCGCCTCCTCCCCCGGACTCCTACTCCTCCCCCTCTCCGCCTTCCTCCCGCCCCTTCCCCCCTGCGCATCCCCCTTCTTCGGCGGCGGTCTTACAAACGCAAAATCCACCGTCAAGATCTGATCGAGCAGCTTCGCGCCGTTGGCGCCTTCAATGGCGGCTTTGGCTTCGCGCTGGGTGGGGTATTCGACTAGGACGTAGCCCTGCGTGTGGTATCGGGTTAGCCTGTGATGGATTTGTTGGGGGAGGGGTAGAGGGTGGTTGTAGAGACAGGTGGTGGTGAGTCGGGGTGGGAGGTACTTTGACGTAGCCTGTTCTCCGATCCAGGTTCATATGCAGGTTCTTAATTTCGCCGTACTCCCCAAATAGCTCCTGCAGGTCCTCTTCGCTCGCCTCTTCATGAACATTTGTCACAAGAATGATCCAGCCTTCGATGGAGCGGACGGCAACGGCGCCGGTGGAGGTGCGGATTTCAGAGGTTGTCGGAAGGGCGATCTTGGGATCGTCGTTGGCGGGAGGGTCAATGTCCATTTCTGTGGAGGCCATTGTTGGGATGTTTTAGAGAGGAAGGAAGTGAGTTAGTGGGGCTGTGTTTGGTGGTAGGTTGGGAGGATTGGGCGCAATTGGAGGTTCGATAAACCGGAGCGCATTGGATGTTTTGTAAATTATCAATGTGTTCCGCTGTCACGCTAGCGAAGCAGGCACGCTGGGTAAACCGCTTTACGATATTTGACCATGTAACTAATCTGTGAACAGTGTCTGATATCACGGTTTAAGATCATACTATGGCTGATGCTGCAGAAAAGCTGACGTTCAGAGATACCTTCCAAACTTATGTTGCGAGATATCCGCCCCCGAAGAAACTACGATGCGTCTACGGACCCGAGGAGAGGCAAGCGGATAAAGTAGAGAAGAGAAACAGAAGCCATTGATTGACACACCGCCAATCTAGGTGAGAGACTTATGGCTGCGAGAGTGATGGTTCTTGCAGGTTGCTTGGGAGACGCTATGATAAGTACTCACGGCTGTCATAGTCCAGCGTCCTTCTTGGGATAGAGAGATGTACATACCATGTATGGGTCCGTTTCTTCTTTCATGCTAGCTCGAGTCACAACAACCGTTTACTATCTAAGAATACCAACTTAAGAAGAATTTGAGACGACTGACCATGTGTGCACTTACAAGTAAGCAGTGTCGCTCGTACGCAAAACGCTGCTTCCTACCTCACTCAACTCGCCTTCAAGTGATTAATCATCGCGATTCAGCTAGCAGTCCACATGGACAGCTATCAGCCAAGGCCCAGAGCAAACCCCACAACAAGCCCACTCACCCCGGAAGCTCTCCACCATCTAGATATCTTGTACTTGTTATCCCAGGTTGTGTAGCCGCTGTACTTGATCAAAACGGGAAGACGAAAATGAGGTGAAATGTTGGCTCGATGACTTAGCTGAACTTGCTCCATTTGCTCCTACGAGCCCACCCCAGATGTGGTGGACCAATAGTAGTTGACGTGTTGTAACTGAATGCTAGGAAGACATACTGGCGCTGGTTCTACGCCGAAGGGGTGACCGAGGCTGTTGAAGTAGTTGCTTCCCCTGACAAATTGCCGTCCTTTTCACTGGGAACGAATGCGTACCTGGGCAGTTGTGCCATCTTCTCTTCCGGACTAATTTCATTATCTGAATAGACAAGTTTCGCATTCTTGTCTTTCTTCCCTTTCTTTTCATCCTGTGGCTCCTCAGCTTTAGCTTCCAATTTGCCGTTAGCAATAAACTCAGCTTTATCGGCGTCCTTTGCAGCACCATAGAGCAAATCGTCAACATCATTGGACAGACTGGACTGTGCTTCGACATGAGCAGGTGGCGCACCCTGAGGACTTTGAGTGAAGGTTCTATTCTCAGGCGGGTTCGGTGGCCCCGAAAGCTGACCTTGATGCATCTGTTGCATTTGGAAAGCATTGACGGGTGGCGCACCAAAAGAAGGTCGCTGAGGAAGGCCAGGTGCTGGCGGTAAGTTTCCAGAGCGCAGCGGAAGAGGTCCATTCTGTGGAGGCGTGTGAGTACGCGGAGGTTGAAACTGACCGTGTTGGAAAGGAACTGCTGGAGAGCCAGGACCGAACGGTTGGGGAGGGCCATTCTGGAACGGGGGAGGCCCATTTTGGAAATGATGTGGTCCATTCTGGAATTGGGGCGGACCACCCTGAAACTGAGGAGGACCATTTTGAAATTGGGGCGGACCACCTTGGAATGGTGGAGGTCCGTTCTGGTACGGAGGTGAGAAGCCTTGCCCACCAGGCGGACCTTGATACTGCTGGGGTGGTCCAAATGCTTGGTTATGCATGCCAGGTGGCTCGAAACCAGGCTGTTGCGGAGGGAACTGCGATTGTTGAGGTGGAGCAAACGGTGATGGCTGTTGCTGGAACGGAGTTCCCTGTTGGCTATAAGGTTGCGGATATGATGAGTAAGTTGAATTATTGGGAGGCCCTCCAAATTGCAGTTGAGGCTGCGAGTATCCTGGAGAGCCAGCCTGCTTATTACAAGATCAGTCATAGTCAACTTGATGAGAAGCATCATCAACCCACAAAGGCGCCGGGACTCTGGCTTACACCTGGACTCTGACTACCATGCCCCCCAATTGGCGTCACGTCCCCACTACTGATGCCCGCCGCTTGTTCCGCCGCTTTCTTCGCTTTGTGCTCGGCCAGGCGCTTCTTCAGCTCAGAAGGAGGCTCGAATTTCGGTTTTTTTGCCGCACCAGGTCCGGCATTACCTGGTCCATGGTTGCCAGTGGCAGCGCGTCTGTCGGCCTCAGCCTGAGCGAATTGGTGAAGAATACGTTGTTTATGGCTGGTCACGATATCTTCGGGTATTCCCTCCATGCCAAAGATTTCGACGTCAAGACCTGAGCGATTAGGTAACGCATTTTCGATCGTGGTGAGCGTCTCTTTATGAACCTGTGTCATGTGAACGGACAGACCTTTTACTCTGTTAGTTGTGATGGCAAAACGGATACCTCTTGAACGCGACTTACCGCCTGCTGTGTTTAATCGACGTCCACAGCGCTCACACTTGAAATGCCTCGCTTTCTGATGGTTGATTAATATTTTAAGGTCATCAAAGTCTCGCTCGCAGTAGTAGCACCACGGCCTTGCTAATATTTCTTCCACATCGGGATGACCCCTCTTCTTTTTGTTGCCCATAGCTTCGAAGGCTTGGAACTAGCGCAATGGTGTGAGGAGAATGAGGGCAGGCTAAGCTTGAAGTCAAGAAGACGAAGTCAACTCCTTATGAGGGTTGAACGTGCAATGGATCGGTCGTTGAACTCCCGTTTCTGCCAAGCCTGTTAGTCATCCAAACTCGAGGCCGCACCATCGTTTTTCCGTGTAAAATGTTCTTCGACTTCCACTTCACACTTTCTTAAAAAAAAAGATCGTTCTATATGAATAAATGGCATAAATAACCCATAGGCCTCATCAGTAACTGTCCGACAAGACTACAAGATCAAACGGCTATGCTTTGATTCAAAAGATGGAGTTTCCTTCCGTCCACTCATCCGTTATGACGAGTATTTCTTTCAATCTAGCCATGGCTTCGTCTAGCAGTCTTTCTTTCATGGAGACTTGGCTTTTTGGTGCATTCAAAGGAGCTACGCCATGGTGGAGATGGTTTGAACTTTCATGTAATGAGGCAGATCTGTCTGCGTGGAAACTTTCTCTATGGGCTTTTGATCTTATTGAGAAAGGTCTGTCTATGAGAAATCTATCCATTTAGGCTTTTTCTAAGTGGACTTGGATCTGTTTCAGAAGACTTTGTGCCGGTGTTCGTTCATTATTGGACCTCAGTGATCTCTCGCATTTGGGCACCTCTGCCAGCCTCGCAATCCTCTTCCGCAACATACAGTCAGCTCCTTTACCTCGTTCGAGGGTCCACAAGGTCTTCATCTGAAGTTCCCTAAGCAGTATCTGCGTCATGCATTGCTGCTGCCGGGAGGTTGAACGAAACCCTGCTTCGCCAGGGCTTTCAAGTGTTGCAAGATGAAAACCGGGCTATCATAGTTCATGCCTTTTGCTCGTACGAGATCTCTACATAGGCATGACTCCAATCGGCCCTACATGTTCATATTCTTTACTTCGCTTCCCTCTTGACGCTCCTCACCCCAGCCTCTCCCTTCCCATGCGTGGTTGCTTGTGCTTTGTCTACCCTCACCAATGGTCTATACCTCGGCTCCCACATCTGCTCCCTGACCCACTCTTCCAGCTCCCCTTTATCCTTAGGAATCCCCTTCTCCGTTGCAACCCCTTCCTCAACAGCCTGCTTGATAACCGCAGAGGCGATCTGGACGCTTATTTCTCTGACGTTTGTAACGTCGGGAACAAGGCCGGCGTAGGGGTCATGGAGGCAGGGGGACTGGGAGGAGAGGGCTCTAACGGCTGCGACGAGCATGGCAGGGGTCAGGAGGCGGCTGCGAGAGAGCACAGTGCCGAGACCGATCCCGGGGAATGCGGTGGAATTGTTGCATTCGGCTTGATAGATCAGTAATTGCTTGAACTCTTTCGTCGTGATACAAGTCGAAGCGAAACCCCACGGGTCGAGTCGCTCTTAACCCTGACAACAAGACGGAGAAATCGACTTACCGACTTCATACTGTATTCCCTCATACTCAACTGGCGGGAACGGGCTGCCCGTCGCAATCAAAGCTTTTCCATTCGTCCACTTAAAGATATCCTCTGGTATAGCCTCATGGAGCCTTGTAGGATTACTCAAGGGCATAATGATAGGTTTGTCAACGTGTTTTGCCATTTCTCTTATGATCTCTTCTGTAAAGGATCTCGGTTTCGTGGATGTTCCAACCAGTACGTGCGGTTTTACTTCTTTGATCACTGCAAGAAGGTCTTTGCCGCTCCCTTGCCATTCTTTGTCTTCACGTGCATAAGGTATTTGGCCTAGAGTCAATTTATCTCCATGCGATTTAAGCAGGAGTCCAGGTTTGTCGACACACCTAGTAGAGAGTCATTTGAAACTTGCTCTCCCAGTCACACGTAACAGCTTACCATATCTGCTTCGCAGCCTCCTCCCTGGACTTTCCACTTTCTTCGGCGATAGCGCCTGTTACTTGATCTGCAATACCAGTGCCGGCAGATCCAGATCCAAATACCACCATCCTCATATCAGTGAGAGATAGCTTGCTGACATGCAACCCCGCCATGATGGCAGCTAACGTAATGCAGCCGGTCCCTTGGACATCGTCATTGAAGCAAGCGATTTCTGGGCTGTACTTGTCTAGGATTCTTTTGGCGTTGAGCAAGCCGAAGTCCTCACTGACCGGAGTTTAAGCAGTGAGAAGACTAACGCGGGACTGGACGAGAAACTCACAAGTGGATATATGCTTGAGGGTAGTGTTTACGTGCTGCTTGGACGAAAGTATCAACAAACTCATCATATCGTTTACCACGTACCCGAGGCTTGCGAAGACCAAGATAGAGCTCGTCTTTCAACAAATCCTTGTTCTATGATTGGGTCAGCACAGGCTCAGGGACGTCATCAAGGTGGAGCCACGAACGTCTGTACCGCAGTCCAGTACAACTGGAAGCGTCCTGGCAGGGTGGATACCCGCGCATAGGGTCGTGATGACAAGCTTAGCGATAGATATCAGAATACCTCCCACCCCTTGATCACCAATGCCTAGTATCTGTCATAAATTAGCCGCTGTCATCCTTCTCAACCTCAAGATCGACATACCTCTTCTCCATCAGTCACCACAATGTAGTCAACATCCTCCGGAATACCCCATTGAGCGATGTTGTCGAAGACTCTATCTTGATCATCAATATTCAGAAAGCAACCCTCAGGTTTCCGGAATAGTCGAGAGTAGTTCTGAATCGCATCACCCTCCGTAGGCGTATATATGACGCTGAACATCTCTTTCAGATGATCTTGAATGAGCTACAAACATTTCAGCATCCAATTGCAACGCAATTTGAAGTCAGTCAACAGGATACCTTGTAATAAAGAACTTCATTCTGCTCCTTCATGCTCGTCATGAAAGTGTTCTTCGCGAGATCATTAGGTCGACTGCTGTACTGCTCGTACGCTCGATGCACTTGTTCGTCCAACGTTTGCACATTTGGCGGAAGTAAGCCGTACAGCTTGAACTCTTTGCGTTCATTGGAAGGGAAAGCTGACCCCTTGTTGTGGTACGGGGATGCTAGCAAGGCCGTCCCCTGGTCGAGGTCAGTAGATGCTGCACATGGCGAGATGTCAGCAATTAGATGGACGGCAATTCGGCTATACCGTCAAAGCGCATTCTTCGGGTCCCGATGTAGACAATGGAAGATGCCCAAATTTGACATGTTTGGTGTCTTTTGGATGTGAGGTCATCTTGCGATTCCGAACGGTACGACAGAGGTAAAAGGTACGGAATGGCTGGCGGCAGAGGCCAATTGAGTTACAACGTATGTAAAAAGAGGGATGGTCAAGATATTGTAAATTTGGCAAATCGCAGTGAAGAGAACTGTGGACGCAAGAGACGGGTGGAATAGAATCGACTAGGAACCAACGGTTGAGAAAGAAGAACTTTCTGGGTAAGGTAATGAAGCAATTACAGTGTCTACTGGGACCCAACGCCGTTCATGGTGTTATATAGGGTACAGAGGGAGGACGGAGGGTTCGGTGGTGCTTGTGGAGTAGTAGTCTAGGTTGACGTCACACGAAGGTTGAGAAACAGGTACTTTACAACCGCCATCGTGCCTGCTGAGATAGGATAAAACCTCATTTACAATGGTATACTCTATAGGGATATTTTACGAAAAACATATAGTCTTCGCTCTCATCATCCTTGTAAATTCCTCCTTTATGCACAGTCCCTAGGATACCCGTGCAATATCTATAGTGCATGACTTGAACAGCCAGCTCGTAAACGTTGCCGAACATGTCTGACAGACCAAATCCATGCAGTGGGAGACTAAAGTGGTGTTTGGGGGAATGCTCCTTGTTCTTGCCACCACTCTAAACCGAGGTTGGGATCTGCTGGTGGATACTGCAGGACAGGAGGGTGATGCCCAAAAGGACTGGCTGGTACCGAATTCAAAGGTTCAGAAAAGCCTGAACCAGCTAGACTTGGATGCGGTGTGCGTGTCCAAGGCGGGCCTTTGTCAACACGATTAGGTGGCCTTTGACGCGCTGCGCGTTTGACCCGCAGCTGACCAGGACCACATTGGGAAGCCTCCGCAACAGACTTACGCATGGCAAAGTGTTGCGGATCAGATGCAGCTTCGGCGTGTGGGTCTGTGGCTATCGATTCGATAATGCCGGATGGGTGAAGAGAACCGGGTGCAGGCACCCAGGTTGAATCCGTAAAATTGAAACTGCTGAAAACTGGATCCCGCACATCTTGTAGGAGCTCTCTAATGGCTATTATTAGCTTATATGGAAGGCGAATCCCGGAGTATGGGCCGACCTTTCTTCCCATGTGCCTGGGAGCCGAGCGAAATTGAGATTCTGGCTACGGAGAGGTTAGAGCTGGTCTCAGCGATTGAAAGGCTGAATACTGACTCGGAGTCAAATTTCGTTGGAGATTTCGAGTCACGAGACTCCGGGTTGATGTTGGGTGGAGGTGACGCAACATCCGTGCTGTGGAGAGCGCTCTTTGCAACTGTGAGGCCTTTCGCAACCTTGTGGGATTTTCTCGCCTTCCGTTGCCTCCATGTCTTCAACTTCGAGCGGTATTGGGACTCGCTACAACGCATTCAGTGTTTGGCATATCATGTACAGCAACAATTCCGTACTCAGGGTGGAAGTCTCGAGTGCAGACGCGTTTCATGACGTGTCTCAGAGGTAGATCTTCGTCTATGTAGAGACGAAGGATCTCTTCCTTGTGCTGCTCCCAGTGCTCTGAAGGGATGGGGTCGACCATGATTGTTCGTGTGAACGGTGCGGTATGCTTGACTCTGGATGGGGGTAGGGTGTTCAGCTCAGCGGCGACAATGAGGAAGATGGGTTGTGGGTCCATGTAAAGAGTACTGTGGTATTTGAGACATGGAGACCCGACCGTATGTAACCTTTGCGTCTGCCGTCCGACTAGTTTGCGCCACGCCACGTTCCCAAAATTGAGATTTGCAGAAAGAGATGCACACTCGGGCTAGTATGGATTGGAGGTTGCGCTAACTGGCCGGATGTAGCTTATGGAATCCCCTACGGTCCAAGGACGACATTATCTGGTGGTATGATGTGAAATCTCCCCGAACGTCCCCATGTGCCCCCAGAGAGGACGACAGGAGCAAGGCCGATTGGTTCATCAGTCACGGCGGTCCGCACCCCGGAACATTAGCGGCCCCAGTCAGCACGCAGCAGAAGTCAAAAATCCAGCCTGGTATGATGGCCAGCCCCCTTTCACATAAAGTGAGGCATGAGACGGCACAGCAATAAACCGCGCTCTCCAGGGTGCAAGAAGCGGTCAGCAGATTGTCGTGTCACACTAGGTTGCGGGTCCTCGAAATCGGCATCGAGTTTTGAGGCTCATAACGTTGCCTAAAGTGTTTGCCTTGTATTTGCCTTCTTGTCACGCTCTTCTCCTCCTCGCCGTCCCAACTGAGAGGTCTTCCAAATAATTAGAGCCAATCATGATATTGGCTTTGTCTAACCGATTGGATTCGCGCTCTTTTAGGGGTGTTGTAACATCACGATGACCTTCAGCAAATTTGTTCTTGCTGCCAGAAGATCCTGAAAGTCCAGCCACGTAAAGTACGGAAGTCCATGCGACGGCTAATAGGAACCCGACAACAATGACGTCCAGTATGTGCACTGCCCACCAAACGTGTTGAATCCCAAGTGAGCATGTCGAGTAACAAAATCGCCATTCCCTAATGTTGTCATCGAACCAAGCGCTTAACAGCCCAGCATTGCCCCCAAACTCGCCCATCATGCTGCGCACTGTTATTTCGCGTAGACCCGGAACGCTTTCGTTCATGTGTGTATCCGCGTCGCTCCATCTCTTGGCTTTCCATACTCGAGACCCCTTTTCTTCATCGTTAGGCAGGTGATGGTAGACATCACAGCCTTCGTGATCGTGGCCCGTCAAGATGATGCCGTTACGCCCAAGGCCCTTGCCAGGAGTATCAGGGTTGCCGCTCATACCAAAGATACCTTCCAGTATCCCCTTACCCGCGTTGTAGCTCAGATGATTCTGCTCCTTTAGTCCTCCTCCTTCTTCATCGGAATAAAAGTCAAAATGGGGACCATCAACGCAAATACCTGTATCTTTCGGTAGTGGTAAATGGGTAAGAAGGATAGTGGCTGTAGTTCGATCGTCAACCGGGCGAGAAGCACCAATGGCATTATTGATAAATGTGTACGTGTCTCCTTGAAGGTCTGTGTCCAGGGCCGGGGTGTCAAGGTTGAGCGAGTTCATGACTATGATCCTAATTTCAGGCTGATTCACGCTATCCTGGCGGTCTGTGTCATTCGCCTGATCTTGAGATAGGACAAACCGAGTCTCCCAATTCGCCCGGCCAAAAACTCTTTCGAATCTCTCAATTCTCTCTAGCGACATATCACCGGCATATCCAACATCATGATTCCCCGCAACGTTGACAATCCGTCTCTCCCAGCTCCTAGCCTGGCCTAATGTTCCAACGTGTCTTCCCTCTGTTACTTCATCCTCTACCCTTGTCCCATCCTTGAAGACTCTGTGCCAGAATCGCCATCCTCTTCGCTCGAATTCCTCGTCACTGACCCATTGGCTACCTATTAGATCCCCGAGAACCGTCACATGAGTCGGTTGTGTATACCAGTGCATCGTGCGATATATGTGGGCCAGGTAGTAGTCGTTGCCCAGGAGGTCCAATCTCTTCCTCCATGATTGCAATATCCGGGGTACGTCTGAAACAACAAGGTCGCGCGTAATGTGCTGGATCACCTGGAGGCGATCATTTGTACTATTCGCATCCTGAAGATCCGGCCACAATGCTTGGAGACTTGGAAAGTAGCCATCCTCGGGATTAAGGAGTGAGGAGTCGCCTTCTAGCTGTGGGTCTCCTAAGGCAAGGAGACGAAAGGGTGCTGGGTCTGGTCCAGGCAAGTCATAGCCATACGAGAATTGCGTGGCTCTGCTCCACAAAGAGATGTTTTCAGGTACGCCAGGGGACGGAAAAGCGCAGCTATGGAAAGCTGGATAGAAGTATAAATATGTTGTCGAAATCAATGACAGTGGTAGGAGGATAAGGAGTATTCGAATAAGGAGAGGGAGCATGGAGACAAAGCAAAGCTGGGAACAGCAATGCAAATTTAATCGTGCAAAGTCGATACAAAACTAACTCCTGGGCTTCAAGATTGCCTCAGGACCTCAAACGTATGGGGCTAAGCCCCTGCGGGTTAGCCCCCCGCGCTATGTCCCTACTGGGTTAGCGATTTGCTTACTACGAAAGCTGCGATTACAACACCTCGCGAAGTAAGCAGAGCTAACCCGAAGGGGCTTAGCCACGCACGTCTGAGGTCCCTAACCACTAATGCTGATACTGTACCTTCCTCCTCGAAACAAACTACAGGAAATCTTCTCCTTACCTTATACATCTATCCCACATCAACAGAAGTCCAACCCATCAACCACCCCCCCTCCCTCTACACCATCCCGCAATGCTCCCTCCGCGACCCCTGATCAAAGGCCCCCTCCACCCCCCAAAACAGCAAACCAACCCATCCCCAACCTCGTACTCGCAGCGCGCGATAGCACGGGGAGAGCTATGGCTCGAAAAGAGGCCTAGGAACAGTAGCGGAAAAGGTGTACATACCCGGTTTTCTTACAAGAATGGTCTGGTTTTTCTGGATTTGCTGACAAGCTGCTGCGTGCGAAAAGAGGTCACGTTCGATTCGGGCAAGCTACCGCGGCCGTTTTTGAACCCGGCGGTGATGGAGCAGAGGAGGAGGCAGCATGCGGAGAGAGAGAAAAAGGATCAGGGCTGATCGTATTGGGGACAGATCATCTTAGTTTCATTGCCTTTGCATATCTACGTAGCTAAGCAGTTCAAGATGGTCGTACTATCTCATGAAATGTACATGCGTAAATCCATGTCTCATACCGCTCTCATAAGATTCATCAGGGCATTCCGACATACATCCAGGTCCTGCGGAAAATCGTTCCCAAGCGCCCGAGAGCGCCGCAATTCCTCCCTTCATATGTCCGTTACTGATGTGTCGCAACGTCAAGGCTCTTTTGTACAGTCTCAGCCCCCTCGTTACCTTCCCCAATCATCGACTTGACCCTCACTGGCAGGAAGCACGACCCCGATACTTCCTCTCAGCTTTTCTCTAATCCTTTCCCTTTTACCCTCCTCGCGCCTTTCCTTCCTCTTTTCCATCCGCTCCTGCAATCCCCTGAAGCCGACAAATTGCACCTGGTACCCTGATCTGGGTATGACCACCCCGTCGTGTGGTCTCTCTTCGCTTCTGTCTGGCTGTATAAACTCGTAGTCATTACTTTGGTTATCATATGTGTCACTGTAGCTCTGTCTTCTGCGCTGATCACTTCCACGGGGCCCCTCTTGCGACCAACCAAATCTCTGGCGCCCACGAAGCCGCAGCGACCCAAACCGCTGGCTTAGCGATGAAGTGCGTGACGGAGTGGTAGTTTTGGGCTGAGGCATACCGATCGAGTTTCCAACCAGAACGCCTGAATTGCCAAATTCGCTATCGCTGTCGGAAAGGTCATCCCAGAAGCCACGCGGCCGCCAGAATGGATGCAACTTGTTCTCATGGGTATCGCTCACACTTGGAGCGCGAGCGCTGATTGTCCTTCGTCTTGATAGGGATCGGCTGAGGGGTGAGACGAATGATTCGGAATAACGACGGGAACTAAGAGCACGCTTCATCATCGAGAGAGGACCACGGGTCCTGGGGCTTCCAGAAGAAGGCGGTTGAACAGAGTGTCGGTCTAGATCATCCACCGGAGTGTTATTAGCAGGGGTAGGTGGAATGATTTTGAAGTCGGGAGGTTGCGGTGGGTCGCGAGGGTTCTTGAGAGGTGAATTGATCAGATGTCTTTCTTCAAATACAGGATCTTCTGGCGTCACAGGCGACTGATGGATAATGGCAGGTTTCGTGGGCCCGGGGATCACGAAATTGGCGTTGCCGGCAACAAAGGTGGAATGCTCCGCAGGTTGGGAGTTACGCCTGGGCAGCTGCTGGACCACAAGTATGGATTTGTTGGTGTGCGGGTAGATACTGACCGCTGTTGCTTCATCGACTTCAAGTGTACCAGGAGTAGAAGAGCGGGCAGAGCGTAAAGAGAACGGAGTGACGAGCGCAGAGCGAGGCCGCGTAGCTGACCAATCCCCGGTGCTAGATCGATCAAGGCCCGTAGTTTGTATATCGTTAGGTTCTGTAATCTGCAGTATAGGTTGTGATTGTGAGGACTGTCCCTCCTCGCCGTCGTGTGCAATCACGCTAGCGGATGTTCCAGAGGTAGTACGGGAGAAGTTCCTACTCGTTGGTGCGGATGGGGAGGATTTCTGGGCGACGAGAGCTGGTGGAGTCTCTCTTGCAATCCTCCCTTCTGGCTTTGACGGGGTGAATTCGGGTACAATGGCGGAAATCGTTCGGCGCTCTCGACCGGGAAGGTCGAAATAGCCAACTGTTTCGTCGGGCGCGGTAGTCGGCCTCGATGATTGCTGGCGAGCAGAAGTAAGCGATATAGTCCTAGAAAGGCGTCTGCTGCTTGGGGCAGAAGACTTCAAAGAAGATCGGCGTTCAGGGATCACAATTACCGGCACAGTATCTTGCCGCACCTTGGCCATACTCGAAGCCATACTGGTTGCACTATCTGATACGAAACTTCTTTTTGGCCCTCCCTCTGGACTCCTGGTATGGCGAAGTTGATGTGAGTGATCAGCGGAAATCAAGGAGCTGCGATTCGAATGGCTTGAGGAATTGTCGAGCGTATTGAGGGTACAGATTCTGCCGGTGTGTCGAAGAGTCCGTTCCCTTCTAGGCGGAGTGTCGATCACTATCGCTTCTACAACCGTGGAAGTCGCCGACATTTGGGAAAGTCGTCGATTGTCAACCTCTCGTAGCTTTGCATCAATATCTAGGCCCTCGTCCCTCAACGGCCATTGAATCTGCTCGGCGAACCGCTCCGTCGATGCACTCGGCGGACTCTGCCGACTTCTCTCAACCCTTTGGCGTAGACTCAGGGACTTTGTTAAGGCGTTTGGTGCTTCCTGGACAACCTTTGGTGATGTTGGCGATGAACGATTGGAAATCTGTGGGCGTTTCCTTCTCCTGACCAAACCAATTCGTGGCAAGTTTTGGCTTTCATCCGCGCCTATACTATCCAAACCGTCTCGACTATCACCCCAGGCGCCGTCGAACGTAACGAAATCATATGTCTCTGATGGAAACCTCGGTGCTGGATCTCTTAAGGGCGGATCATCATCTTCCGATTCCATCCCAAGCCCAAGCCCAATATCTCTTAATCTTTTATGACCCGCAGTCTTCAGCCAGTGCTGTTTAACTGGATGTACTGATGGTAGATCTTGTTGTCGAGCTTCGTCATCAGAGGAGGGCTCCTCACGAGCAGTCTTGAAAGATTCTGCTCGACTCGATACTTTGCGAGACGCCGAATGTGCCACTGAAGTATAAAGAATGTGGTTCACCCTTGGCGGAGTTGTCTCTGGAGTGGGCGGGCTCCGTTGGACCACAGGTGTGACGATTCCAGAACTACCGCTGGTATAAGTTGTCGCGAATGCGCGGTCTTTTGACGGGGAATCTTCGATCCAACTTGAGTCTACATTCTCGGTAGAATTCGAGGGTGGAGTCAGTGGTAAACCGCGCTCCGGAGCAAGCGGGACTGGTGAAGGTTCTGGAATCCAGGACCGTATCCGCTCAGAGGAACTGTAGCTGTACGCATCGCTTACACGTTCGAGACTACGTTCAGGCTTTACGGAATGCTTGGGATTTGAAGCGCCTGCCGTGGTCGTTCTTCTGGGAAACGCTTTGTGAGACTTCAACGTTGCGATGTTCGAAGACGGTTGGACCTCCATTTTGTTTCTTAGCTTTTTGCCGGGCAGCTCAGTACAGGTAGATCTGAGAAACACTCCGCTCGCGCGCAAGGATCGCGAGTCTTGAATGGAGTGTATCAAACTTATCCTGATATCAACGTAATGCTGGACAGATGGCACTCATCACTCGTGTTTGCCGTCCGTTTGACTCCAGGACAAATCCGCGCTTGAACCGGCCAACGTGATAAGTTCTATCACTTCGGTCAAAGAGCAGAACTGTCGTTCCTGAGAGTTGCCGAGAGCCGTTAAGCTGACTTGGCCGTGAGGTGCTGGGATTGATCTTCGACCCAGTCTCCTGCCTGCTGCGTCGTAATACGCAGCCACGGCCAGGATGTATGCACAGAGCCTTGAGTAGCGCACCTATCCTTGACTGTGGGGGTTGACGAAGGCGCGCGGTGCGCCTTGAGCTATCAGCCTGTCTGTAGTATCACTGTAGTCAGACATCGACGTGTGAGAGTCGTCAAAGGCGAGTGCTGCACTGTGGCGGACGTGTTGGATGTTGAGGGGTACGGAGTATGCGATCTCGTGTCGTCTCAAACCTGCATGAAGTGAGTGTCTCGGTCGTAATATTGCGACGCTAAGAATAGCCGCCTAAGGGAGAAGGTCGACCAATCCCTGCCCGAGAAGCGGATGTTCGAGGGCATCTGAGGTAGCGACGTGAACGTCCTTTTACATCATATCATCGTTGATAGGGGTACTCTTGTATAATCCCTTGTCAAATCAAAGGTCGCAACTGCTCTGCTGATACTGGGACTGGGACTGGGACTGGGTAGCAGATGATGTGCATATTGTCGAATGAGCTGCAGCTACTCTAACGGTGAATGTGTCAATTTCGGCAGGTGTTTGATCATTATTTGACCAAAGCCTCAATAATAATCATTATATATATATCGACTCTTCCTAATGGCTCGGATGATTGGCAAATCATTTTCAATGTTGGCGATTCATGTCATAAACGCGACTGCAGGAAGAAGTGCGGCCACTATGAGGTGAAGTTCAGTGAACAACAGCATCCGAGCATTGAGTAATAATTCTCCAGTGTCCAAATCTTCTGCGTCTGTGCATGTGGTCTTGGTCGTTCTCTGGAAACCAGATGTAAGAACTTGAACAGCTATCTTATATCGCCATACTCTCGTAGCATGCTCGCCTATGCTCACGCAGATCATCTATTACCTGCTCTATATTGATGCTTTACATGATGGTCGATGCAAGAACATCCATATAGCATCCATTCAACCTTCTTCGACCACCTTATCAGGCTTGACAACTCGGTAGGCCAAGACAAGGACGATCTGTGGGAAATATCAAGAGGATTGTCGTTTCCACAGCACCGTACAGTGACTATAGTGCTTGCCACATCAACCCTGGATTTGGCGGTAATCTCCCGATCTTCATAATCGAATCTGATTGAACATATGAAGAACAAGTGGGAGAGAGCTCGAAGACTTGTAACAACTCCACTTTATTTAGGCTTCAGCAAAGCTTGCCTGTTGCGATAACACAAAGGTAGAGCTCTAGAGCGACCATTGAACAATCCGATCATGGTATCAATGCTCATAACATAAACATCGATAGACATGTCATAGCTTTGCATTTTTTTACATCAGGCTTTCGACCGCCCCCTCAAGAGTATTTCAACGGCCTTTCAAACGACGTCCTTTCGGGATACCCATGATATGTACTTCGTTATTTCATTTGGCGGGGCATTGAATTAACAAGTGTAGTTTGAAAAGACTAAGTCAAAGTGATGATTCGGATTTGCATCTAACGGAGATAAACTAACAATTTCGAATATTGAGCTCTTCAAGTACATGTGCTCTCACCTATTTTTGCTGTGGAAATAAGTACCTAAGCATGTATACCTGATCAGGGGGTATGTGGCCACAGAGAAGGGGTGTACGGCTATAGAAAGAAAGTGTACGTCTATTGGCTCCCTGTTTTTCATAACAGATTTAGAAGATCAGAGGGTGTTTCCGACTGGGTGAGATTTGGGGAGTGAAATATTCTCCACTGACTAGACCGTCAGGAAATGGGAAGTCCTGATCATTGGTGGCTGGCAGGCGCTGTAATAGCTGTCTGTATTATGGATGTACTAAGGGGGGGGGAGAAGGGTGTTGGAAGCCTCCAGGCACTGACTCTTGAATATCACCGTTCAACTTAGATAAAGCTGGTGCAGTTAGGTTTAAGATAGATGGTAAGATTGTTCAAAAATCAAGACAAAGAGAAGAGCAGTGGATTAAGTAAGCCCGGGGACGATACGTACCTAGGCACGTGATAGGGTACCTTTCAAGTAGTTTACGTCTTGCTTCTTGGCCTTGGACCAGAAATCGGAAACGGCGATCGGTATCCCTGCGTTTTACCACGTCATTGCGCATGCACCTACGCCATCGGCGCGTCAAGGGCAACAAGCCAAGTAAGGTAAGATGGACATTCGACAAGAGATTTCGGTTATTCATAGTGGAGATACAGTAATAAATAATCCGTACGATTTTCTTGTTTGTTGTGATCGAGCTCATCTTGCAGCCACTGCTTCTGTCATATCTACCTATGATAGAGGAGGCTGAGAAAACAAATACTCCTACAAATCAGTCGCTATCATCCTACAGCTCCCAACATTCTTGCTATAACTTCGCTTTTCATACCCTGATACGAGTAGAAGGACCCATCGTCATCGGTGATCTTCGCATCGGCCGATCTTCCTTCGTCAGCCTGCACCTTCACTCTTCTTCCATCATACCGTATTATTACCAACCAAAAGCAGCTACTACTTACTCGTACCGACACCGACCTTCCTTCCTTCTCCCACTGCCCGCTATTTCATGCTACCTACGCTCCAGTGAGGTCAACTTTGCTGCTGCTCCTCATCCTCCTCCTAACGGCACTTTTCACGAGACCCCTACACCAAACCAAAATCGTTACCTGCCCCATTAACGACCTCAAATCCACACTCCGTTCACCATGTCGACTATTCAAAATCTGAAGAATTTCATACGACATGGTAAACAAGCTCGAGCATCTAATTCTCCTCATGGCGAGCCAACTACAAATATCTCGCCTGTCAACGCCCAGCAACAACGCCATAACCCCCCACCACAACAAAATCATTATGCAATAAGCGATCCGAATGTCCTAGATCACAAACCACTACAAGCTGGAAATGTACCAGGTGCAGATTTCTCTGCTGCGAACATTGACCACAGAAACGTGGCTGCTCAAGCGGGCGGAGTGGCCGCCAAGGCGGCTGGCGACAAGCAACGAGTGGGAAATGAAGGATCGACGGAGCGAAGTCAAGACTATGATCCCTCAACAATCGAGCGAATAGTTGCCGAGGAAAGAGAGAGCAAAGGGAAGCTGCCAAAGTACCCAGGGCTCGAACGATGGACTTTGGTCGAGAAAATGGGGGATGGTGCCTTCAGCAATGTATACCGAGCCAGAGACAGTACAGGCCAGGCAGGCGAGGTAGCCATCAAGGTCGTCCGAAAGTTCGAGATGAACTCCAGCCAGGTAAGCTTTGTCTAGCCATCTGGAAGTGGCCATTTCCTTGGGCTTATTGTCATATGTTTTCTGTGCCCGATCCGCCATTGCTGTTCTTCTAAAGCTCCAAGTGAGCCGCGAAACTGTGCCAATACTTCGTACTAGGGCGACAACCATCTTCATCCGGATTTTAAAAAGCAACCAAAGGTTGTGGAGGTGCGCAAACGCTTTCCATCTGTGCAAATCCTGTACCATGTCGTTGGCGTTCTGCGTTACAGACGTATTCTGTACGGTGTAACAAGCCGCTGACTTTAACGACGATTACTACAGAGAGCCAATATTCTCAAGGAGGTCCAGATAATGCGACAGTTAGATCATCCTAATATCGTCAAGCTTATCGATTTTTCCGAATCCCGCCAATACTATTACATAGTCCTCGAGCTATGCCCTGGAGGAGAGCTGTTCCACCAAATTGTTAGATTGACTTACTTCAGTGAGGAGCTGAGCCGCCATGTCATCGTGCAAGTTGCGGAAGCCTTGGAGTATCTACATGAAGACCGCGGTGTCGTTCATCGGTATGTTCTACGGTGTCTACCGCGTCTTAATGAATACTAATTTGAGGTCAGTGACATTAAGCCCGAGAACCTCTTGTTCTACCCGGCACCATTCATACCAACGAAGAATCCGAAGCCCAGGTCTGCTGAGGATGAGGACAAGGCAGACGAGGGTGAATTCGTTAAACGCATCGGAGCCGGTGGTATCGGCAAGATAAAGATCGCCGACTTTGGTCTTTCAAAGGTCATCTGGGACAGCCAAACCATGACCCCCTGCGGGACAGTAGGCTACACAGCGCCCGAAATTGTCAAAGACGAGCGCTACTCCAAATCCGTTGACATGTGGGCCATGGGCTGCGTCCTCTACACCCTCCTCTGCGGCTTCCCCCCATTCTACGATGAATCAATTCAAGTCCTTACTGAGAAAGTTGCCAGAGGGCAATACACATTCCTCTCACCCTGGTGGGATGACATTTCCAAATCCGCCCAAGATCTTGTCTCCCACCTCTTGACAGTTGATCCGGATAAACGCTACACCATCGAGCAATTTCTCAATCACCCCTGGATCAAACAATCCAACGAGGAAACCTATGCCGCTGCTGACGCCCCGCCCCTCGCCACCCCTCTCTACACTCGTCAGAAAGAATATGGCTTCAATCCATCCGCATCCAAAGTCGTAGACCAAGAACCAATGTCGGCGCAATTCCTCGAAACACCGGGCGGTCATCAACGCCGCATGGATTTCCGATCTCCTGGTGCCGTGAACCTGCGCGAAGTTTTCGACGTTAGCTACGCCGTGCACCGTCAGGAAGAAGAAGGCAAGCGCCGCAAGAATTTCAAACAAGGTTACCGTGGTGCGGCCGGCATGAACGGCCTCAACCCCCTGAATGAAGACGATGACTACGACGATGCTGATGACGACACATTTGCACCTCAAGGCACCCAGACCATTCCCTCCAAAGTCCCCAAAGGCACTATCTCCGATGGCGTCAGCAGCGTAGAACAGAAAATGCGCTCCACAAACCTTGGTGTCCCCAGCGCTGCCGCTCAAGCAAGACAAGCCGCAGTACCAAAACAAGCAGCAGCGCAGCAGGATGGAGGGAGAGGCTATGGCCAGCACAGTCCTGCTGTTGCGGCGGCGGCCAAGCAGCAGGTGAGGAAGAACCGGGGGGCGTTTGAGCTAAGCCTAGATAACGCGACGCTCTTGGGGCGGAGGGGCAAGGGACCGCAGGATCCGAGTAAGTTGCGGGAGCAGATTGTGCAATAGGTAGTTTGGTGGGCTGATGAAGGGACGGATGCATTGGCATGGTTATGTTAGCTAGCATATTTTCGCGTATGATAAGGATATGGGATCATGATGGCTCTTGAGATGAGATAGAAAGAGCCGCTTCTTTAATCTTAGCTCGCATATTGCAAAGAGCTATCTTCTCCATGTTTGAATTCTAGAATGCAGGTTCCAGAATGACAAGAGTACAAATCAAAAAACGTCAGAAATCACTATGCCAATGCCCACTTTTTGCCTCGACTGCCGCCTAGATATCCAGATATGAGAATCCGATGTAATGTGAGGGCGCTGGCGTGTGCTGTGCGGCCTTTCGAGATATCTCAGCGGTTGTAAAAGCGCCCGAGAAAGAAAAAAACTAGGGGGGGGGAAGAGAAAGTTGGTGCTGCTGTGGTGAATGTCGAGGTAGGGGAGGCGCGAGAAAGGGGGCGGGGGAAATCAAGGGGGGGAATGGTGCTGGTGTGCTGAGTGTTTGGTGGGGGGGGGGAGTGCTGGGGGAAGTGCTGGGGATAGTTGGGGGGGGGGGGGGGGGGGGGGGTTGGGGGGGGGGGGTGGGGTAAAAAAAAAAAAAACCCCAAAAAAAACCCCAAAAAAAAAGTAAGAGAAAAGGAAACCCGGAAATCCCAACGGCCGGAAAAAAAACAACCACGTCCAATCTAGACCTCCACGGCCATCTGGCCGGCTTGCCCCTCTTCCTCCTCCTCGTCACTGCTGCCACCCTCTTCATCCCCCATCTCCTCATCCTCCGCCTCTTCCACCGGCGTCTCCTCCCTCGCTTTCTCCTCTTCTTCTTCCTCCATCATCTTCTTGGCCAATTGGCCGCGTTTCTTCACCGTCTTGGGCTTCGGCGCCCCGCCATTCCGCCCGTTGGTTCCAGCGGCGATCCGCCGGGCCCACACGCCCGCCATCGCGCTGCTTCGCACCGGGTCGACGGTCTGCCCGCCCTCGTTGGTGGTGGCGTCGGGCTTGGGGGAGCGGATCTTGCGCGGCCGGCCGCGCTTCTTGGCGATCTTCGGCTCTAGAGTAGCCGAAGGTTTGGCGGGCCGGCCGCGCTTCTTGGGGGCGGTTGGGGGAGGTGGAGGAAGGGCAGGTGTCGGGGGTGGGGGAGCGGCGGAGGAGGTCGGTGCTGCTGGGAGGGCAGCTGGTAGGACGGCCAGGAATTGTTGGGTCAATTTGACCCGCTTGTTCGCTTGGCTGGTTGCCTGGGTGGAGGGCTTGGCCGGTGCTGTTGCCGCCGCAGAGGCGGAGCGAGTCGTCCTCCCCAATGGGGCAGGTGGAAGAGTTGGCGCCGGGTCCTCCTCCGCTCGCTTTCGCTTCTTCTCTATGGCCGGAGCCACAATTGGAGGTGGCGGTGGTGGCGGTGGTGGCGGTGATGGTGGTGGGGAGGGGGTCGGCTCCTTCTTCACCACGGACATTGCCCGTGTTGGGCGCTTGGCTGGCGGGGGCGAGGTGGCGGCGGCAGGCTCTTCCACCTTTCGCTTTCGCTTCTTCGTTGGCTCCTCGGCAGCCTTGGGCTCCGAGGTAGCCCGAGTCTTCTCTGGCCCTTTTGGCCCAACGTCATCCCCGAATCGCTTCGGCGGCTTTCGGGTCCGCTGCCCCCTCCCTCCTTCAGCTGGAGTCTCCTTCGTGTCGATGGCGAGGTTGTCGGTAGGACGCAATGCCTTTGTTCCATCGTTCGTGGTGGTTGGCTTGGCGGCAGGCTTGGCCCTTGGCTCGCGTTTCTTGGTGACCTTTGGTACGGTGTAGCCAGGGTCTTCATGAAAGCCCCACTTTGGCGTGGTCTTCTCCTTCCATTCTTCGAACAAGTCTACGCCGTTGGCGTTGAATCCCATTAGGTTGCGGGGGTCGGATTTCTTGGTGAACTCCTCGTCGACTTTTCTCAATTGGGACTCCAGCTTCAAGTACTCGTCTTGCCATTGTAAGCATGCTTCAGCAGCATTTCCGGCGACGGCGTTGAGAGCTTTCAGAGATTTCTTGGTTGGTGCTTTGAGAGAAGCGACGAATGCGGAGACGTTTGTGAGAGGTACGTAGCCATTGGCCTGGATAGGCGCGTCGAAGTCGTAGGCCGTAGGTAGCTCGAATTCTTCTTCGGTTGCATCGTAAAGATCGTCGAAGTCATCGTTCTGCGAAGTTGTCAGTAGGGTGAATCTCTTGATTAGGGGTACTGGATGGGTAAAGAAAGGAGAGCCATACCGTTGCTGTCACTTGGACAGATGGAACAAGCTGGGAGTGTGCGGCGATGGATGGGAGGTACATGGTAGCCGGTCGAGATGACATCTTGGCTATTTCTTTCGGATTTGTAGAGAGAATCAAACACTCCAGGTGCTGATATGCGGAATGTGTTGGTGTAAGGAGAGCAGGTAGGAGAGAATTCAAACACTTTCCAGACACACAGTGTGTGCTTTAGTGCGAATTGCGTACTTGTAGTACAAGATGACGAGGTAAGAGAGTAGTCAAACACTGTAAAGTGATGATAGCGAAGTGTGATCTTGTCGAGCAAGTAGGTCAGGTAAGACGGTAGTCGAACACTGTAAAGTGGTGATAACGAAGTGTGATCTTGTAGACCAGGTAAAAAAGGTAGTCAGACACTGTGAAGTGATGGTACAAAGTATGATCTTGTAGAGCAAGCAGATCAGGTAAAGGAGTAGCCAGACACTGTAAAGTGAGGTAACGAAGTGTGATCTTGTAGAACCAGTAGATCAGGTAAAAAAGTAGCCAGACACAGGCAAAGCTGATAGAAGAAGCAAGTATGAAGTTATCCGAGTAGCTGTGTAAAGTAGCGAAACAGGATAGTTGCTTATCAAGAGTCTGGTTGCAGAGGAAAGAAGAAGAAGTTAAGAAGTGAGGAAAGTGAGGAATTTATAGAAATTTGTGGCTAGCCAACACCTACGGTTCAGAGCCATGCCCAATAACAGCCCCTGAAAATCTCTGTACAATAGCATATTTGTGTTGCTTTACGAATTGGTGTTGTATCGTTTCATCATCTCACGATGAAGTTCTCAATAAGCTCGAACAAACAATAACACTCGATAAAGGAGGCTTACGTAACCAGCGCTTGTCACAATTTAGACGCGTATCTCGCACCTCAGAAGGATGGCCAGCTAACGCTGCAATCCAACCGCATTTTTCTTACAACATGTCAGCAGAGAAGAAGCGACCGACAGATGAAGATCTTCTCGCTCAGCTTGGAGCTCTGGGCGATGGTGACGAGATAGCCAAGGAGACCCCCAAGACAGCTCAAGGGCAACCGCAATCAGAAGCCGACCTACTAGCGGAGCTTGGTATCCCAGAACGTTCAAAGCCTACAAGTAGACCACATACTCCACGAGTACAATCCAATTCATTAGCTACAGCTCCCAGAGCTTCTCCGAAGCGCGCGGGGTTTGCTACGCCTACATCCAACGATGGTACTCGGACTAGCGAAGAAAAGGCACCTCTAAGGAAATCTGCCGAGAGCGCGCGGTCATTACTCAATATAACCACGCCAGCGACAGAGACTGACATTGAGCTTGATCCAGAAAAGCAACAGTCGAGTGCTCCAGCTCCAGCCAAGGAGCAGAGTAGCGGAGGTGGCTGGTGGGGTGGAATATTTGCAACTGCAAGTGCTGCGGTGAAACAGGCGGAAGCTCTAGCAAAGGAGATTCAGCACAATGAAGAAGCTCAGCGATGGGCCGAGCAAGTGAAGGGGAATGTTGGAGCTCTACGAGGATTTGGTATGCAATGCGCCTCGAGTTTGCCTGGATCTACATGCTAACCGCTACCTAGGAGGAGAACTCCGCTCACGCGCCCTACCTACCTTTACTAACATCCTCCATACTCTCGCGCCTCCTATCTCTTCGCACGAACGGCTCCAAATCCACATCACCCACGATATCGTTGGTTATCCCTCTCTCGACCCGCTGATATACGCAACCTTCTCCCGTGTCATGGCGCAAGTCGAAGGCGGTGACCTAATGGTCATCCAACGCGGCCAAGAATCCTCTCCTCGCCGTGACTCCAACGCAGGCTACACCGGCTCAAATACCAGCGGCTGGAGCGACGGACCCTGGTGGCGGCAATCGGCCGAGACAAGGAGCTTAGGTGCAGTTAAAGGACTTGTCGAGGGAACCAAACTCTCCAAAGTAAGCGCCGAATCATACGCAAATGACTACTTTGCCTCCCAAGGCGGACTCGAAGAAGCAGCCAAGCAAGCCACCGAAGACTTGAGCGAGAGCAACCCCGTCCGCAGCAGCGACATCTTCCTCTCCATCCAAGCAATCACCCACCCCTCCCCCTCTAACCTCTTCGGCGGCCCCGCCCAAGACGCCAACAAAAACGAGGGGGTGGTAGACCCTGAAAACTTCCCTGAAGACCTCCTCTGCTTCGCCATCTACCTGCATGACCCCATCCACGGTATCACATTCCACACCGTCACGCAAACCCTCCCGCACAAATGGGTCGAGTGGCTCGACGCGTCGCCCACATCGGATTTCTCAGAATCGAATCTACCAGAGGAGATTGCTGAGATTGTCAACACTGGGGGCGTGGACCCGAGAGAATGGGTGGCCGAATGGGTGGAGGAGTTACTGACTCTTGGGGTGGGAGTTGTGGCACAGAGGTATGTGGCGAGGAGGATGGGGGTTGGGCAGGGAGGGATTGGAAGGGGGAAGGCGAGACAGCAGGTGTTGGAGTCGGGAGGTGGCGAGGCGGCGAGAGCGGTTTGATTTCTTAGCGCGTGGTTGTTGAGCGGCGTTTCATTTGCTCTGTGGGCGTTGCTGTCGAGGAAGCGGAGCCGTGATATCCTCGTTTTCGCGTATCGTAGCAACACAATCAATTACGCGGTTGATCAAGAGTGATGATTTCCAATGAGCAGACTTCACTCCAAAATTCGCCATGTTCAATATTCTTGAGATATGAGCATGAGAGCCCAATGGCACGTCTCTGAATGAGAAAAGGTTCGTTGGGCGAATCTCATAACGGCATTGGTTTGCAGCATAGGCGTTTAGCAAAGGAGGCGGGGTATCATATCCTGATTTGTATTCGGGTCTTCATGAAGCATACGAACATCAAATTATCCTCTTTCCCAGAGTTTCAATCCCTTCAAATTGCCGCCGCCATGCGCTCCCCAACCCCTTCCCCCTACCTATCATCTTCCTATCATCTCCCCCCCTCCCCCTTCTTCCCCTCCCCTTTACCCCCCTTACCCCCATTCCCCTCCCCCCCCTTCTTCCTCCCCTTTCCCCCCGCAAGCATCTCCAAGTGTCCAGCCTTCTCGGCTAGATTCCGCTCGGTGCGGGCGGTGAGGCCGGATGTGTATTTCTGAGTTTTCATCAGCGCATGTGCCCGATTATCGGATCGACGTATGCTGGTTTCGAGAGGGT
>JAABUS010002210.1_pt1 | contig 37864 bp, 37 predicted proteins | sample 5560161 | NCBI WGS metagenome assembly JAABUS01 (sample SAMN10711885, study PRJNA513376) | rock metagenome | isolation source: Antarctica rocks | place: Antarctica: Victoria Land, Trio Nunatak nord | collected 2016-01-04
GACGGTGAAGCGGCGGGTGAGATGGCGGCGGGGGTAAGGGGTAAGGAGGTTAAGGGGCAGGAGTGTGGAATGAGGGAGGGAGAGGGGGGGGAAGAGGGCAGTGGAGTGGGGAATGGGGAGTGGGGAGTGAAGAGAGGGGAGTGGGGGTGGAGCTGGGTATTTAGGGGGATGAACTGGTTGGGAAGGGACTGTGTGGGTGGAGGGTAGCGAAGGATTCTTCCGGGATGGTGTTAAGGGAAGATGGGCGGGAGGAATGCTGGGAAGGAGTTGGCCTGGGTGGAGGTTGTTCGAGTTGGACCTTCTGACGTGACTAAGTTTACGGATATGGCAATGGATTTGGGGTTTGGGAGGGTATCTATGTCCAAATTATCTGGGCAGCCCGTCGCTGCTATAAATGCTCAATCAAGATCCCCGTAAATGAAACCATGCAATGCCCAACCCAAACACCGCTGATGCAATCCCTCTCCTTCCCTTCCGAGATCCTTCGTCATTAAATCCGCCTATGCGGCCTCACCCACGCACAACCCTCCACTTCTCCCATCCGTAACACCAGTATGCACCACGAAATCGCCCCAAACCGGGAACTCGTCCGCCGCCTCCGCCGCCTTCACCACACTACTCACGACCGAGACCTTCAAATCCCGCACCTCCCCGCTCGGCACCTCCGAATCATCCATCCTGGTCACGCGCCAATGCAGATTCCGCCTCAAATACGCCTGCACGCCCTCACAATCGCCCAAGTCCACCTTCCCGGCATCCGCCTGCGCCTGCAGCGTCCTCGTCAGCGGGATCGTGCCCGTCACGATGCTGCTCGCGCCCGAGCTGAGCGCCGTGGTGGTGTTGGTGAAGGGCGTGAAGACGGCGTGGGAGCCGACGAGGTTGGGCTCGAAGGTCCAGCAGGAGGGGGCGGGGGCGAAGTCGCCGAGGAAGATGTGGATGAAGAAGGCGGACTGGAGCGCGGTTTTCTGGACGCGCAGGTTGGTGATCCATTCTCTGTAGTAGCCTGCGGCGAGGGCTTTTGGGGCGGTGGCGACGTCGGAGGCTGGGGCGGCATTGGGCGCGATGCCGGCGGCGACGGCGGCGGCGACGGGGGTGTTGCTTGTTGCGGCGGAGGCGGTGGCGGAGAGGATGGGGAGGGAGGTGTTGTATGTGGGGCTGGGGTTGGAGTGCTTGTTGTGTCTGGGGTGGATGCCACGCTTCTGGGTAAGGTTCTTGCCGGACGAAGGGCCGTAGAGTGCGTTCACGGCTGCCTTGGCGGAGGAGGGGGTCCCGTCGCTGGTTTCTGGGTAGTTGTAGCCGAAGGTGGCGGTGTAGCGGGCGGAATCAGAGGTCCAGAAGTTGCCGCCGCTGTCTTGGCGGAAAGGTTTGAGAGGGGTGTTTTGGTCGACTGTTTGACCGGGTTGGAGAACTGCGTTGCCGAAGTTGATCGTCTGGCTGTCCATCCAGCTGTTGGGGTAGATGGTTTGCCAGATGGCGAAGAGGCGGTCAATGTTGGTGTGGTGCAGCCAAAAGATGGGGTCGAACGCCGCGTAGTCAACCTGTAGAAATAATGCGTTTAGCTCGTGATCGCAGAAGACAAGGGATGTGCTGTGCGAGCGAACATACGATTGACATGTGTCCACCATTGCCTACTAATCCATGGATCTGGTCGTGCAGGGATTCCAGACTATCGTAATATCCGGGTTGATTAGGGATCCAGCCCTCATTTCCAAAATTATCGAAGTTCCCATAAGTTTCAAGGAGGTTCATGAATCGCTGGCTATAAGACGGTTGAGACTGAAGGATCTGAGCAGCCACGTCATCGTTGCGGCTGATTGCGTCCTTCGCATTAGATGTTGGGTATCTCAGGGTGGTCGGCCAGACATCGAACTGCACCAATTAGCGTCGAGCTTGACGGTTGATCATCTTGTAGACATACTCCATTATCAGGGAAATCCGACGTTGTCAACGGGTGGAAATTGTATGCATATAAAGGATTTGTTATGCGCTGGGTTCCCGTGGGCATGGCGATATCCAACCATGAAGTGGTGCCATCCCAAACGCCCTTGAAGAAAGATGGGTAAACGGCACCTCCCTGTGCTGGGGCAGCCCAGTCCCAGTATGGGGACCGGAATGTCTGTGCAGCGGCAACATACGTCTCTTTGTCTACAGTCTGCTCGTCGGCAACCTGTTGTACGATTCCGTAGAGGATCTGTTCGTACAGAGCCAAGTACGGCCGATGCCAGGTTGGGAAGAGAACGATCTCATGAGTGCAGTAACCACCGTTCTGCCCAGGCGCGAAGTCGGCACCGTCCCACGTGATGAAAGGCCGGCCATGGATGCCAGCGACTTGATAGTAACTTGACTTGTCTTCCTGGGACATGCCCTTGAAGCGATTCAAAGCCAACAAATACAGATTCCATTGCGGGATGTTCTGCTGCAGCTGACGGATCTCCAGTCTTTGATGCGTGCCGCTGGATTGCAGACCGGTAATTGCGAGGTACGAATCGCGTTTGTCGAAATGGGAATCTTCTTGGCCGTGAAGAGGAACGCCATGCGCAATGCTAGCAATCAAAGTAATTAACACAAAAAAGAATGCCGGATGCAGAGCACAATGGAGAAGCATGGTAGCGAGAGTGGGAGGCGTGTTCGGCCTAGGTAAATGATGGTATGTTGAAAGACAGCTACAAAAGAGAGGACATAACACCGCCCTTAAGTCGCGAGGAAGGGCGGAGCCACAATAGTGGAACAGGAACAGACACGAATAATACAGTCAAGCAAACCAACACACACAAGAGGCGGAAAAAGAACAGAGAGCAAGCGTCCGCAAAACATGGCCTTGGTGGAGGCTCGGGAGGGCCGTGGTCCAACTGCGACAGGGGTCACGGGGGAGAACATGCTCATCTCCCAGCGTGGAAACGGTACGCTATAATGAAACGGAGCAAGCTGGCCAAAAGCAGACCGATTCGTTTAGTCGCAGGACCAATGCCACCAGCCGTGGCTCCGTAACGCAGGGCGGACTCCGGATATAGAAGTAGAGACATGGCGGACAGCCTACAGGGCACAATGTATGGCCCAGGAAAGGAACGAGCTGCAACAATTGGCACTGTTGTTGGATAAGATTCGCCGCAGCCTTTTAGGCCGATTGTCAGCTGATCCGCCTTACCCCTGAATATCGGGAATCTGACACACAGCCTACGGCGTGGTCGCGGCTGGTGGCCCATGGCTTTCTGTGCCAAGAGTCGGGAAAGCTTCGGAGTTTGAGGACGACCAGTTCGTCTGCTCTCTTTGTTGGTAGTCAGACGGTAGATGCAAAGAGGTGAACCATGCAGCTTGAAGTCCCCGGAAAGCCCAGCTAAAGTAAGCTTCCACGAGAAGAAGCAAGGGCTCAGAGTACGAGGACAGCGGTTCCTTGGCGTTGGCTGTACTTCGTTGTTATTACATTCGTATCCTGAAGGATCAAACAGCACGCCGTGGCTGCGGGCTGTGTTGATCCTGACTTAGTCATATCGTTGGCCCTACAAGGACAACTCAGCAGCCAGGCAACAGTCAGTAATTAAAGCAGAGGGGTATCTTTCAGCAAGCAAATCGCAAATGATTGCTCCTGCAAGCCTGAGCCAGAAATCAATAGCGTGCAGCTAAATGCGTACACCATCTGAACTATGCACTATCAGGGCCCTTATTAGGCCACATTGAACCTGCATCCCTGTGACTTCAACTTTCATTCTCGTGGTTCAGCTCCGCCCGTCTCTGGTTGCTCGTCAGCTTCTGGAGCGTGGAAAGCTTCCCCGAACGCCGAATCATCCAGCCCCAGATCCCCCGGTTCTTCGAGAGCCATCTCTACGTTCGCCTGCTCAGCGAACCCTGATAGTCCGTCACCGGCTATGTCCAGACCGCCAAAGTCCACTGTGTCGTTAAAGTCATCGGGATGAAACTCATCCATCGTGCCTTGATCGGGTGCGAAATCTTGAAGAGCGTCACCAACGGTATCAAGCTCGTTCCCAGACGTTGCGAATTCGTTTTCTAAAGTTGCATGGCTGGCAAGGGTTCCGACGTCCGGCCTCTCCTGATTATCTGCAGGACCCGAGTCACCTTCTTTATCGACCATTATCCAATCACCACTTCCTCCCTCTTTGCTATCCGCTCCGGTGGGCACCTCAGACATCGTAACATCTTCACTTGCAGTTACCTTGGCTGGCTCAGCATCTTGAGCGCGGTCGCTTGGAGTCGCTGACTGGGGATAAGCCTGCGGGGTTTGGCCAGTAGAATCAAAACCTCGACTGGATCCAGATTTTGGCATCTGATATGCCATTGCTTGCGCTCTTGCAGCATCCAAAGCCGGGTGGTCCATGTAAAAGCTGTGTTGAGGAAAGTTCGCTTCGTTGGCTTGTGCTTTTTCTTCCAGTCCGCCGCGTTGCACACACTCAACCTCTTTGATTACTCTGACACCCTGTCCCAAAAATGCCTGGACCTTCTCGATGAGGTTAACGACTTCGTCACTGCTACTAGCGTAGTTGTCGCTTTCACGTTTGTCGACACTTAGATCTCTCATTTTTTGTTCGGCTTCCTTGACGACGTCGCCTCGACTGAGCTTCTCTGTACGCTTAGCGTGCTGCCTCTTCAGCTTTTCCATCTCTGCGTTGAGTTGGGCGATTCTCTGCGCAGCTTTGGCGGTGAAATCTTTCGCCTTCCCGTCTTCCAGTCGCCCCACACGAGGAGGAACTGCCCCCTTGATTTTGTTTGCTTCACCGCTCATTGGGGCGTCAAAGAATTCTCTGGTCAGTGACTCGATCTCACCTCTCCGGCCAAGACCGAGCTCGACTGGTACGATCTGGCTGGTACCGTAGGGCGAAGAAAAGATCTCTTCCATCCATAGATGATGCTGGATGTAGCGGTTGGCACTGATGTCCCTTGGCGTCAGTGTGTCCATGGCATCGCTGTTGATGGTTTCTTCCTCCTCTACACTGGAGTCGTTTGGAATCATAGGCATCTGACTTCGGCTTGGTCCATGACCATGAGGGGGGCCAACGTGGCGCTGGCGCTTTGCCGGCGATGGCCCCATCGCAGCGTGGCTTGCTGCTTGTTGTTGCATCATGTAAGACTGATGGCTGCGGCTCATCTGGGAAATTACGTTGCTTGGATAGTTTGAATTCGGATTCCAGGGCTGCGGCATACTACCGTTCGGTAGATTGATGGTTGGCCAATTGTTACGGTCATGGAGCATGAACTCCTTTCGCACAAGCTGACCGTGCTGCTGTAAGTATCTGCGTTGTGTCATCGCTGTTTGGATCTGTGCATTTATTGGCACCCGATTGGAAGGGAGCTGATACGGGGGTTCAGCTTGGCTGTAGTGGATTATCCACAGTGATGATTCCGGGGGGGACACGTTCGGGTTTGGAGTCGCAGAAGGCATGAGGCGGTATCTTCTTCGCGCATGAGTTGCTACGGTTTCACGTGGAGGATGATATCCAGTTCTGTGATAGTACATCTCGACAGTCTGTGGGTGATCAGTGCTGTAAAGTTCGAAGCGCTCTTGGGCGTCACTTACGTAGCCTCGAACTTCCGAAGAGAAAGCTGCCTCCGGGCCATAGTACACTAGACCGTCCGTGGCAGAATGGGTGCCCAATTGAGGGGGCTGCCAGATAAGCATGATCGTTCCATCTGGCGGTGCGTCGACGAACTGCCAGTTCATGGCAGCAACTTCTCGCGTGATCTTCGGCGCCTGTAGCAGAAGATCTACAATCGCCTCGAGTTGTAAATGGCCATACTGGGGATATCGGTGGGTGGACGCAAGTTGGATATGCGGCAACTGAAGCTCATTAGAAGGGTTACAGAGCTCATGCGTGCAATGGACATACCAAGGCCGGGGGAACTCCCCCAGCTGGGTCGTTCATGGCGAAACTTTGATCGTCACAGATTTTTGGTGACCAGGATCCTATTGAATAATCGCTGGTCACATTTCGACTATTCCTCTCAGATGCACGAGTGCTTTCAAAGAATGGCCATAGTCGAATCGCGTGAAGACCGCGAGTGAAATCACAAGGCGAGCAAGGCTGAGACAGGATGCCGAAGTTGTACCGAGTGGAACCTGCTCTTCGTCTCTCTACTTGAGACCGTCGGCAGCACGATTGTTCTTCAAATGCCTGAACACATTGTCGCTTCTTAGTTCAAGGGAAGGGGCCACCCCTTGTCATGAACAACACACAGTTTCGTCGGCTAGTGCTTGACACTCCAAGCTCGGCCGCAAAGCATAATGGGAATCTATCTGAGCCAAGTCCACGAGGCGGCGGGGCTACCCCGGCATTGGGCTCACGCATACGGTCAAGTCTTCCGATGACACCGTACGTAAGCTGCATCCCTTATCGCTCAATTGTCTACTGGCTTACGAGATTCTAGGCGATCTATAGGATCATCTGGCAGTGATTTTGCCCGCCAGGTTGCCGAACGCAATGCTACACTCCATCCTTCAGCTGCCAAAAGGTTCCGCTCCATTTCTGCCCCAAAAGGCACAAAACTTGGGTCAGGTTATACAGATCGGACGCAGGAACGGATATCTGAAGAAGAAGATGACAAAGCAATGCGAGTCAAGGCTTTGGAGGATATGGTCAAGCTTGGCCAGATGGAATATGCTACGTTCGAGGCACTCAGGGACGAAATAGTAGGGGGTGATGTAAAGAACGTCCACCTAGTCAAGGGCCTTGACAGGAAACTGCTGGAAAGAGTTCGCAGGGGTGAGGATGTGCTGTCGGACTCGGGAAAACCTATTCAGGTGCCAAAGGGTGCTGAAAGCCCTCAACAGCTGGACCCGACGACTGGCGATGCTGCAGTAGATGAAGAGTTTGGAAAATTGGGGGAAAAGGTGGTCCAACCACTTTCCAAAGTCGAGACCGACAAGAAAGGGCAGATGGCGCCGCCGCCGGCGGTAGCAGGCCGAAAACGGACCCGTGATGATATATTGAAGGAGCTAAAAGCTTCAAGACAAGCAGCAGCAACACATCAGAAAGCCCCCGAATCAAGTCTCGGTTCGAGATTCTCCAAAGTTGGCGAGAAGAAAGAGAGATCAAGGATTGAGATAGATCAAAGAGGTCGAGAAGTTCTGATTACTGTCGATGAGGACGGTAAGATGAAAAAGAAGGTGAAGAAATCGATATCCAGGGAGGAGCCTCGGGATCGCGGCCTGTTAATGCCTGATAAAGGCGTAAAACCACTAGGAATAGAGATCGCACAGCAGGCACCACCGCCAGAAGACGAGGAGACGGACATCTTTGAGGGCGTCGGGGCCGTGTATGATCCGTTAGAGAGTCTCGAAGATGATGACGAGTCCGAGGAAAGCGAAGAGCAAGGAAAGCCTTCGCCCCCGTGCGGAAACGGTTCTGATCCAGCATCACGGGCCGATATTGATGCATCAAGCATGCCTCCCCCGCCGCTACCTGAAAAAGCGATATTAGGCAGACGAAACTACTTTGGTGATGCAGTCGCACATGATGTTGCAGATACAACATCCACTTCAAACAGCCTTTCCGACCCAACAATTCTTGCAGCGCTCAAGAAAGCTTCATCTCTCAAGCCTCTGTCTCTTGGCAGTGCGAGTCCGCATGGCGAAGAAGAGGCCACAAAGCTTGCGCGTCGGAAGAAGATGCTTGACTCTCATGACCGCGACGCAGAGGATATGGATCTCGGCTTCGGAAGTAGCCGATTCGGCGACGAAGAGGACGCGGATGAGCGGAAGGTGAAGCTGTCTGAATGGGGCGAAGACGGGGGCAAGCAGGACGGCAGAGGCGACGGCAAGGGACCAAGGAAACGAGGACCCAAGAAAAGAAAAGGGGATGCTAACAACGCTGCGGACGTACTGGAGGCCATGGAAAGAAGGCAAAAGCGAGTACCTTGAATGGACAGTCCCTGTGTCAGATCAGGAGACTACATGCTGCTATAAGCTCATCAATGTGGCTCTCGGTCTCATGTCTTCTACCAAGAAAGCACATGAAATCTGGGCGCAAGCTTACCGATTATATATTGGGGCTCCTGCATAGCAGACAGCACAGGACTGGGACCCCAGTTCCTCATGACTGCTAGTTCCGCAGGGCAAAGAATAGGCAACGATGCACGCTGTCAACAATTTGAAAAAGTGCCCATCGTTGAGTATGAATGCTACCCCGGTACAGAGCTGATTTTACAGTTTTGCACCTACTTGGACGGGGGCTTTCGTGACGGGGGAAAGGCAGCAGATCCCATTCAGAAAGCCACAGTGAAGTCCTGGACAGTTTTTCCCCGTGTAAAGCCTGATTTGGCAGTGGATGTTGGAGAAGGCGAAGCACGATAATATGAGATCTACAGCAGTTCAGGAGTACTAACAGAAACCTGAAAGACATACTCTGGAGGCTATGTTTCATCGGAATCTTATGGTACGTTTCACCTATCCTCGTCCAGTTTCAAAGATGCTACTACTATCACTCTTCTGGAAAGCCGGGCTTTTTTCTTGCCTGCAACAGAAAGGAGGAGGAGATATCGAATATGGTCTTGGCAAGCAGCTCGGAAGCTGAAACGACGGCTTCTTCAGTCCCGGGAGCGCAGCTGCGCAACGCCAATCATGGCTGGCTGTACCTGCAGTAGTGCGCTTCTCTCCTGAGCGACAGGGGCAACGGCGTTCACGGCCACGCATACCCCTGAACGAGGCCCCAATCACTGATTCGTGCAGTCGCTGGCCAGCAAACATCCACTCATGATCTCATCTCCTACCACTTGCCCAAGCTTCTCATCACTTGGGCGATTCGCTCCAAAATCCGGCCATTGGATTCTCAAGATATGCAACACCACTGGCTGGAGCACGCTGCAATGTTCGGCGCAGCAAGCCCTCCCTGCTTCCAGATGGCTGTGCTTGACCGAGAAAATCATGTCCGGGTCCCCAGCGATCTACTTCTACTTGCATGGAGGGATCTAGCGCCAGGAGATTACGCGGTGACGCAGTCAGGGTGACGCCAAAAGCCCCCGACACCAGCCGATGGATCCACGCTGGGGCCACGCTCCACTGCACTCGCCCAAAAGGACAAACCGCTTCGGACGCTAGTCGATCTTTTCATATTACTCTCAGCCGACCCCCTTCGACTTTCAATTCTTGCTTCCCCACCCACCGTTGCTGATCATTTTTGTAGCCCAAGTCACTCATTGACAGAGCAGTCGCTCGTTACTTTCTTTCCTCCACTTACCCTCTTTTCAGAAACCCTGGTCGGTTTCACGCTACAAATTACTCGCAACTTCAACTCACTCACATACTGAAAAATCTACTCGAGTATATACCAATTACACAAGCATGTCTCGTTATAGCCTTGCTCTTGCCGCGATCCTTGCCCCGGTAGCCTTTGCTGTTCCCCAGGCTGGCTACGGAGGTTATGGTGCCCACGGTCACCGTGGCCATGCTCACGCTCCTCGTCCCAGAGGAATCTCCACCGGTGTTCCCATTGCGTCTGGAAGCGGTTTGAGCCCAATCGATTCCTCTTCTGCGCCGTACGAATTTGGTAACTCAACGGGCGTCAGTGGCCCGACTGGCACTGGCACCGGAATCGGCACTCTCAAAACGGTGACGGTCATTCCAGTACCGGTATCATCTGCCATGGGTGGTAATTCTGCAAGTGCTTCCGGAACCTCAGGCTCTGACAACTCTCCAACTGGTCTATCCTCTGCCGGCAGTCAGTGTGGTCCAGCCACTGTGACAGTAACTTCGGCAAACACGGTTACCATTACCGTGCCCGCTTCATCGCCCCAAAAGAGCTCGCCAATTTTAACTTCTGCTATTCCATCAGCTCCATACCCATCCGAGAACGGAACATCCGTTGTTGGATCGACAGGCACTGTTGGAACAGGATCCTCTATCCCGACTGCGCCTGGTCTCCCAGTCTTCAGCGGTCTGCCTTCGTCCAGCATCGCCAGCCCAGTCGGCAGTAGCACTGCAGCCAATGGGGTCTTGTCCACCGTCCAAGCTCCAGCTTCGAGCAGTCTGTCTTCGTCCAGCATTGCCAGTCCAGTTGGCAGCAGCACTGCAGCCAATGGGGACCTGTCTACCTCTGCCTCAGCTCCTATCAATAGCTACTCTGCACCTGCCCCCGTGATGCCCTCTCCCTCCATCACCTCATCATCCGTCTCAGCCGACACTTACGTCGCCCAGACCACCTCTTCCTCGTCCGCCGAAGCCATTCCAGCCTCTTCCGTCCAGACCACCTCATCTTCCTCGTCCGCGGCAGCCATCCCGGCCTCTTCCGCCTCAGCGCAATCTTACAGCGCCTCGACACCCTCCTCCACCCCAACACCCTCCTCCTCGCCCTCCACCTCCGGAGGCAACGTCGTCGCCCGCGGCCTAGTCTACAACACCGCCTCGTTGACCCCCCTCTTCGAAGGCTCCGCCATCGGCTGGGCCTACAACTGGGACTCCCAGCCCGGCGGCACCATCCCCTCCTCCATGAACTTCGTCCCCATGCTCTGGAATACCTCCGACTTGCATCTCCCCCACTGGGTCGACAACGCCAACACCGCCATCTCCAACGGCGCCACCCACATCCTCGGCTTCAACGAGCCCGACCTCCCCGCCCAGGCCAACATGTCACCCCAAGACGCCGCCAACGCATGGAAACCCAACATGGAGCAGTTCGGCGGCAAGGTCAAGATCGGCTCGCCTGCGGTGTGCAACGGCGATGGCGCTACCGGTCTTAATTGGCTGCAGAGCTTCATGACCGCGTGCGCGAGCTGCCAGATTGATTTCCTGGCTATCCACTGGTATGGGCTTGCGACTCCCGATGGCGTGGCAAATCTGAAGAAGCATATTGGGGATGCGAAAGCCATGGCGGGCGAGCGCCCCATCTGGCTCACGGAGTTTGCGCCCAGTGGCAGTGCGGCGGATCAGCAGACTTTTATGAGCGCGATGTTGCCGTTCTTGGATGATAAGAGCAATGGGGTGGAGAGGTATGCGTATTATCAGGTTGATGGCGTTTTGGCGAGTGGCAGCTCGAAGACGCCGTTGGGGGATGTGTATACTGCTTAGACGGGTGCATCCAGAGGCTGCGCTGTAATGCGCTTGAGAGGAGATTGGGTTCGAGATAGGGTGGTTGAAATTTTTGGGTTGGGATAGTGGTAGCTGGTATAGACGTGGCTGGAATTGTGGATATGGGTTTCGTGGCTTGTATTATGTTGGCAATAGACGCTTGGGAAGAAATACACTCATGATACTGTATCGTGCTTCCACTCCATTGCAATATTCTTCAATTTACAATCTATTACTATGCTATGGCAAAGTCAGTACGTGAACGCCGAGCCGTAACATCATAGAGCCGTGATGTCGTGATGTCGTCCAATGCTCGTCCCTTCAATACGTCAGATCATCACATCCTCACGGCGTCAGGCTCCACAAAGTCGTCGATTCCTCACACCGTCGAATCCTCGGACCTTGATCGCGCTACCGAGCGTCCGAGCTTTGATCGAAGGTATGGGCAGCGGCCCCCCGAAAACAGTGTGCGTTTGAGACATACACCCAAAGCCTCAACAGTCGTGCAGCCATACCAGACCGGGTCATTAGAATGCGTCGCTATTGTGCCCCTGCTCCATCCCTCCGCTGTCCGCCACAAAACCCCCCATGCCTCTCCCTACTCCGCCTACGATCCGTCCTGTCCCCGACTTCCCCCTTGGCCTCCACCTCCTGCCCACCCCTCTCCCTCTCCTCCGCCCGCGCCCTCGCATTCCCAATCTCCCACTCAAACTCCTTCAGCGCCCTGATCTCACTACTCATGAACAGCCCTCCAATCAGCCCGTCTACGACCCCAGCGCCAAAACCCAGCGTGCTCAGCACCGTAAGCAGAAACGAGACGAACGGCCGCGGACTCCACCAGATGGCTGTCCAGCAGCCCAGGGATACAAATACAGAAACGACGAAATTAGCGAGGCGGAAACGGCGCTGATGACGCTCGCGGGTGGTGTAGGTGGCGATGAGGGAGAGGATGTGGGTGTAGGTTGAGGTTGGGAGGGGAGGCGGTGGTGGTGGAGGATTGGACGTTGGGGAGCGGGAAAGGGTAGCTTCGACGGAGAAGTGGTCGCTCAGAGAGCAGCCCAGGGAGGAGTGCCGCTCTGTCATGCCCACGCGAGCGGATCCAACGTGCCATGGCGCAGGAGTGTTGGTGCCGTTGCCGAAGAAGATGTAGTCCAGGCGTTTCGCGCCGGGATCTGAAGAATCCAACGATACCTGGATATCTTCGCCTTTGGAAAGCTGTTTCTGCATTTGCTTGCTCCAGCGCCACGTATTCAGCGCACTGTCACATGTAGCCCCATTCTCCTCGAGATTGAATCTTGAACTGGGCATCGGCCTTTTTCTCGCCCTCTCTTGTGGATGATCCGTCGGTCCCAGCGATGACTCGGGATGCAGCACTCTCCAGATGTCCCGCACCGGCGCATGAGCCTCGATCAACTGATGTGCCAAGCTCAGGGGCACCATGTTGAAATCTCCCAACCCGATAGTCAGATGGCCCCTCTCAGCCGCTCCACGCATGAGCTTCGCTATTTCCCACGCCTGAGCCGTCCGATGGCAGAGATAGCTATCGTTGGGCTCACCCTCATACGGTGCATGCAGGTGCGTAGTGAACACATCCACAACCTCGCCTTCCCCCTTTCCCCCAACAGGAGGAAGCCGGATAGAAGCGCATGCCACACCTTTGCCTACGAACCAGTCACCTCGAAAGAAAGCTGTTGGGCGGCCATTGAGAGGATAGCGCACCATGGAGCTTTCGATGATGGGAAAGGCGGACAAAATTGCAAGACCGCCGCCGAAGATGCCGGAGTGGTAGAATTTGGCGTAGGGAAGGATGTCTCTCGTGAGGCGGCGAATAGCGAGGTAGTCTTCTTGTGTCCAGCATTCCTGTAGGCCGACGATGTGAGGAGCTGGAAGGGTGGTGGCGATCCGGTGGCTGATTTCGAGGAGGCGTTGGTTGCGGAGTGTGGCAAGGTATTTGAGGCCCCAGCAGTTGAGGGTGAGGATGTTGAGAGAAAGGGGGGGGGATCGTGATGAGTGATTGAGGTTACTCTCTGCAGTACCATTCATAGTGGAGATATGCTATAATTGAACCAAGAAAAAGATGGAAGTATTACACGCTTTGGAGTCTGCTTGCTTTGGCTCACATATGGGGCGAAAGAAAATAAGAGGCCAGAAACGCCTAGTCCAGTATGCAAATGAACAACGAAGAAACGACTTAAGCTAATGAATCCCTGATATGTCGAAATGGCAGCCTTCTACAGAAGGAACGAGGATGTACTTGCTGCTCTAGAAGATCATTTGTGAAGGCCCAATGGAAGTCAAAGTGCTGGCTTTAGGGTTGACTTCTGACCCTAGAGTGCGGCAAAACATCGGTCTTCGTTCACTGTCTTGTTTGCTTTCTCTACTGTAAAGTACAGTATTCTTCAAAGGTCGACGCTACGTGCCGCCGGGTTGATAGAAATGGAAGATTCAGACATCGAGCAAAGTCATTCCCCAAAAAGGCGACGGATCAGCAACGATGACGGCACCCCTGGTTATGGCTCTCCAGATGAGCTGGGCGCGGATTCAGACCACGCCTACACTGAACGACGTAATTCAGACTTCCGCGGTGAACGGACAGGTCCACGAGACATCAGCTATCCGGGCTCTGCCAGCCCTGACGAATTAGACCATACAATTCCCACTCCACGTGAGAGCGACGGGTACGATCGAAGCGACATTGAGTCATGCGATGGGAGCTCAACGCCGACACCTAGAAACAGAACTCCAATTTCCTTCAAGCCCAAGGAAGCTGTGTTCGTGCCATACAAGCTAAGAACGGTGCTGCAAGGGCACAAGAGAGGCGTAGCAGCAGTGCGCTTTTCGCCCGACGGAAGGATGATAGCAAGCTGCTGTGAGTAGGATCAGGTCATTGAGATCTAGAAGGTTAGCTCGCTGACATTTGATGTTCGGAATAGCTGCTGACGCGACTATCAGAATCTGGGACACCTCAACAGGCAAATGTCTCAACGTCCTCGAAGGCCACCTCGCAGGTATCTCCACCTTGGCCTGGTCACCAGATAGCAAAACCATCGCTTCAGGATCGGACGATAGGTCGATTCGTTTATGGGACGTGTCGACAGGGAAATCCTACCCTCATCCACTTCTTGGCCATCACAACTATATCTCAACCCTCTGCTTCTCTCCAAAAGGCAACATAATCGTTTCAGGCTCCTACGATGAGGCAGTGTTCCTGTGGGACGTGCGTACAGGCCGCATAATGCGGTCACTCCCAGCCCACTCAGATCCTGTCGGCGGTGTCGATTTCGTCCGCGATGGTACGCTTATCGTAAGCTGCGCAGGGGATGGGCTGATTAGGATATGGGACACCATGAGCGGACAGTGTCTGAGAACACTGGTGCATGAGGATAACGCTGCAGTGCAGAGCGTACGGTTCAGTCCGAATGGAAAGTACGTGCTTGCGTGGACTTTAGATGGATGTGTCAGGCTATGGGATTATGTCGAGGGAAGATGCGTCAAAACGTATCAGGGTCATGCCAACTCGAAGTATAGCCTCGGTGGCGCATTTGGTTTATATGGGGGCAGCAATCAGGACCGCAGCTGGGGAAGAGAGAGCAAGAAGGCTTCTGTGGTGAGTGGGAGCGAGGATGGAGGAATATTGTGGTGGGACGTTGTTAGTAAGGAAGTTCAGCAAAGGGTCGATGCTCATGAAGGTGTTGTCCTTGGTGTAGATACTTGGGATGGAGAGGGTGGGCTAGTGGTGAGTTGTGGGCTGGACAAGGCAATTAGGATCTGGGAGAAAGTCATGAGACAAGAGGAGGTGCTGGGTGATGGAGTAGAGACCGACGGTGAGGCTACGGTTGAATAGGCCCTCAGTGGCCCACGTCGGCCGGTAACAATAGTCCTAGTCCTTCCGTTCCACCGTCGACTGAATATTGAGACGATCATGGTGAAAGAATCGTGGCATTAACGCAATAGCCATAAACCATATGTCTTCGTACAAGGGGAACCGTAGCATTGATCGTGATGCATGCCAAGAGCCACTGCGTGAGCCGTGGAGGCTGGGGTCATTTCGGTAATCTTGCTGCATCGAGGACGATCTGTCAGCCTCACCCAATCAAATCCAATCTCGTTGACGGACAAGATGGCCGCTCTCGAGGTGCCTCCTACCTGTGCCCAGCCTGTTCCTGCGTACGAGCTGCCAGACACCTCGCGCCATGCGGTGAGCAATTGTCTGAGCGAGCAACTCTCGTATCATGGCTGGGATTGGCGAAGCCAGCGCCATCCTCGCCGTGGCTCAGATCGGTATAAGCCTGTCGAACACACTCATTGCATACGTTGGCGAAGTTCAAGACGCTCCGGTTCGCATTGAACGCATTGGCAACGAGGTCCTCACAACGAGTGAGCGTTTGAAAGACATTGGGGAGCTCGTGGACAAGAACCACCAAACCCGCATCTTCAGCGACGAAGGCGTCCTCAGCGCTGCTCGTTGCTCGGAGGAATGCAAGAAGATCTTGCTTGAGCTCAAGAACGTCCTTGGCAAGAGCGGATGGCACCAGCAATCGAAAATCGAAGATAAGATCGAAATCGACACTTCACTGTTTTCTACGTTGCGGTGGCCGTTCCTCAGGACGAAACTTGAGGTGCCTCGTGCAGAACTTAACCGGATCAAGATCGATCTCATGCTCTTGTTCTCGTCGGCGATGGCCCTTGGAGCGTAAGTCGACAGGCACATGTTCCCCACCTTTCAATTGCGCAATTGCTATGCGCGCTCTTGACAGGAGAGTACATCGGAGCAATTTGGCGTTCTGACGAACTGTGTGCTTCCCACATCCCCTAGAATAATTGAGCACTCCACTTCAATTCCTAGCTTGTGCATTCTTCATGGTTTTATCATCTCTGCACAGAGATTCTCTATCTCCTCGGACCTGAACTAGCTTACCAGTATACAGGTCGTCTGCTGTTGACAAGGCCAAGTTTCGGCAAGATATACCGGGCTTAAGCCGTACTCGAGATTGGGCAGCAAAAAAAGCAGAACAAGCCAGAAGGCAGGCTCTAGATCGAGAGCGTGATCCTCGACGTCGAACGACAGCCGAAGATGAGGACTGGATAGAAGGAGAGCCCGAAATGTTGCAGGAATTTGTCGAATTTCAAGAACGACGCATGCGCGAGGAAGACGACAAAAGACTGGCCGAACGAGCCGCGCTCCTTCTAGCTGAGAGGGAAGGACAGAAGAAGAAGGCCGAAGATGAACGACGAGTGGTGGAAATACAGGTGCTAGAAAACCATCAAAGGGAGCAAGCCGAGAAACAAGCCCGCATTGCGAAGCTGAAAGCAGGTTTTCGGGACCAGCTCACAAGAGCTGGGCTTGGACCAGATCAGATCGACAGTATAATCGAGACCCCGGGTCTTGACTACACTCAAATGGCGTATGAAACCGCTACGCCAATTACTCGGCCTGCGGCTGCTTCACGACAAGGCTCCAACGAAAGTGTTAAAGTTCGGGTCCAAAGGGCCTCTTTGTCAACAACTGACCGGACATATAATAAGTGGCGATCGAAGCTCCCTTGGTAGGTCTTCATGCTCACCATTCGACTCCCACTTTACTACCCCTGCGTCGGCATGGTGCACTTTTCAGAAATCCATCATCTTGTAATTTCATGACTACCAAGACACAAGTGCATCACCTTCTGCCGACGCACGGGATATTCTCAAGTAAATCAATGCCTTGATCGTCTTGGACAATTGATCATACGGCAGCTGACCGTTCACTAGGCGCCGTTCTGGCAAGCGTCGACCAGACACTTACTCGGTTGGTTCAGGTGATGATACAACATCTATCGAGAGCAGCGGTGGCCCTGCGTGTCATGGTTTCCTGGGTGGTCCCTTCTTGGCAGAAGCATGGCTCATTGATGTCTACGCTAACGAACGAGCTATGCTATGGCCATCAGATGAGTGGTACACTGCGAAATGGAAGAAAGCCTTGGCGAAGAGGCAGACGAAGAGGGACGTATGGCATGATTTTGCACAGCTCAAGCCACTATGGCGAACAGCAATCCTTCAATTCTTAAGCTTCAAGAATGAAGACAAGGCTACTCGGTGGAGCCTATTATCAATTGAGATCCCTCAGAGATCTCCGCGAACAAGACTCTTGGGTCACAGAAGCGACGATCAAGTTGTACAGGTGATTGTACTCAGTCGGAAAAATGTGGCAGGCGATGATAACACTTCGAAAGATCTCCCTAAGCCACTGACCATTGAAGATCTTCCACATCGGCCCGTGCAACCCAGTAATGCGTTTTCTATCCGCGGTCAAGCTGGAGATTTGGCCAATATTCAAGATCGCGATGAGATTCGGGAAAAGGACCGGAAGCTACAGGCGGAAAGGGATGCTGCGGACAAAGACGCTCGGTGGGGTGCTTTGCTTCCAAGGAGTCGTGATAGGGTTCTCGAAGAACCTAGAATTTCTCAACGAACGGAAGAGATACTTATTCCTCGTGATGATATGAACAGACCGATCGAAGCCATTAGGCCTTATGGGCAGGAGGTCGCTAATCTAGAAGCACCACTTAAACCAGATCGCAGGTCTTATAGGGATGAGGTTATCATTCGAGAAACATCCCCTGCACATCGCGAACGTCTTCACGATAGTGAGTCTAGACGCCGTGAACGGCAAGATGATGAAATGTTTAAGCGTGATCGATACAGCAGGGGAAGACCGATGCCGGGCAGCAGACGCTACGAAGAGAAAGACGGAGATAATGTCAATCGCGAGAGACCGAGATCAAGGGAAAAGCGCCTTGAAGAAGAGGACGTTGTTGTTCGGAGGTCGAAATCGCGAGAAAGAGACTACAGTAGAGACAACCTCGGCTTCAGAATAAGTCCAGACTCCCGTTACAGAGACTACCGTGACGGTAAAGGGGAGGTAATCTTCCACCGGCGGGATACCAATAGATCTTGGAGCAGAGATAGATTACCGCCACCGCCTCTACCACCGGACTCTCCGCGGGAAGATTATGGTCGCAATGCCGGTGGCGACCTGGTCTTTACTGATGATACACGACAACCAAGGCACAAAGATAGCTCACAACAGCAACAACTAGTCATTCGACGAAAGGAGCCTGAACCTTATCGACCACGAAGTTTTGAGAGGCGTCGGCCAACGATAGATCAAGAGATTGGAAGGCCATTTCCAGAGTCAAGTACGAAACCATACATCGGGAGCAGGGACATCGAACGAGAGGAGCCACGCCGGAATCTTACCAACGACACGTTTGATGACATGATGCTATCCAGGCGGACAACCATAGAACGGCCGGGTGCTCCTAGTCAGACCCCGGATCAAGCAATTGTTCGTCGTACCGGCGGAACGCGGCAGGTCGATAGTTATATGCAGGACCATATCCTGGATAGAAGCATACGAATCCGTCCATTCCCCCCCCATGCCAGACAATATGAACGTTGGGGGCGTCAAAAACCCATTAGACGGCTTCTGCGCTCTAGGATGTACAGCGACAGTGAAGACGAGGATAATGTTCGCGTAGATTACGCTGAGAAGCAAGCTAGTTCTGAGCCCAAGCTCACTGATGAGCAGCTTATCGCAAGGACATTAGAGAAGTTCACGAACTTCAAATCTGAAACGAAACCCATAAGTTCATTTGTCATTCCTACGAGTGTCGAATCGGTAGCTCTACCAAGTGTGATCGCAGAGGCCACCACAAAGACTGCAACATTGTCCGACGAAGCCGGCGATTCTGCCCCACAAGCTGGACACAAGCGATCTGGTGAAGGTGCCGACTCTGATGAATCGCAGAGGCCTATTTTCGATGAAGTGACCGACAACGGAATACGGATTGCCCCTGGTCAAGCCACCGGAGTCATAGTCGAGGAGCCCGCTGTCATGACTGATGAGGATGGGCCTACTCAAGACGTTAGATCTGACATGGTGAAGCGGCGAGCTCGGTTTGCTGATGTAGCCGAGTCTAGCGGAAATACTCGTAAAGGGAATATCTCTGACCCAGAGAGGGATAGCGATGGAGACTTGCGTCACGAAGAGACTGATGGTCGCAAAACCAAAGCCACAAGAAAAAGACTAGAAGCCAGAAGGATGCTGCGGGAAGCTGACGAAATGAGTGACGAATATAAAGAGATTAGTCGAAAGTCAACGACGAGGAGGACACCGAACAGTCGGTCGGCCACTGTTGAAGACACTATTCTGGAGCTCGAAGATGGCAATGGCAACAGAATGACTGTAGTAGAACGTGCTCGGGAGTCTCAGATACCAAACACCCAGAGCGACGCTCAGAGCGAAGTCTCGTCCGATGTGTGAGACGATTAAGGCTGGGATCCCCGGAGCCATGACCGACATCACTTCGTAACGCCGCCAGAGCTCATTGTTCCTTCTGGAAAGTGCAGCATGTCTCAAGTCTCTCGAAAGATGTATTGACGTAATAACGATGGACTTACCGGCCCACTGCCAACCCATCACCGAAGAGGCATACCGTCGAACCATGTTGCGTACTCGATGAGAATACCCCCCTAAAAGGACCACAGGCGGGGAACTAGATGCATTGTTTCGCTACGAACACAGCTATATATTATATAGGAGCACTATCCCCTTCTTATCAATATTGCCATCGCCGGAGCATCGACTAATTGGAGATTGATTGTATCGGCAACACAATCTGCGCCGCCCCATTTCCCAAAGCGAAAACAGCAATCACCCGCACCGCTACAATGCGAGTCCACGACTTGGGGGAAGTGCTTGGGCGTTGATATCTCAGCGTTTCTGGCGTTGATATCTCAGCGTTTCTGCCGTTGACTTCGAAGATAGGAATTCTGTGACCATTTCTTCCCCCCTCACAACATTCGAGAGCCCGGGAAATTCAAAGCAAGCTCGCAGCGTCACGGTGTACGAGGCTCGAATTGCGTAATCACTCGAGACGGGAAAAGGGACGTGGAAGCCACACATATTCGGATGCGCGTCCATATTGATGCTTCGGATTCCGGACAAAATTCGAAGAGCTCGTGCACGACTTAAGCAACCCGGTAAAGGTCATGTCGTCGCACCCAAACCCATTTCCTTCGGAGCTGGAAGGTGATGAGAGCGGGTAGAACGTCTAGCAGGTCGTCGCCTGCGGTGTGCGTGCTGTTGTCTACCGTGAAAGCATAGAGGTCATCTAGATTGAAGGAGTGTCCGGAGACGGCAGCGACAATATCTTCAACCCGATGTACCTCTGAGAAGTATACCATGCCACCAAACCGACACCTTCCAATCGCAGCCCCCTAGACACTCTTGACGCATGCAATGCGTGAAGGATCGCGGGGTCTTTTGTGGGGTTGGAAAGCATTGAAGTTAGCCGAATGTTGTGTAAAGTGGTCGATGTATTGATCTTTGAGTTGTCAAATGTGTATTTTATACCTGGTCATTAACGTTCTTCCGCTGGCTACGCGGCTTGACTCTAGATTGTTGTCAATTTTATGAAAGGCATTATTGCTTGCGTTAATCAAAATAGTTTCGTCTATCTGGAGGCATTAGCCAGTCCTTGAAGGAACGGTTGAAGGGTTCATCGAGTCAAACATTACACGGTGGGGATTACAGGGAAAATGCGATGGAAGGGCAAATGCAGTGCCCCCAGTGACATGGCTCAAGTAAACTAACACTGGGAGAGCGAGTAGCATTTGATTCGAGATCATTATACACAGTACAAGAAGGCCAGTATCGGCACAGTCGGTCCTGTATCGTAGGACAGATGTCAATTACGACCCGCTTGTTGTTGCCAGCGCTGGTGAGGCTTGCGCCACAGTACAGGACGAGAAATGAGAAGCTGAGACAACGCCATGAGAATAATATGCTTTCCGAGTAAGACATGGATTTGAGCAGAAAATGACCGAGGCAGAGAAAGGAGGGTAATATGCTCAATATCAGTGTGGGGGCCATAGCTTGCTACAAGCAGACCCTGATAATTCAATGTATTTCTGCTCGCAGGAGCGCCCCGCCCATGCTTGGTCACCATCGCTCTCCAACACGGCGAGAAGACCGTGTTGATACCTGCCGTGGAGATTTGGCCACGGAATCATAGCCTGCGATAGCGTATGAATTATCGTGGTATTTAGAGCCTCGTATGGTGAAGGCCGTGTCGGACTTGCACTCAATGAGGGCGCATCCGAGAGCAGTCGAGTAGCCTTGATCTGTACTAGCAAGAGTAATCCCTGGATGACTTCACGATTTGAACTTTTGCCCGGTGCGGGACCAGTGGTCATTTGTGAACCCGGTCTTTTCTCTTCGTCTGTCCCAGCTTCGGTGGTGACGGGAAGGCTTGTACCATTCCAGGACGTGGCGAGTCTTTGATCTGTCCTCGAGCTCACGTCCTCTCAAGGTCGCCCTGGTGTTAATTTTGACCACTAGGGATATTGCAGGCATCCGGGGGGACATCGTCGGTTGTGTGATGGTGCGTAGTTGCCATTTGGGACTGGATGTGATCGCTCTAGCAATTGCTGGCGCTGTAATAGACGTCCGAAATCTCTTCAGCACAAGTGGACATATATGATATGTGGTGTTCGATTCTTCCCAACGGCATACCTCGGATTAAGGCCCCTAACATACAAGAATGGCCTGTTACCCTGAGATCATCATCGTTTCACCCGCGCTATCAGCGCCGTAAACGTGAGGAACACGAAAATCGCTGAAGCCGCCAGAAAATTGATGCCGTCAGATCCGTGGCCTTCCTTACGGCCAATGGAGGATAGGCGAGCCATGACCGGACCGCCAATCAATTTGCCGATGACCTCGAGCACCGTTGCGAGTGTCAGCAGACGAGCGTTGTAGGAGCCATCGATGAGCGACGTTGCGAGACCTTTGAGGGACGGTTCGAAGCCCTCACCTAGACCGCAGACGAAGAGCCCAAGAGCCATCATCCAGCTTGCGTTGGATTGCCACAGTATCGCAAAGCCAACAGCCGCAATAAAGAGACTGAACCGAATGACATTCATGTCAAGCTTTTTGGCGCTGTGGTCTTTACGGTCAAGGTATGCCGACAACAAGGGAAGAAAGGCGAACGTTGCTAGAGATGAGCCTACAGCCTCGGAGAAGCGAAGCCAATTTGTTTTGCTTATTGGCCAGTGGAAGGTCTCTGATGCATACTGGGAAACGAATGCACGGCTGATTAGGGCTATCGGCCTTAGGAGAAAGAGTGTGAGACAGAAGGGAAGACCTGGGACTTTGAGAAGTACCACGATGTCGGCGAAGAAGTTCGAGAGTTGCTTCCGCGAACTCCCTTCCTCAGATGACTCCTGCTCGGAGATCTCGGCGTCTGACGACTCCTGGGCTGAAGGTCGCTGCTGAGGGTGGAGTAAGGACGTTGTTGTGTCAGCAAAAGTGTCTGGTAACCGAGATTGGTGCAAATGTCCCAGAGATTCAGGCATTGCCCAGATCACAAGGAAGCCTGAAGAAAGAGCACCCCCAGCAATAGCAAATGGGATCCAAATGTCGATATTCATGAACAAGTCTGCAAAAAGAGGGGCGACCAAGGTCGTTAGGTGCGGGATAGAGGCCAAAATGTACATGTATCTCGTACGCTGAGGTTGACGAAATATGTCTGCTAATATTACAAACACCATTGCCTTTGCGACACGTTGCCCTCCACCCTATCGGGGACGGTTAGATCACTATTATCCTTCAGTAGAGAGACACTCACTATGAGGACAAACATCCCAGATGCCCAAACCAGTTTCACAGGCAAAACTTCATTAGCATAGCAAACGACGACGATCCAAATCAGACTGCAAAGCAGCCCGACGCAAGATAGAAATAAAACTATTCGTCTTCCAATTCGATCCGCAAGCCGTCCATAGATCAATGCTGTCAATAGCCCAGGCAACGCATCGAATGAGAACCGCCACCCCACGAGGTAGGCAAGATCATTCTGGATCTGCGGTATCTTGCACTTCCTCTCGTCGATATGTTTGCCTTTGATGATTGATGGCTCGAGAGCTTGCGCATTCCGGTAGTACCGGTTGCAGATTGCGATTTCAAAAAGTCGTATCGTTGGCACTTCGATGATGTGCTTTGCGAAGCTGATCAGGAATTGGAGGCAGAGAACGCATATGATTATTTTCGTTTCTCGGCTTAGTCCGTCACTATTTGAATCCCGCGGGAACCAAGACCGCCGCCAATAGCTTCGAGGTCGCTCCGAGTCAGAGGAATAGGTAGACGCGTCGGAGGAACGCAGCAACGGTTCGACCTCATGATGAGTATCTCTAGTCATGCCAAATTTGTATGAGAGATGTAACAAAGGGACGAGGAATCATACGTTCTTTACATCGTTGCATGCAAGAATCAGGCAGACGGACTCGTTGCGGCTGTGCTTAGGAATAACAAACGCACCATAGAGGCGTTCTGGCAAAATGTGAAACATGTCACTGCCTAGCGGGGCTTTGTAGCCTTGACGAACAACAGACAGCCGTCTAACAACATTGCTGCTGCTGAAAGAATTGGCAGTTTCAAAGGCACAGAGCAGATGGATGCTATATTCTAGTAACGTGGACACTTGTTTCAATGGTTGACCTCATGATACAGTGCTCTAACCATATTCGGACAAGTGCTCAAGTGGCAGACTTTCTCATCTCGCAGTTACGAAGTGCTTCAAAGTATCATACTTTAACGTACTCCGAGTACCGTCAGAACTAAGGAACTTCTGAGCCATTCGTCTGGAACCGTCACCGAACAGGACTCATGATGTCTTCTTGTACTGATCGCGTGTTCCGGTCATGATTATGAATCCTCCACACAACATAATGAGAAATCATTGGTTCCGGACCGACGCAACCCCTGAATTGATACACAGTCTGTACAGAACGCGTTGAATAATTGCTTGAGGCTATGGAGTTTCCCTTGCTGACCAGTCTCTTTGCACCCCGGTCATCTCTCGATCGCTTCCGAACGAGCTTTTCGTTCTGGTCTTGTCCCCCTTAACACTCCTCCAGATAAGATCTCCCGGGGCTATCTTCTCGTCTGAGACGTCTTGCTCAGCCTGACCTGGCAGCGGCGAGGATCAAAGTCTACACTTACGCAAGTCTAAAGTCACTGCGCAATTTCCCTCGCGTCATTCCTAAACCGTCTAGGATTGAGAAAATAGGTCGCACACGTTGACTTCTAATACCGCCGTTCCCTTGAGGACCAAGTGCGCCAAGAGTGGAGATAAGAATACCAGGAGGTAGATGATGATGATACTTTAAGCTCTGTGCTGCGGCTTGGTAAGAGCCAAAGTTCCGGTCTCGGACGATTCTTGGCGTGGTGCATCCTACCATCTCGCTGTACCTCATGGGCGTCACGGGCAGTATCTGCAATCTCTTATTCCTTCAGCTTACAAGGTCGTACGTGACCTTGATCGACCTTTTACGTCGAGCCAAGGGCTGCCTCCGACGAGCAGTACCGTCCCTGAAGACGTATTGGCTGCCTTACTGCTTGCAATCCTGTTGAAACTTCGAAGACTCGTCAGAGACAGGAGGCATCCGTCTTGTTTTCCACGAAGGAGGAAATGGAGGATGCTGCGAGATCAAAATCAACGCATCGCAAGGTTGTGATAGCGGAGCCACACCGTAGGCTGCGGTAACTTCTCCACTGGTATGCGTCCCTTCGAAAGATACTCCACACTGACATAGGGTTTGGAGGTTGTCGAGATCTGGAGAGCAGGTTCACTCATTGGCAAGACATGCCGTTGGACACTAGAGGTTCAAGATGTTGATATGACAGTCACAGCTAGTATTATTGGACTCGACTGGCTATATTAACTCTACCCGCCTTCCAATGCTACGGCGGACAGCCCATTAGTCCAACCGAGCGACTAGCCTGGTCGAAAACTGCCCTTCTGACGGCCAGACTGCCAGGCATTGGATGTCATCAACCACTCTTCAGCGACTGAAGAAAATCCATGGCTTCTTGAACCATTGGCGAATCGGCCCCGAGACATGTCAGATCGTTCTGCAACCCCATCCTTGCATACGCCGAGGCATTTCCCGTGTCACCTTGTGCTTCAGAGCATACCGCTGCCTTCCGATACTGATCTCCAAGCTCCTTCTGAAAAAGCTGCTCCTCCTCTAGCAACCGAATTAGTTCCAGGTGTGTATTCAGTGTATTCGGGTGAGCATTCGCCTTGCTAGCAGAAGGTGCGGTGTTGCTAGAGTCGTTGACTTGCGAGTTGATCTCCGTCATCCGACACCGCCGGTCTTCGCTAGCTTTCCCGGCTGGATTATCTTGCCGGCAAGGGTCGCAGAGGCAATCAAAGCCATAGTGCTCCAGCTTCTCCCGCCGACTATAGGCATCCTTATGGGGAGGACAGTAACTGGTCTCGATCTCGGTGCCTGCCGGGATGTCAACGATCGCATGAACAGTCTCTCGCTGAATGTTCCCGTTCCACTTGAACAGCGCGTTCGGGGTGCAGGAGTGGTTGATGCGGGATGCTACAAGAAAGATTCCAGTGTCGTGGTCCATGGCGAAACAGTTCGCTTCCCAACGCCGGATGATGGGGCTTTTGCCTGGATAGTCTGGACATCGAAGGGCCAGATAGTCTTTCTGCTGTGCTGGGGTCAGATTGTCGAACCCGGCTTCGATCTCTGAGATCATGGCTTTTGGGCCGACGATATAGAACAGGCATTCATCGGCCATGATTCGGGCGCCCCTGGGTATGTCCACAGTAGCAAAGACACCTAACCCTTTGCCGGGTGAAGAGCGTATCTCGTACCACTTCGAGCTTTCGTCAGGACCAGAAGATAATAGCCGTGAGGCATTATCGGTTGAGTATCCGTCAAGTGCCAAGTCTTCTAACAAGGCTTCCAAAGTCGGCACGTCTGGAGGTTTGCATCTCGCCTGCGTGGCCTGATACACTCCATCTTCGCCTTCAGAACCTTTGGCGCTGACCTCCGACATCGGCGAGCCGCTTCTTATCTCAGGAGTATTGGTCTCGCTTGTGGGGGTGGAGTGGTTCTGCTCTCGATTTAGCTATTATCTCATGACATTAGTACTAACTCATATCCAGTCACCTTTTCATCACGTGCTTTCGCTCTCTGCTGGTGTCTCAACGCGGCCGCTGACTTGCTTTTGCCCATATTTTTGGTAAAAAGGGTGTTAGCTTGGAACGCCTCGACTTGTGTTAAACGTATGTTTCATCGCGCAGTAGTCTTCTGGTGAAGAGTCACCTCATGCTTAGAAGATTTGCTCTTTCGAGCACGAATGCTTGTTCCCATAACAAACAACTCTTATTTCTCCCCACCTCAGGAAAGGGCGGTCAGAAGGTTCTAGAAGTCATGATGTAAGCGCCATTTACCAGGATGCCCTTTCCATATCCGAGGACAGTCAATACCCATGCATTCAGTTCATCCAAAATCCACCACTAGGCATATGTCTCGCTTCTTCATATTCCCTCAACATTACATCTCTCCCTATCACGTCTTCCGTCGTTAAATCTCTGAGTGCTTAAATATAGATTGAATGCTTAGATAGCAAGCTGAGCATGGTCGCGTTTTAATATAGGGCAAGAAGCTTCTATTTCCTCGCACCCTTCACCAATGAATAGGTGGATGCCGTTCTCTTCCAGCCTAGCAGCCAGCACAGACGACCTGTGCTGATGGAAATATTGGGTATCGCAATATTGGCAAGAGCGGAAGGAGCAGCGGTGGATTCAGGTAGGGTACATCGTCACCTTCGATAGCCTGAGATGTGCATCAAAGGTTTCCGGAAACCTATCTGGTGAGTGGGGGCTCGAACAGTGAAAGCCATGAGCGAGACAAAAACAATCACGCAGTATCAAGGGTCATGCTAGTGTCAGCACAACGGAAAGGAAGTGAATGACAATGTTTGGAAGATAGTATCTATAGCTTCATGCCTGCGACTGATTCACGATTCCTGAACTAGGGTTGCGTCAACTCAGTTCTTCTATCGAAGTATCTATTCCGCTCCGCCATGCAACAGGGGAAGGTATTGAGACTAGGATGAATATCCTAGGTAGCAGACGTCAAACCTATCGCCAGTCAAGACATCTTTGCAGACGAGCCTCGCCTCAGCCACGGAGCACCGCCACTAGATTATAGGGAGGATACCGGCTCGATCTTCCAATTTGGAGATCCGACAGATAGCGTAGAAGTCGAAGTTCGTTGAACCAAACTATCTTCTGAGTCCTCTGGCACAAAAGCGGGATGCAGGTGCAAAAAGTAGCAGAAGCGAGGAGACACACAAGAATCAACCCGTCTCAGACAAAGAAGATGCACGATGGCAATTGCCGGACTTGCAAGGCAAGTCGTGTCGAGGGCACCCTTCGCGCGGTCGCGAGAAGCGGCCCCCAAACAGCACCTGAAGAAGGTTATTGGATGGTGATCTCATCCAATTCGCTCTTGCGCTTGCTTTTGCGCTTGCTCTTGCCCTCCGTTTCCCATCGTACGGAGTCCTCCTCCTTTCACTGCGGTACTACTCTTCACTTCGAGCAGTGAATCGTCAGAGGTCGTTTCTTCAACAGCGTTCTGGTGCGCAAAGATGGCGCAAGGACTGCCTACGAGCTTGGGGATTACCTGAACTTCGACGAGTTATCCGACGTCATTCTCTCGGACTGCTATCCTAGTCGCCATGTCTCTCGTTGTCAAACATCTCAACGGAGACACCACCTTTCTGCTCACCTTTCTGCCAAAAGATGCCTCCTATTCTTCGTCCTGCGGCTTTCAATCTCCAGGCACATTCACCGTTCTAATCGATCCTTGGCTCAATGGCCCTAGCTCCATGTGGCATCCCAAATGGCTTCTCTCGAAACACACAGTCGAATCCTGCATCTCAGATCTCTCTCAGATCCTCGAACCCAATGTTGTCATAGTCTCCCAAGATAAGCCAGATCACTGTCATGAAGCTACCTTGCGTCAGCTCGACCCAGCGTCCAGAACGACCACGATACTTGCGCAACCCGCGGCGGCGAAAAGGATTCACGGCATGAAGCATTTCGATCCGTCAAGGCTCTACGCGCTCCCAACCTTTTCACACCGAAAGCCCGATTCTGCTATACGCTTCTACATTCCACCAATCGCCCCTGGCGGCCTACCGGGTGAAGCAACGATCGCCTTCATTCCCGCAAAAATGGACGTTTCTGGTCTTCACAATGCGATAGGCATCACCTATCGACCCCCTTCATGCACTACACAACCCTCGAGTACCTTTTCTATGCCAACCCCGCCTTCGAGCTCGACTTTCGACTCTCGGAGACCTGCCCCACCCGACCCACACGATATGCCATTGACTCCGCCCGATTCGCCTGTTCAAAGAACCAGTACGCTCTCCTCTAGGACCACCGCTGCCTCTGATGTCTCTACCTTAACGAGTGGAAGTACCACAGCCACCACCGTTACCTCTCCCTCCCACACGGCCAACTCTCAATCCGTTTCCTCTGCCTACTCTCTGAACGCAAGACCAGTGCCCGAGAAGACTCTCTCCTTGATTTACTCGCCTCACGGTGTGTCCTACAACCTTATTCGCCCATACGCTTCCTCCCATCTCGTCTCTTCTGCGGCTCTTCCCCTGACCACTCTCCTACACTCCTTCGATCGGGTCCAGAATCCATGGTGGCTTGGTGGAAATGTCAATGCTGGCTTGCCTGGAGGGGTTGAGATTGCCCACAGCCTGATGGCGAAGTGCTGGATCAGCGCACACGACGAGGACAAGGAAAACAGCGGACTGGCTGTGAAGAAGGTAACGACTAGAAAGTACAACGCGGAGGAGGTGAGGGACATGGTGACGAAAACGAAAGGTACTTCGGATGTCGTGGTGCTAGCTTGCGGAGAAGAAATCAGATTGCAGGCATGAAGAGCAGTCACTGGCTGGGCCGATCTGGGAAGCTGCAAGGGATATTTTGCATTTGTGGATGAATTGAATATACGGAATAGTAAGCATAGCGGAGGCGTATACATGGGTGGTGAGCGGTAAGTCACTACGGATCTTGAAAGATATAACAAAGCATATGATGAGGGGACATGAACTGGAAAGGTATATAGAACACAATGTACGCGTACTCAAGGCGTTACGTTGACCTCTCCGAACTTGATTCTTGCATTACTTCTTCTTGCTCCTCCTTCATTCCATACCGCCGGCTACTCAGAAGACCACCAGGAATCAGATTGCAGAACCTCCAGAGAAACCGTCCTCGCCACAACAAACATCCTCAGAGGCACCAGACTGATCATTGAACCTCTACTTCCTTCGACATATCGAAAGTCGAGCACCTCGCCGTGGTTTAATCATGCAGTCCTTGGAGGAAATTCTTCGAGACTTTTCCTGCGGGCGAGTACAATCAATCGCCTCCTGTCGAGCAAATGCACATACGACGTGGGATCAAGGAATGAATGGACATTGGATCCCGGTACGAGATCAATGTTCGGAAGGGTGAAGAGCTGTTGTTGGATCATGTCCATGAAAGGAAGGGGTGTTGGGGGGAATGACGTAGGAATACTTTGTAAAATGAAGGGAGGAAGGCATGCAGTAAGGAGGCATGTGGACTGGCAGAGCCGTTCTATAAGAAAACACTGATTGACGGGTTCACGAGTCTACTGAGGACCTGAACCTTCGCGTCTATCAGATGTCAATCTACCAAATGGAGGACCGAAATCATGATTATGGGATCTAGGAAAGCCGCAAGCTGAGAGGTCGAGTGTGGACGCAAATCGTTGTACCGAAATGATGCGCAGATGATTCAGATGGTCCGTGTTCAGCAGATTGATATTCTTACGCTTTCTATTTACAGTGGTAGATGTCATACCAGAGCCATGGAGATGATAGTTCCATCTGATGCTACGGTTCCCGAGACATTACATGACCACTGGGATGGTCTGATCGTGCGCGATCGAGTTATTTGAGATTGCCTGGATGATTGTGGTCTCGAAAGCACGGATAGCTGCCCGGACTCGGACGATATCAACGTTCCAAGTAGGTTAGAAGTCGACCATCAGCTGCACGATTCCCCATCGATGAAGCCTGACTAAAGTAGTTCGATCCAGTGTGGCGACCCCTCAGCCACAGCCGAGAAGCCGACGAGATCTAGATTCCACTTCTCCGCAGGGGAGATTATTAATAATCATTAATGGGGATTCCTCACTGGGAATGGGGAAGACAGGACCATGCACGTGATCTCGACTGTCCTCCTTTGTGCACTCCCCAGTCCCTACCGCCTGCAGCTGCCCGATCATCCGAATCACCGCTTCCTGCTGTCTTCAATCCCGACACTCTTCCCCATGCACACTTGGGTGCACGGCGCCGTGGCCATTCCGTGGCTTGTCTTACTCGGGACTGGAGCGCCAATGGGATCGTCCCGATTGAATGCGCAGGACTTTGGCTTTCTCCCCACATCTCGACTCCCCTGCGCATATACGTGCCCTCCGCGCATGCTCCGACAATGACCAAGGGTCATAGCACGTCCAAGCATGTCTCGAGCGCAGGCCACAAGGTCGCTCGACGACTGCACGACAAGGTGATGGGCGCAGCGGACCCAAGCTCCAAGAGAGCCCAGCCACAGCTCCTGACTGGCAAGAAGGACTTGTGAGTATTTGATCATTCGCTCTATGCATGCCTCCTCGTCAAGGGACACTTCGAGCTTGCACCAGACCTCTTCGACAAGATGGCAACCTACCGAACAGAGCAGGCTGTGTTGACCAAAGCCAACCTCGGCCTGCACGACATCTTCTGATCGATCTTCGTTCCTGGGAGAGCAATATGTCTGGTGCATTTGCTTTTGTCTTGACTGGTGGTGAACTCAGAAATGACCAATCAGGATCCTGCGTCGTCTCCAATCACACAGATCAACCCGAATGACGTTGCTAACTAAGAATACTGCTTGATTCCTGAGTTCGCAGAGGACACTGGGCTGACAAACATGTTTTCGGTTTCATAGGAATCCAAACGAGTTCGAAGTCTCCCCCGATACTCCATCAGCTACGACCTTCTGGTCGGAGTCGCCAGATGGCTCACCTCAAGATCCGCTCATGTCGGGCACGATCCGGGACTTACCACGGGAAATTGGGAACGTGGAGCCTTCAAGAGCACCGCATGCCCCCATGTCGAGACATGCAATATCAGAGCAGGCCCCAAACGCGGAAATAGCGCCATGGGTCAGCGGAGGCTCTCTGGCCGCTGGGCCAACAGTCTTGGGGGGCTCATATGACAGTAGTGGTGGAAAGAACCAAAGACCGTCATCTATCCGGCCAGGTACGGCGCAAAGTGGTGCCAGCGACTTAACGGACCCTGTATTCTGTCGTGACGACAGGCGCCCATCAGTCATCAGTGTGACGAGCGCCAGCAGTCAAACTTCAATTTCGAGACCTACCGACAATCGAAGAGCTCCTCACAAAAAGCTAGCTGGATTCTTTGGCGAAGATAGTAGGGAATCGTTGAAAGGCTCGGAGACAAGCATTGCAACGACAGGTCAGCGAGACCACTCGACATCATCCCGTTCGAAGCGCAACAACTCTGTATACACCAACAGCACTAATGGGCGCCCGACGTCCGAAACCAGCTCGAGGGCTCGGACTCCGCCTTCCAGCGATGTCACCCCATGGCTGTTTCAAGATTTCAAGGTGAGTCTACGTGTCCGTGTTTGTTACACAATCTCCAAGTTTGCTTCTGCGCAAAAGTAAATCGAATAATTGTCATCGGCATCTGTGCGTTCATTGGCCCTTTCCTCGAACCTTAGAGCGAGACAAACTCTGGACAATACCCCTCTGGCCCTCGAGTGCCGACCATTGAGGAATACCGTCTCGTTTCCCTTGTAAGGTAATTCGGGGTTGTCTCGTCGATGCACTTGGTTCTTATTCGACTTTTTGCGGAGCCGGGTATCTTCCTGCCTCCTGCTATGGCTGCCCATGTTCGAGGGGTCCGCTGCATTATAGGCTGTGCAGTTGCTTGCTTATCTTTGGTCGCCATCGCTAAAGAATATTCAACAAATCGGCGGCATCACACATCCTTTTCTCAAGAGCTTAAGAGAGATGCTGATGGAAATCTATTGCAGGAGATCCAGCATTTTGGGGATGCGCCAGTTCGGGGCGCTCCTGCCGGTCCTGACAAGGAACGGTATGCGGAAAGCGATTCCGCATCGAGTTCACACTTTCACCATCATAGGCTTCATATACCGAGTCACAGTCATCGACATACCCGAAGTAAAGAAGAAGCGACCCCTCCGAAACCCTCATCGAAAGATTCCAAGAACGGCCATGCTTTGCGACCGGTGACGACCCGGCAAGACTCATCTCGAAGCCTCCGCAACCTCAAGGAATCAATCTCAGCTCCTATAGCTCCAAGCCGTACGTTTCCCTTGCGAGGCACGAGTCCGACGCCAAGCATGAACAGTGGAAGCAGCCGTGACACAGCATCCATTATGGGCCTGAGATCCCCAACCGACGCCCATGGCGGCAAGCGGTCGCTACTTGATAAGTTACGTCGACCCAAAGGTGATCGTGGTACGCACGATCCATTACCTATTTCAACCGGCTCGACCGTTTCGCTGAATGATCCTAACTACGATAACCCCGATTTCTTCCCTCAAAAGCGAGGGCGAGAAGGGAGTGTCACTACATTCGATAGTGGTGCCACGGCCAAAGCCGGTGACTACAGTGAAGAATTCTCGCCTCTGTCGAAAAAGGAGACAGCGTCCTCGCGGATACTACATAGCCATGGCAAATTTCCAAGACCCAGACGTGGCATCAGCTACGAAAGCCAAAACTCTGACAAGGCACGCCAGAACTCGGTCGCAAAGGATTCTCTGTTTGCCCTTGACACCAACTTGGATGATATGGAGGGCATACTCAAGAAGGAGGGCATAATCAAGGACCCAGCACAGGATCCCCCCCATGGCGGTATATTTACCGGAGAGGCTATTGAGGAAGAGGAACCTCGGAAAGTACTGCAAGAATCGGCTAATACTGATCCGGGCGCATGGGATGCCCCTGATTCATGGGCTGTTAAGAAAGTTGGCGATGAGACCATGGGCAGGTTGAGAGAGATCGATGAGGCTGGCGTTCCTCAGAAGGTGGAAGACGATGGGACTCCGCACTGTGTTCGGATCTTCAGAATCGATTCGACTTTCGCTACAGTATCTACCGGTGTCAACACCACTGTGGCGGAGATCTTACAGATACTTGGCAAGAAGTCTTTCTTGCAGGACGACTTAGATAACTACCAAATCATCATGCGTAAGCATGATCTGCAAAGGCAGCTCGGACCTGGCGAAAGACCTGTGGCAATCCAGAAGCGGCTGCTGGAACAGGCTGGTTATACCGCTAAGGACCGCATCGAAGAAGTTGGGCGGGAAGACAATAGCTATCTATGTCGCTTTACCTTCGTGCCGACTAAGCTAAGTGGCTATTACAGTCTTGAGAAAGACCCTGCCCATACCAAGATGCAAAAGTTCTCCTCTGTCGATCTATCTGGGAGGAGCCTGGTGACCATTCCTATAACTCTGTATCAAAAGGCTCCAGAGATCATTGCTCTGAACCTGTCTCGAAACCTTGCACTCGATGTGCCGAAAGATTTCATTCAAGGCTGTATCAATCTTCGGGAGATCAAGTACGTCAGCAACGAGGCATGGCAGCTTCCGCCTAGTTTTAGTCTAGCGACGAGACTTACTGTGCTCGATCTGTCTAATAATCGGCTGGAGCAGCTCGAGCACGCTGAATTGGACAAACTACAGAGTCTTACAAGCATCAAGCTCTCGAACAACAAGCTGAGTCGTTTACCTACCTATTTTGCCAGATACAGGGCTTTGAGGAGTTTGAACCTGTCGTCCAATTATTTGGAGACCTTTCCGGATTTCCTTTGTGATCTGAAGTCATTGGTTGATTTGGACATCAGCTTTAATTCCATTCAAGCCTTGCCAAATATTGGACAGCTCACAGCTTTGGAAAGACTCTGGGCAACCAACAATATGCTTGTAGGCTCTTTCAACGATGATTTCAAAAATCTGCGGAATCTCAAGGAGATCGATGTGCGATTTAACGCACTTTCAAGCATCGACATTCTGTGCGATTTGCCCCGGTTGGAGCAGTTGATGGTTGGACACAACGCCATTGCGCATTTCAAAGGGGCATTCTCCAAACTACGAATACTATATCTAGATCATAATCCAGTCACAGTATTCGATCTCAGGGCAACTGCACCATGCCTGACGTCGCTGAACCTTGCGTCAGCCAAACTGTCACAGCTCGACGAATCATTGTTCGACAAAATTCTCAACCTGACGAAGCTCATTCTTGATAAGAATCATTTCGCAACTCTATCAGCCGAGATCTGCAAGCTGACCAAACTGGGGCATCTGAGTATTGCGCAAAACTCACTCAACAGCTTGCCAGCAACTATTGGCAAGCTTGAAAGACTGCACTTCCTCGATGTGCGTGAATGTAATCTCAGGAAACTTCCCGTAGAAATATGGAATTGTTCCAGACTTGACACTCTCAACGTGTCTTCCAACGTCTTAGAGACCTTTCCTAAGCCCATCGCGCAGCCAGAAAAGCCAAACACCGAAGCTGGCGTTGGGGCCAAGGATGCTTTAACACCTGCACCCACGACTGATGAGTTGGGCAAACTTGAAGATTATCACGGCCGGAAGCCTAGTCAATCCGCTTCTGGGCTTCTGAGCGTGGGTAATTCACCTGCAGGAAGCACGCGGAACGGGTCGATTGTCTCCATCTATGGTCCTGGGGGAAGGAAAGCCTCGGTGGTCTCCCGAAGTCCTACTGATGCGCCATCGGCGCCAATTGATAGGAAAGATTCCAACAAGCAACATCAGAAATTTACGAAGACTTTTGCAAGCTCGCTCCAACACCTGTACATGGCAGATAACAGGCTTACAGATGACGTTTTTGACGAGATCAACATGCTCACCGAGCTTCGCGTGCTCAACCTATCTTATAACGAATTATATGATATTCCTCAGGGCTCTTTACGGCGATGGCAGCGCCTCAATGAGCTCTACTTGTCTGGCAATGAGTTGACAACCCTTCCGTCGGAAGAGCTAGAAGAAATCACGTCTCTTAAAGTACTGCATATCAACGGCAATAAATTCCAAGTCCTTCCTGCGGAACTTGGGAAGCTTCACAAGCTTGCGGTTCTTGATGTTGGTAGTAACTCCCTGAAGTATAATGTGTCGAATTGGCCCTACGACTGGAACTGGAACTGGAATAGAAATCTGAAGTACCTCAACTTCTCTGGTAACAAACGTCTAGATATAAAACCTAGTCGAGGCTTCGCTACCAATGGAGGACAGCAGATGGACCTCACCAGCTTTGCTATGCTGCACAATCTCCGTGTCCTTGGCTTGATGGACGTGACACTGACAACGCCTGCTGTGCCTGACCAAAGCGAAGATCGCCGAGTACGGACCTCTGGCTCTCTCGCCGGTGCCATGACCTACGGCATGGCCGACAGCTTAGGAAAGCACGAGCATCTGTCGACCCTTGATATGATGGTACCAAAATTCAGGGGCCATGAAACGGAAACTCTCCTTGGGATGTTCGATGGTCAAGCTTCATCGGTTGGAGGTTCAAAATTGGCTCAATATCTCCACGACAATTTCCAGCTCCAATTTTCGGAAGAGTTAAGTAAGCTTCAACCAGAGAAAGATACGCCCGTCGATGCTTTGAGAAGAACTTTCCTGGCCCTGAACAAGGACTTGGCAATTGCTGCAAGCCAGACGTTCGATGAGAAGGAACATCGTGTACCCCAGTTGGGTCATAGGGGGTCGATAGCAGCACAGAAACTGACTGCCGATGACATCAATTCGGGTGGTGTGGCGACTGTCGCGTTCCTTGACAACATGGAATTATACCTTGCCAATGTTGGGGACGCCCAAGCCTACCTTTTTCAATCAGATGGGAGCTCAAGAAGTCTTACCCGCAGGCACAGTCCAGAACGAGAACGGCAACGAATTCGTGAGGCAGGTGGATATGTCTCACGGCATGGAAAGCTCAATGATGTACTAGAGGTCTCGCGGGCCTTCGGATACATACGAATGATGCCTGCCGTCATGGCTGCGCCTGAGGTAACTCAGATTACCCTGCGAGAAAACGACGAGATGATCTTGATTGCATCTCGAGAACTATGGCAATACCTCAGCCCAGATTTCGTCGTCGATGTTGCTCGCTCGGAGCGTGGGGACTTGATGCGCGCCGCTCAGAAGCTGCGTGACTTGGCCATGGCTTTCGGCGCCACGGGTAAGATCATGGTCATGATGATCGGCGTTAGCGACCTCAAAAAGCGCGAGCGCAACCGCTATAGAGGTCAAAGCCTGTCAATGAACCCTTCTCGCGACCAGGACGACCTATTGCCAACCAAGAGTCGAAAACAACGTAGGGAAGCCGACCGCCCCGACGATTCCACTTTGCAGCGACTCGATCAAGAGATCGAAGCGCCCATTGGAGATCTTGCCATAGTCTTCACTGATATCAAGAGCTCCACTATTCTTTGGGAACACCATGATCTAGCCATGCGATCAGCAATCAAGATTCACAATCAGTATATGAGACGGCAATTACGGCTTGTTGGTGGGTACGAAGTCAAGACTGAAGGCGACGCTTTCATGGTCTGCTTTCCCACCGCTACCTCCGCGCTACTGTGGTGTTTCAATGTGCAACAGGCGCTCATCGACGCCCCATGGCCGACCGAGATCCTCAACAGCGTCCACTGCCAGGAAATCAAAGACTCCGACGACAATGTAATCTTCCGGGGCCTCTCGGTCCGCATGGGCATCCACTGGGGTAACCCCGTGTGCGAACTCGATCCTGTCACAAGGCGCATGGACTACTTCGGTCCAATGGTCAACCGGGCAGCTCGTATTTCCGGCGTAGCAGACGGCGGCCAGACCTTTGTCTCATCCGACTTCATCGGCGAGATCCAGCGCACATTGGAAACCTACGAAGACACGGAGCGGTCCGGATCCCTTGGATCCGTGGAGAGTGTCGACGAGGACGAAATGGGTGTCGCGATTCGAAGAGAGCTGCGATCGCTCAGCAGCCAGGGGTTCGAGGTCAAGGATCTGGGCCTGATGAAGCTCAAGGGCCTCGAGAACCCGGAATACGTCTACATGATGTTCCCGCACTCGCTGGCGGGCCGGTTGACGGCGAAGCAACAACAAGCGGACGCGGAGGCTGTGGCGGCCTCCAACGAAGTGGGGAGCATGTCGAAGGACAGCGAGCTCACTATCGACACGCAAAACGTATGGGATCTGTGGACCGTCAGCTTGCGATTGGAAATGCTGTGCAGTGCGCTCGAGTGTCCGGGTGCGACATCGTTGAGGCCGCCGGAGACATCGCTGTTGGAGAGGATCAAGAATAAGGGTGGGGAGCAGACGGATCACTTCATGGTGTCGTTTGTGGAACATCAGGTTTCACGCATCGAGGTATGGATTTTGAGCGAATTCCGAAGCCGTTGGGCAGGCGGCTAATATATTGCCAATAGACATGTATAACCACGCTGGCGATGCGGAACATGGTCCGCCCCTTCGCCGCGGGACGAAGCCTCCTCGAGCAGGCGTGCCCCATGGACGAAGTGCTGCATGAGCTCTCCGCGCAGCTGGCGGAATTCAAGGAGCTGAAGGAACAGCGCGGCCCAAGGATAACGGCAGCTGCATGAATAGTTCGTCTGCGGGAGTAGAGGGTTGGTGATGATGATGAATGAGGCATCGCGACGGCGTTTGGGGGTGGGGGGCTGGAATGCGGGGTTCGAATGGCGGCCACATATCTGTTGCATCTACATACTTTGGTGTATACCTGGCTTTGGGAACCGGTACCGGGCTTGGGGTAGCTGGGATGTTTGTGTTTTGGGGGGAAGGTGGCCTTTGGGCCTGGGGGGGGGGGGGGGGAATGGATACTCGG
>JAABUS010002211.1_pt1 | contig 37857 bp, 20 predicted proteins | sample 5560161 | NCBI WGS metagenome assembly JAABUS01 (sample SAMN10711885, study PRJNA513376) | rock metagenome | isolation source: Antarctica rocks | place: Antarctica: Victoria Land, Trio Nunatak nord | collected 2016-01-04
ACAAGGAGAACCCGCGTGAACCGTTCGTCCGATGGAATATGGAGCCCCTTGACTCGGACCTCAAGGATCTTATCGGAGGTCTGACAAACTTTGATCCAGCGAAGAGGCTCACAGCGGACGAAGCCCTCTCGCATAATTGGTTCCACGATGTTTGAGTAGATCGACCTGAAAACCGCGGACGGGTGAAAAGGCCGTCTGCCATAGGAGCACTATTTATATATATCAACTCCCAACCGGAAGCATTGAGTTGTGAAACAATTGCAACAGGTCACGATTGTGGTTTGTGGGTGTGTGTGTATATATGTAATCCAAGGAGAGTAACAGCGGGGATCCATGAGCTTCAACAACAATGCGGTTCCGGGGCGTGTCTCGAGGGCCACAAGGCGGGGATTGAAAAGTGATTGGATTTGTATCAAGACTGTAGACTTAGTGTGGATGATAGGGTAGTCGTCAAAAATGTTCCGTTTGTTGATCCCAATGCTCACATGGTAGTCGCGCGCCCGCTTGAAAAACGATTCCAAATGTCGGGTTGTTGGCGAGGAGCTGTAGCACGAGGCACCTTGGCATGATTAGTCATGCACACCGACTAGGAAAGGTCAGAGAGTCGCCGGCTTTCGCTGGAGAATTTGTAGCGTTCTCCCTCGACCGTACGCGGCCTCGTTGGTCCTTCGGATCCACAGATTCTAGTGGAAGAGCTTATCATACATCCGGGCGCCTTTGCGCAGAGTCCATCGAGACTGCGCAAACACACTTTCCAACACTGTGGTACATCGAAGGAATGTCGATGGCAGCACGGGTATAGAATTATGCTACATTTGGTTGGAAGCCTGGGAGGTTAAAGAGGAAATGGTGACCCTGGGTATCAATGCCCCTACTGGACACACGAGGCCTTTTTGGCCAAATCTGTTTTCTAGACTAGACGTTTTCCTACTTGCCAAACGTCGATTGACCATTTAGACGATAAGATTGGCCTTGCAAGAGCTGCCGCGGAAGAGATATAGCCGAAAGTCAATACGTTTATTAGAGGGAGGCGCCCCGCACTCTCCAAGAGATCCAATTAACTCGACGCCCCTTCTGTAAGCTGCGTTTCAAGGCCATAAAAGGATTATACAACTCCTATTGGAATATAGCGCCTTAGTATCGGAACAACACAGATATTAATGAACGGCGCTGTATTAGGCATCGGTGGGTGGACATTAACTATGCAGCGGAGGAGCGTCTTTTGCGAGAAGCTGATACGTCGACCACGGATGAGAAGGGATAAATATTACTATACTTAGTAGTAGAGAGCGGGTCTCCGTAAATAATGATCTTACTTTTAAACAGAGGAGTAGCCACGTTTTCGCAGGATTATAGAGATAGGACCGCATTATATCTAGCAACCGAAAGAGGTAGTTAGAAGATGATAAAATTATTAATTATTCAGGGAGCTGAAGTATCCCCGGTGGACAGGCTTGGCCGTACGCCATTATATCTTTCGGCTCAACTAGGGTATAGGGAAGCGACCAAACTCTTAGTTAATAAAGAGGTATTACTATCCGCGGTCGACAGTATAGGGCGTACAGCGCCTAATTTAATAGAAGAGGAGGGCTTAAAACGTGCGATAAAGGCTCTAGATAATAAACCGTCGATAGGCTATATATTTAACGATCGTCTCATATTACTTTAAATAAAAACTCCACCCTATTAAATCAATTATTTATTATATTTTATCCTCTAGTTTTCATTTCCATCCCGAATAAAGAGCGTGTACTATAAATAGAAAAGCTCGTACGTAACTAGTGATAAGAGATAGCTATATATAAGATTATAAATTACTAACTTGACCTACCCCTTTAAAGTTATATTCGAAGTCCTTACCGGCGTCGATAGCGATTTTAAGATAAGAGATAACTACCCGATTTCCCTTTCGAGATACTAGAGCGTAAATAGTAGATATAATATTTTTGATCTAAAGTATATAATTAATTAGTATAAGAGTTTTATGAATAACCTGTCCGAATACTTACCTAGCGACCGTTAAGGTCTTTTTTCACAAAAAAGTTAAAGTCTTTATAATTATAAAATACCCCTCCCTCTTTAGTAATAGTTTTTTTTAGGAAACTCTCCTAGATACCCCTTCTAGTAACTAGGCCTAGCGATTTATACTTTAACGGGAGGTATATTCTACTCGTGATAACGTCGTTAATCTACTTGACCCGGTTAGTCGTAAGGAATATAATCCCTTAATAATACTCTAGTTCTCGTAAGAAGATATAGACGAGGGTATTACGGTAGACGTTATAAAGGGAGTATTACTCTAGAAATACGTCGGCTTTATCGAGAAGGAGGACGGCGTTTTATTTATCGGCGCGCTAAAAGATTAGGGGTAACTACGTTTTAAATTTCTCTATCATTATACCTAGTTCCCTAGCGGAGATCTGCCAAGTTAGTATTAACAATAATCTTATCTATTAATAATAAAATATACCGAATAGAGCGGCCTTTAAAGATATTTAGATATTCTCTTAATTATTAAAGTTTTACCGACGCTTATAAACTTACTAATAAAGTTATTAATATAGTAAAATTCGAAAAAGAAATTAGAGATTATATTATAAAAATATAATCAAGCCTAGCCCTTTCCCTACTATAAAATCATCGAAGGTATATTTAGTCTCTCGGTTTATATACGCTTCGGCTAGTACCTAGATAACTTCCTTTTACTTAACGGGGATCGTAAATTAAACGAAAACCGCGGGATTCCAATTAATATCCTTAATATCGATAACCGCGAACTCAGTTATATAACGTGTTAGCCTAGTATTACTTCTTACCGGTAGGTAACGAGAGAACTCTATTTATTTCATAATTTATTATCGTAACTAAATCCTAGTATAGTCGGGTTATAGAGGATTAAATTATCTTTATTCATTTTAATAAAATTCTTACCATTACTCTTAATTTAATTAGATCGGTTCGTCGAATAATTGTTACTCCCAAAAATAGTCCAAGCTTTATCTAATGAATCTTGTTTAGCCGATTAATTGATAGAAGGCCTAGTATAATTGGGATTCGCCTCTTAGAAAAAGACCGAATCGATTATAATACGACTATTAACGGGTACCTTAATCGGCTTACTTTTACGTATATAAAAAGTATCGCCTCGGTATTAACGATAATAAACGCCCATTAAGGATAAAAACTTTCGATTATATTCGATAAGATATACCTTTATCTCGTTCTTATTTGGATGATATTCGAGAGGAAAGGCGTTAAAAAAGTTAATTCTTTTTATTCTACGAAACTTTATAATAGTAAGCTCGATTAAGGTCTCCCTAGATATTTTATTATCGAAATCTACGTAGTAATACTCTAGGTAAAAGTACTCTATATTATTATCTATCGTCCTCTCCTCGCCGAAATAATATTTTATATACCTCGGTTTACCGGTACTATAATAGGTAGTATAAACTACTATATTAAGTTTAAAAAGCGCCTAGAGTAAATCGTAGGTGATTTCGTGGCCCTTAAAAAGCGCGGTAAAGCGTTTAGTTATAAAGGTATAAGTCTTCTTCACGAGGTCGACTAATAGGTTAAAGTATTTTAGGTATAAAGGATCGTATTAATACTCTTCTAATTCGGTAAAGTGGTTATATAATAGGTTCTACTCGACCTAAGTTAAAGTTAGTATCGAATTCGTAGCTTCGAGCTCTTAAAGAATAAGAATATTTATACTATAGGCTTATCTTCTCTTAGGTAGATTCCGTTGACGTCTCGGAGGACTATCCTTAGGATATCACACAATACTTCCGACTTAATGTCAACGAAGAACGTCGGATCCGTTGTCCTCTTGTCTAGGGTGCGATATTATTACTAATAAAGAGTTGTGCAGAGGTCGACATACTCACTAATCCTAACACGAATCACGAATACGTACTCGTCTAGCTCATCAACTTCCCCCGATGGCGTTATAGATTTAACGACCTTGTATTTATACTCCTTCTCATCCCAGCTGCGGGGCGGTGATATTAGCTTTTTTGGACTTACACTTCGCAGGGGACGTATATTTCGTTGACCGTCTTGAACTCCAGCTTCGAGGCCTTCGCTCGTGAAGTTTTCTTATCTTCGGGTGTCTCCCCGGTGCTCGCCGGCTGAATGACTCCTGCAGCAGCCGGAGCGCTCTAGATGGCTTGAGCAGCTTTTAGTAAGTCCACAAACAGTTGGACGTGTCCCGAACTGAGCGTTTGCTTGTATGCGGGCAGTTCAGGGCTGCTTGGGGGTGTCTGCGGCCGAGGCAAATTTGGAATGACATCGGTTGGCGCCATGGTCGGGTGTGGGATGAACGTTCGCGGCTGAGCTTTGTAGAAGTTTGTAAGACCGTTGAAGGACTTCAAGCAGATGGAGGTCGACTGACTGGGCGGTCATCTTGTCTGTATATATATCCATCAATGGTGCTTGGCTAGCAGACATACTGCATCGACTCTTTACCGTTCATGGTTGATTGAATGTGACGCAGCAGCTTAGCTGCAGGCTCGAAGCGGTTGAGCTTCAACCGTAACGCGAATTGTGGTGGTCTTTGGTCATTGTGCTTCTTGCTGCGAGTATGTGCGTACTTGGTGGCTGATCGTTTAGGAGGCTTCATGGACGCGTCCATGTCGATCGGTAAGGGGGAGGTGTCCAAAACTTCGAGTAGCGTTCACAGCGATCAGAGAGGCGTCCATGGAGGCGTCCATGTTGGTGCCGGTAGCGGTTATTTAGGAGGAGCCCATTGGCGCGTCCATGGTTGCGTCCATGGTTGCGTCCATGTATGATGTGCGGGTTAGGGTCCTTGTCTGGCGCAATTGGAAGACACTTATACAAGGAACATATGCCTATTGGCGGTCAGTAGTTTGAGGTTTCAGCTTCCGACAAGTTGAGATCCATTGTCGAAGTCTTGCTGATAGGGGTTTTTCTAGGCGGGACAAATCTGCCCGCTTTGCGTTAGGAAGATCTCGTGCGACTCAGTGGACCTCCATTGGAAAAGCTTCCGAGGATGAGCCGGCTAATCGTTTTTGCACCCCTCCAAGGCGCCTGCTCATTAACCGACAAAGCTCGACGTCCTTCTAGACATCAACAGCGCTGAACTCCTTATCCATTCATAAAGACATTGGCATGTCACACGTGTTCCTTGAAGGCTTACCATCGATTTGGACTTCCAAAGCAAACCTCAATGACCTTTCCTCACGTTCGAGCGGTTAAACTGAGCGGAGAGACATTTGCCCTTGATGGAAACCTCGAGGGCGCTGCAACGTCTCTGGAGAAAGATGGATGTCTACTGTTAAAGGGTGCAACAGACTTAAGACCCATAGAGCCTGCGATGGAAGCGCGATACTCTCAAAAGGGTTTCGAGAAGACTTCTGAAGATGACGGGTCCCTTGATATTGGATGTACACTAGACTCGGTCGCGAGGGACGTCTTCTTGAACAGGGTGAGTGGCTACGCAGTCCTCCAGATATTTCTAACAGCTGTTACAAGGTCATTGGCGCTATATTGTTCTCCGCCGGCAACGAATACATCATCACCTCTTACAACCCCTTCATCTACTTCAACAAAATCCGATTTGGGATGGGGCGTGACCCTAAGGCTGATCTCTACGCCGCGACACCTGGGCTGGTCGTGGTCACTTGTGTACACTTGGGTGGAGATACAAACGTATCATGGCAGTTCAGTATTCAAGAAGGCTCTCGAGATGGAGGCTCTGATGGCGAAGTGATCATCCTTCGTGCGAACGGAGACGATATATAATATGCGCTTCCCCTGTGTTTATTATATTTGTTAATATATATCAGCTTCGTCTGTCTTAGATGGCTTATAAGGTCTCTACCCCGCCTTAAAAACCGTGAAAATACCTACTCCGTCGACGTTATTTACTATAGTAAATCTGCTCCCGAGGGTAAGATCTTCCCGCCGTTAAAAGAGAGGAGTCTTCGGTTAGAGAATAAAAAAGAAGAATATATAAACACTAAAGATAAGTAGAACGTACTATAGTTAAGAAAGAACTTTATAACTTAATTAGTTATATTATTAGCGGGAATATAATATAAGCGATACTACTTTATATATATTTTATTAACGTATATAATGAACTTTTATACTATCGTTATATTTTTTAATAACTCGTATTCGGTAGAGTAAAGACTAGTCTATTATATAAGATTTAATATAAACGTCTCTTAATAAGAGTTAAAATAAAATATCTAATTTACGATAGTATTTTACCGTATAATATTCTCGAACGAATTACAGTTTACGGGCCCTGTAAATTACGCTATTATACGTCGATTTATTAAACTCTAAATTATCTTAATATTTATATCGTAAACGTTATTAAAGTTATATCTCGATTATTAAAATTAATTTTAATAACTCTCGTCGACTACTCCCCCCCGTTAATATAAAGTAAATCGCTCTCCGAGTAGAATATAAACTTACGGGTCGCTTAAATTATAAGTATTTTAATATTTAATTTCGCCGAACGATTTACCCGGTTAATATAAATATAAAATAAAGTGTTACTCTAATAAGCTCCGGAGTTAAAGATCTAGGAAATTATAAATAATATTAATTTTACGGCCTAGTTACTAATTTAACTTCTATCGACTCTAACCGGCCATATTATTAAGTTAATACGAATATATAGTGAATTACTCCTCGGGTATATTTCGAATAAGAGAATCTTTTTATTTATAAATAACTCCGAAGTCGTTACCCGAACGGATAAATAAATCTCGAGGAGTATTAAGGAGGTCGGCTTAAATTTAAATAAAAATTATTCGTTTATTTATACTACTACTTATTAGTATATCCTAGATACTTTATAATATAAAAATCGTTACCTATTTTAAGAATCTATTAAAAGATCGAGTAAATCTAGTTATATCTTATTCGACGAAGATTCTTTATAATTATTAGATATACTAGATTTTCATTTTAAACTAGGAGTATATTAAAAGAGACGAACTTTCTATATTAAAAGATATCTCCGTATAGATATTATAAGGGATATCTATGGGCGAGGCTTTTTTATCTATTATTAATATTATTATTAATATTAAATTCTTTATTTAAAAGAATATTAAGATTAAAGAGTTATTTACCGGGGCCTAAATTTATCTAAATATATCGTCGTTCGAAGATCTCTAAATAAACGCGCTTTTCGTGGCGCGTATAGTCCTTAGGTTTATTAAACGGCTTTTAATATAAATTATAAAAGATCCGATTAAAAGTAGAGGCGAATTCTCTATAAATATAAAAACTTTTATCCTTAATATATCTTCGAAGGTATTAGTATCTAGAAAAGGATTTTCTATATTCGAAAACTAGATAAAGGTAGTTTTTATTTATTACTCTATTTAACTCTCTAGAGTCGGACTCTAGTTCTACGATATATAATTTAAATAATCGAACCTTAAGTTATAATATTTGGATTTAACTCTTTATGATTTTAAAATATTCTATTATATTCTCTCGTATTAGTAATTAGGTAATCTATATTCTCTTCCGCCATCGTTAACACTATAATAACTTATTATTATCTCGGTATTATACGTCTTCGTTCGGAAGAGTTAAACCTCGTCGCCGCTTTAGAAGAGTATTCGTTAAGTACTATCCCCCGTCGCCCGCTACTCGTTTCGAGGACGAAGTATTATTTATACCTCTAATAGTTCTACTTATAGTCCTATTATTCTTAATAACTTTATTATATAAATTTATTTATATTTAGATTTATTTCCTAGAGTATAAATTAAAATATCTTAAACTGCGCCGACTAGAACTTTATAATATATATAGTATTTCGTAATATTAATATCTCTTCCTAGTTCTCCGGCGATACTTTATAGTAAATTTAATTTAGAAATAAAAATATACTACTTTTCCCCGATAAAGTATTTATTCTTAGGCGGTAGAAGCTAATTAATATATAAGAGTATAAATTTCTCGAGAGTATAAAAAGTCTTATACTGGAAGAACGAGTAGTATATTAAAAGTATAATTTATATTAATTAAAGCTCCTATTTTCCAAGCTAACCTTTAATAGAGTTTATATAGGACGATAGTATATAACTATTCTATACTAAAGTTAACTACCCGAGTAACTACGGCTATAGGCGAATCGTTATTTATTAAATATCCTAGTATAATATTTGACTAAGACTAGGGGTTTATCCCGTTCGTTATCTTTAATAATTGAAAACGTAGATTATTTTCCCTCGCCCTATTTTAAATCGGAGTTAATTTAGTGAAGAAGATAATTTAATCGATAAACTAGTACCTAGTATAGATTATATAGTAAAATCGTATAACTAGGAGCTAGTCTATTAACCTACGACTATTTTATAAAATATAGAATAAGGAAGTTTTATAAATATCCGAGCCTCTAGGATATAGTTTTTATAACGAGTATACTAAATTATCTTATATATACTTTTAATTTTAATTTAATCTCTATTAACTTAATATATAAATAGGAATCTTCGCGATCCCGCCGTAATTTACTACTCGTTCGTCTTAAGAGTTTCACGAATATAATATATTTATCTTTATTTAAAAACGGAATATCGAGTTAATCCCGTGTATTTTATAGATATTTATATCTTCCTACCGTCCCGAACCCTAATAACTTTATATATATTTAATCTAGCGGTCTAATTATATTAATATAATAAAGATATTTATATAACGTACTAGAGAAAAGTTATTTATATCCGATATAGTAGTATTAATATCGCCGAGTATTAATCTAAAGGTCCGTTACGGGTTTTTAGGACTATAAATTTAACTTTAAAAACTAGCCGTAGTTATTATCTTAGTAATAACCTCTTTATTAATAATATAACTTATTATAAATTATATATCGTTATAGGAAATTTATTTATATTATTAAAATAAATCTAAATCGTTAAGCCCTCGCTCTAATAGTAGTAACGGGATAAAGTAGTCGCCACGTTCCGCTCTAAACGATTTTAACGTACTTTTATTAATTTTTAAAATTAAGACCTATAGATAAAAGTACTCTTTTATATTATTTTATCGGATATTACGGTTTTTAAAGTATAATATTTACCGTTCGTTAGCCTTCCCTATATAGAATTCTAGGATTTTATTAATCCTTTAATTAATCTCTCGTTATATTTTATGAGTCTAATTATAAAGACGATATAAGTTATATCTAGAAATTAATAGTAGTCGGTAACTAAGCTCTACGCTAAGGTAAATAAGTTATAATAAATCGTACGTAATATATAGCCTACGGATACTGCGAGGATTTAAGTAATTGTAGAAATATATAAATTAAAAGCTTTACTCTATATACGGTATAGACTCGAAGGGTAAACGACTCGTCCTCTAGTCTTTTAAACGTAGTATTAATAATTATTCATAAACTACCTAGAGTTTATAAGGAAATCTAGGAGTTTAAATTAAATTTATATAGTTATCTCCTAGCGCTCCTAATAAGCGGACTATTATTTATTACTATTTAGTTATTATAGTCGCTTTTTATACTATATATTATAAGTTTTTTATAATCGGAGTAGTTAGCGCTTAAAAGCGGAATTATTATAAATCTCTACGTAGTATCCAAATACTCTATAAAACTTATATTCTAGACTTCGCGTAATATACTAAAAATTAATAATAGAATATAATTCCTATTCTAGAAGTAATTAATATCGTATAGTATTTAAATACTTACGTATTATTTATATACGAATAATTTTAGTAGGAATATATAGTATAAGGATTAAATTTCCGGTTTAATCTAATTTAATTACGATATTTAAACGTTATATATAAAAGTTTAATAGATTTAGTAAATCTTTTTAAATCCGCTCGTAGTGCTCGCGTACCTCGTTTTCGAGTATTTTATATATTTATCTAGTATTAAGAAAAGACTAGTTATCCGGTTTATTTAAATCTTCTTTATATTACTACCCGTACCTTTATATCGAGGCCTCCTATAGTTATCCCTCTATAACTTTTATAATTAATTAACCGATAATTAAAAGATTCTTTCTGTAAATATATAAACCCCCTCCTATAATAGTTAAATTTAAATATTACGGGTACCGCGTAATATATAGAATTTAACGTAGGGCTATAGTATTTTTATACTCTTAGAATTTACTATCTTCTAAAAGGTCTTAAAATTTATTAATAGAAATAAATAGTTACTTTAACCTTCTTAAGCCGGGGATAAGATTATAGTAATTATCGCCGTATAACCTACGCCTCTTATATTATAAATACGCTTCGTAAAAGATCTAGCGAATATAAAAGTTAATCGGAGATAATTATAAATAACTTTTTAGTCTAGATAATCTTTATTACTTTTTAATTATATATAAAAAGAAGTATTTTACCTTATAAGGTATTAATAACGACTAGAATATAAGAGTAACTATATTTTTTACTTATCCCGATATAAGAAAAGATTAACTTAACGTTATAGAAGGAATATTATTCGTTATTAATTACGAGATAAAAAGTTAGTATCGCTATTAAAGATAAGTTAGTAGGTGGCCCGTTAATCCTAGAATAATTTAATATTATTATAATTTATAGTCCGGCCGTTATTATTATTTTTATATCCGTTATATTTAATATCTCTTCTCCATAAACTAGATAATTAATAACGATAATATTTACTCGATTTATTCCTAGGATAAGCCTTTGTACGGGCGCTACGGTTACTAGCTCGATAGCGGAATATAGTAATTTCATAACGAATATCTAATTAATTAATATATTATCGTTATTATAAACGTATACTAGATCTAGTATTTATACTCCTCCGAATACTTCTATAAAGGACTATATATCTAGTATCTCGCGTCGTTTAAGGTTATATCTTTAATGATTTTTATTAATTATTTTTAGTATAGTAAAGTTCTTAAAGTCGTATATAACGACGCGACCGACCTTCGTGTAAAATTTTTTATAAAAGTTATCCGTAGTTCAAAGTTTATATACTATTTACGTTTCTTTTATACGAACTAGTCCTAGATAATCTATACGGGAAATCTTCGCGATATTTTAAAAAAGAGCGTATATCTTTATTTTAATATAGATTCTAAATAGGCGGTCCTAACGCTGGAGATAATAGGACGTCGATAACCCGAATACACTATCGCTAATAATTAGAAAAGACTCTACTATATTGAGTTTAAAGAGAATAAGAGTAATCGAGGAGCGAAATCGATTTAGAGTATAAATTTAGCGGTATAAAACTATACTTTAATTAATACCTCCGTGGCGAGTTCGATTCGTTTAAATTTAGTTCTATTAGAAAGCCTAACTCTATAAAGACGGCTTTAACCTAATAGTAATTTTTTAAGATTAAGTACTTCGTTATCTATACCTATTAGGGAAGAGAGTAGTTATTAGATAGTAAGTATTCTTAGAATTGAACCCGGTGAACGAGAGGGTCTTGATTCCTCTTAGCCGCGCGCTTAATGATTTGCCTCGGCGCGCCCGGAATTACCCTTTACTTTCCTCGTGGAGTAGCCTCGGCCAATCATTTGGGTTCAATCTCGAATATAACTTAAGAGATTTCTCGCCTATTGTGGGAGGGAGCTAGGTAGAAAAGGAGAGAAGATAATAACGAGTAGGAAGTTATAGGGGAGGGTTTTAACGGCGGTCCAAGTTACGAGATTAAAGAGGTCTATATACTTAAAGGTAGGTTTATATAGTAATAAGAACTGAGAGTATAGGATAATCACGAAGAACTTGAATCTCAGGTAGTGTAGATCTTCTAGAATACTAGGTACTATAGTTTACTACTTCTATTTATTTACTCGGAGTAAAGATTAGATCAGGACGTCTAATAATAATATAATAAAATCACGAGGTTACGGAGTAGGTTAGATATCAGGTTATATAGAATATATCGTATAATAATTATATACTATACTACTTCTATTATATAGGTCTAAATAAGAGAATACCCGGTACTATAATAGCCTCTCGTTCTATAGGCGCACGTATACTTTTATAACCCTAAATAAAATAGTATCTAGATTTTTTATAGGCCTCTATAACCTATACTAGGTCCTTTATCGACTCGAACCGGCTTCTTCTTTAAACGTCGATTTAACGAGATCTTGAGTAAAGGATTCGTCCGAGTTCCAACTAGCGTTCTGTGAGTAGGGCGAATGTAAATTCCGTGATCTAGGGTAAACTCGTCAGCCGACGTCTCGGATTCTAGTTAAATAACTTCGGTTATTAACTATGATAGAAAGCTTTACGTAGATAAACTAAATCCTGAGTTTTCTATATTTAATACTTTCGTATTTACTATAATAATAAACCTTTTCCGATTTTTTTCTATTAAGTCTCGACTATTCCTTAAAAAAGTAACTCTATATCGGAAAGTATTTGGATTACCGGTCATAGCGAATAAATTAAATTAAATTATACGATACTCGATTTAATATTTTGGGTTTTTAGATATCGTAGTATAGGTCGTATATATAATAAGGGTTCTAAAGCTACTATAATAAATCAATATAATTATATACGCGTTATTATCGTAAACCGTCTCTAGATTAATATATAACCGAAGTTTATATATCCTACGGGCACTTATAGTACCGTCGTATAGAGTTTAATTCTTATATATAAATATATTATTATTAAGGCCTTTTACCTCCGTAAAGAAATTAGATAAATATAATATAACGGTATTTATCGATAATATAATATAAGGCCCTAACTCTTCCTAGATTTATTTATTTAAATCCTTTAGGCGGGCCCTATTATAAAAATCTAACTAGACCTTAATAATAGAACTATTAATTAAGTCTTTAAGATTTTTAAATTAGAGGTTCTTAGAATAAGGAATATTAACGGAGCTAGCGATAATTAGGAATATAGTATTTATAACCGTAACTTTAGTTAATACTTCTTAATTCTTCTTTTTAAAATTTAGAAATACTTTACGAATAAAGCGTAACGGCGATAAAGAGGCTCGAGGTAATATTAATTTTATATTTATCTCCTCCTAATTATATAGTTCTTATAAATTCTTAATACTACTATATTCTTTAAGATAAATACTATAATTAATAAAATATTATATAAATTTAGGATCGTAGGTAGAAGATTTCCTAGTCTTCGAGGATATATCCGATTTTTTTCTAGTTTTAATTTTCTTCCGGGAGCCCGATTAATTTAAAAATATTATTCGATTTAAAAAAACTATAATTTCGGGTTTTAGGTACTAGTATATAATTAAAATACTTCTATAAAAAGAGTTAAATCGAATTTATAGCTCTAAAGTAATTAAGGTTTAATTTATTATATTTTATAAAGCGCTTAAACTATATAAGATTAATATCTTCTTTATTAGTCCGATTAGGCGGTATAAAAATAGTAGGTTATATAGTTCTTCGATTAAACTCTCGAAGAGCCTACGCGAGGAGTAAATTATATTTTAAATAAATTATCTTAAAACTAGCTAGGTATCCGGTACCGTTATTAATTTTTAAATTTTTATTATTTAATAATAGGCGGTATAGAATCGGTTATAGGCTCTTCTTTAATATATAGTTATCACTTTTAATTACGGGGTATTAAAATTCTCTCTAAAGATATTAAACTTTAATTTTATAAAACGACCGATTTAAATAAATAATAGCGGACGATTAAGAATAGGAATTTCCATATAGCGCGCGCCTCCGATAATCACGCTAGCGTGTATGAGTTATTTCGGATTACGGGGTTGATAGTTAATTAACGGAATAACTACCGCCTAGAAAATACTAAATATATATATATAACGGATAAGTACCCACACCTTTGGATTCCTCGTCCTATGGAAATAATTATAGTGTAAGCGCTTTACGTACTATAGCTACGAGCTCGGGACTATTCTATCGGATTTATAAATAGAGAATTTAGTGAGTTTACTTTTAATTTTACTTCTTCCCGATTTTAAATAAACTCTTTTAACTAAACCTAGCCACGATATTAATATCTTATCTACGTTAGGATTTATATATCGCTAGTAAATATCGGCTGTAAAGGAGGATCTATGAGGGTAGCTTCGGCGCTATATATATAAATAATATATACGGGTGGTCCTAATAACTTCTTAAGGCTCACTATATATAAAGAACTAATATCGATATAAGTAAAGATATCGCTATTAAATTTAAATACGTATTAATCGATCCCTCTTTACTAGAAAGTAAAGTCAATACTTATCGATCTCTTTCTAATAATACCGGTATTCTATAAATCTATATTTATAAGACGGAATACAAATATAATACGATAGTATTTAATCTCCTAGGCCCGAGTCTAGAAGACTTTTTTAACTTTTATAACTATAAATTCTCTTTTAAAACCGTATTAATACTCGCCGAGTAACTTATTTATTATTTAGAATATATTTATTCTAAAAATATTATCTATCGAGATATTAAGCCGGAGAACTTCTTAATAAGTATATAAAAGTATAAAAATTAGGTTTATATAATAGACCTAGGTCTCGCTATTAAACGTCGTAATATTTAAATAGAGGCTAATACCGGTTATACCTAGAATCTATATTTAATTAATATAATATATTTTACTAGTATTAACGGTTATTTAAATATTAATAAATATAATATCCTCGGTTTTTACTATATAAAAACTAATACCTAATTAAATATAATATCGTTATAATAATTTAGAATCCCTCGGGTATATATTTCTTTATTTCCTTTAAGGCTCTCTCTTATAGTAAAGTTTTACGACTATAAATTAAATATAAAAGAAAGAACTTATTTTAAAAGAAAAGAGAAAGATTAATACTAAGGATCTATATAAGGGTCTCCCTCGATAATTTATAGTTTATCTCGACTATATCCGTTCTCTTAATTTTAATAAAAAACCGAATTATATTTATCTATATAAAATCTTCCGTAATCTCTTCGTACGTAAGGGCTTCGATTATAATTATATATATAATTAAATAATCCTTAAATATCTAATAATAATATAACGAAGGAAAGAATTATAAAACGAGGATATATTACTAGAGGGAGGTTTATAAAGGAGCTTTTCGGGGATAATAAAATAAATAAATTTTATAATTATATAAAGATAATATACTACCTTATTTAATACTTATATACGAGTTAATTTAAAGATAATTAAGAATATATTACGTACTATAAATAAACGGACTTAATTTATATTATAATTAAAGTTATTAATTTAAACTTTAATAATAAGGTATCTAGTTATATAACGGTAGTTTTTTATATATATAAAAACTTATTATTATGTATAATAAGGGGTTAAATAGGAGTAATAAGGCTCTATCTTCGTTTTAATATATAATCGTTATTTAATAATAAAATTACCCTTTACCTAAAACTCCCTTTAAATATAAAATAAATCGGGATAAATTAAAGCTTCTTTTAATTTTAAACTTTCAGCGCTTTTATAATCTAATATATATAAAAGATTAATATAAAATTAAGACTTTATATATAAGAACTCTCTCTTTATTATTTTATTTTAAAACCGCGGAGGAAAGCTTTAATTAACCGCGGACCCTATTAATTAAAACGAGGGGGTAGAAGATATCTCCGTATAACCGTTAATTTAAAATAAAATAAAAGCGTTAAAGATAATAGGCCCCGAAGTCTTTTACTATCTTTATTATTTTATATTAATACTACTATCTTTAAACTAACTTAGATAATCTTATTAATTTTATAATATTAAAAATATATATCCTTTATTTTCTTCTTTAAACGTCTACCTTTTACCGGCCGATAAATATATTATATAATACTTTTTAATAACTTTAGCGTAACCGGAGGGCTTCCTATAATAAATAGGTTATTATTATATAATAATCTACCGAGAATAAAGATAGTTAAAACTTTATCTTCGGTAATTAAAATTTTATAAACTTTTTCTTTATATTAATTAAGATAATAATAAAGATTTTCGAGGGATAATTTATATTCACTCCCTCTTTTAAAGTTCCTAGAATATCGGCGAGTAATATTTTATTTTTATTAATAATATCTCCCCGTTAGTAGAGAGATTATAGGTATAATATTAATTAATCTTAATAATATCTCCTACGGCGCTTATACCCGATCTTTAATAAGGCTCTTCCCGCCTTAATTTTCCTAACTTAATTTTATTTAAAGTTTAGTATTTTAATAAATAAAACGATTATTAAGTTATTAAATTATTTACTAGATATAGAAGCGACCCTAAAATTATTAAAATAGTATACTTCGTTCTCGGAGTATATTATTATTTATAATATAGAATTATAGTTTTACTAACGTTTTTCGTCGAGAGAGTACTCGTCGGAACGACTAGATAAAATTAAAATAACTCGGATAAATATTTCCTTAAAGCGTACTAGAGATAGGATTTATATAATAAATATTTCTATCGAAAAGGAAATTAATTTTATAATATATTCCTCCCTTCGGGTCGACCGCGAGCCTTTTAAACTTTCTCTATTTAATCTCCGTTATCGAGGGGTAAAGGACTTATATTTATAATAATTATAAAACTTAATTACTTATATAGTAGAAGTTAAGATAGAAGAATCCGCGGCTTTATATAATAAACTATTTCTATTTTATAAAACGTTTATAAATAAATATAATTAGTTTAAATTAAAATACTAAGTATTAATATAAACCTAATATTAATAAATTTAAATATATAGTATAGTTCTATTACTAAAGAGAGTAAATTAAATAAAACTCCTATTAGGCTCGTAATCTTTATACTCTTTATACTCTTTATATCCTTTATACCCCTTATACCCCTTAGACTCCTTAGACTCCTTAAGGATTTAATAAATTTTATAATTTTTAATATTTATTTAATATAAGAATTTAATATCTACTTACCCTAAGAACTTTACTTAGTCTTTAAGGTCCTTATCTTCCTCGTTTTCCTCGTCTTCCTCTTCCTCGTCTTTTATAGTTACTACGTACTCCTAGTATCCTAGCTAGTCCCGCTAGACTAGTTACTCTTAATAGTTTTAATAGTCCTAGTAATTTAGTTATTTTTAGTAATCTAGGATAATTTAAGGCTCCCTACGGACCTAATTATCCGTGAATACCTAATGCTCTTTATCGTCCTTCCGGTCCCGGCGGTCCCGGGGGGCCCGTTATCGGCCGTAATAAATACTTTTTCTATTATCTTAGAATATAATAAATAGTAAATAGTAATAAAACTATTAAAATAATATTTCTTATAATAATTTTAATTATTATAATTAAGGTATTATTATTATTATTAAAGACTAGGGTCTAGTTAATAATAAATACTATAGTCCGAGTTAAAGTTATAATAGTTTATTATCTAGTTAATATAATTATTACGTATTTCGTTAATAACTTTAACTAGATAATAGTTATATAAATAGTATAAAGTTTTATAATATTAAATATTATAAAATAATTTTTTTTATAATTCTTTATTTATATCGCTAGGCCTAGAAGCGGGTTATTATTAAAATATATTAAACTAGTTTATTTTTTTAAATCTAGAGCGAATCTAGTTTAGAGAGTCGAGAGATAATATAATAACTAGTAGAATATAAATTATATATAATAAAATAAATAACTAAAATAAGAGGTAGATATATAAATACTAGTAAAATTATATATACTTTAATAATTATTTATTTTAAGATAAGGGCGGGGTACTCGACCGATAATCGCCTTTATATTTAAGAAATTATAAGGTCCTTTAAACCTCTCGTTATTTTTTATAAATTTTTATCGAACCCGATTTTTAGTTTTAAAAAGGTAAGATTATTAAGATAAAATAAATTAAATAAAACCGAAATTCGATTAATTATATATAGATATATTATTAATTTTTATACCGAGACGCTTTCTCGTTTAATTAAAATAGTATAAATAAGGCGGATAACTCTTCGAGCGGAACCTTCGACGCGCTAGTCGTCTATAAATAGTAGAGACTAATAACGCTATAGAAAATCTTTAAGTTATATAGTAATAATAAGGTAGAATTTCCGGGGCGTTAAATACTATAATTAATAGCGAATAAGAGACTATTTCTATACCTATATGGAAGGTGTATTAATTCGAAGAGTAAAGTAGAGCTGAGCTTAAGGGCCATTTCGGCCCATAGGCGTGGGTAGGAATAGGCTATATATATAGGGTGGTTTCCGCAACAAGTTAGGTACTTTCGGGGAAACGGACAACTATCCTATCCCTATGGATCGGCTGCGCATAGAATCCTGTACCTTAGATGTCGCGAGGCTCTAATATTCCTCCGTATACAGTAGGTAAGGCGCCGTCCAAGGGTCCATCACGCTTTTAATACAGATCTACTACATATAAACTCCTCGACGTGGTAATTCCTAATTTGATCTGCTTTATGTACGAGATAGTTTTCGGCGAATTATATATACGAGATAATTAATAGACGTATAGCATCCCAAGAAACCCCCGTAACGTTTCGACGTGGCACCTCTAATGACCCATCAACGGTCCATTAATAACCGGCGTCGTCCCACGAAATGCAACGGCATCCCGCACGGCTTCCCCCTAGGCGGTGGCTGTCATATGCCTTGGCTCCTCTAGAGTACTTCGAGTACACCCTACCCGTGGAGAGTACTCCCTTGCCCCCCTTTTGCGATGTTCCTTTCTAAGCGAGCCCTCCACTTTTGGACGCGGGCTCGTCCAGGGAGCACTCGCCGGGGGAGTACTCCCCATATCCAAAAGATGAGTGATCTAGTAGAGGGAGTACTCGTCGAGGGAGTACTCGTCAGGGGAGTACTCCCCGTCTCCAAAAATTGAGGGTCGCTGGGGGAGCACTTGCTAAAGGAGTACTCGTTAGAGGAATACTTCCCACATCCAAAAAGTAAGGGTTCGCTAGGGGGAGTACTCGCCTAGGGAGCACTCGTCAGGGGAGTACTCTCCACCTCCAAAAGGTGAGGGTCCAGGTATCTTCATTGCTTTACGGGCTGGGATATCAGCGTCTCATTTGACGATAGTGTACCTTCTTTAGCAACAGCGGCGATTTCTGGATTTAGAATATAATTCAGAGAAGCGGGGGATTATGCTGCGTTTTGAGCGTGCTCTGCGCGTGGAGAAGGGAGGCTCTGCACTGAGCTTCTCGTGTGGTTGATTATCCGCGAAGATGGGAGCCTTAACCGATTTGATTTGATATGACCGAGAATCCACCAGAATGATCTCATTTGAAAATCTGCCCCACCTTCATCATCGCTCACTAGTGGTTGACGTGTCCCCTCGATCTGTCTTTTCCAATTCTTCCACAGGACGATCTACCCTTACTCGTCGTCTTCAAGGCGTCATGGTTCCAGCTCCGAGAAGACAGAACCCGCAGCATCAGCCGCTGACCGTTTCACTGCGGAAAATATGCGGGGACTATCCAGCCGGCGCTGGCGTCCTCAGAGAGCTGCTCCAGAATGCCGACGACGCCGGCGCTTCCACTGTGGTACATGCTGACCCATATCACCCCGATTTTCATCGCCTATCCTGACCAGCTCTAGAAATTTGTCCTAGACACGAGCACGCATCCGGACTCACCGGTGCTCGTCGAGGGTCTCTCCCAGTATCAGGGCCCAGCCTTACTGGCCTACAACGATGCACTCTTCTCAGAGAAAGACTTCCGGTCACTGACGTCCTTGGGTGACTCGAAGAAAGTCCACGACAAGGCCACGACGGGGAAATTCGGCCTCGGATTCAGCTCTGTAAGCTCCTATGGGTTTGGCTTGTTTGTCGCGTTGCCATTCGATGTTGACCGGTATTAGGTGTACAACTGGACCGATTGTCCGTCTGTCTTGTCTGGATCCACCTTACTGTTCCTTGACCCTCATCACTCTTGGTCCAGAATCTTCGATCCTCCCGGAGGTCCGGACTATGACTTCCCTGCTTCTGCGAAGGATGAGGCCATGGCCAACCAGCTCCGTTGCTTTTCGCTCATCAACTTAGGATGGGAATGTCCTTTCGACGGAACGATCATTCGAATACCTCTCAGGAACACGTCGCAGGCGAAACGGAGCGAGATTTCCTCAAAGAAGGCCTCGATACACGACGTTCGATACTCGATGGATAGCTTCGCGGGCGAGATGGGTTCAAACGGGCTGCTTTTCTTGAAATCCGTCCACCGCATCGTATTGTCCGTTGATGATCAGCGACTCGACGAAGTGGAGATTCTTAATAGACACGACTTGATTAGGTGAGTCGATGTCCATGATTGTTGTGCGCCTGAGCTAACCCCGACGAGGCCGAAAGAACGCCTCAAGGATGTTCTAGATGGTGTTATGAATCACGGAGACCTAAGCGGCGGCGAAGCTTACCATGAGGTCCGCCTTCGACATTGGGCCGCAAAGCGAGAAACTCTGAAGACGTTTGGCGTGCTGAACTCCGTGGCGGGATCGGCTCCCGACCCATCATTGGTGAGGTGGGCCGCGTCGGAGAAACTGTTCCCTTGGGTTGCAGTTGCAGCTCAGATCACGGTTCGTTCATTTTGCTGCATCTTCTGAATTGAAATCTCACAGTAGCTAGGATCACGATAGAAGCAGGGAGCCCGGGCGTCTCTACTCCGTTCTGCCTCTCCCAATCTTAACCGGGCTGCCCGTTCACATCCATGGACTTTTCAGCATCTCCGCCGATCGTTCCAGGCTACACGGACTTGATGATAGAGGCGTGCAGGACAATAGGCCAGAGACTTGGAATAAGTTCCTCTTCAGTCAGATGATTCCCGGCGCGTGGGCAAAACTTCTCATCAACGTCTGCCAAAACCATCAGGTGCAAGACCTCTTCCACCTATGGCCAACGACTACCGCCGAGGTCCATCAGTGGTGGTACGGCATGAGTCGTGCGGTAATAGATGTAGTTTCCCGAAATAATGACCCTGTTTGGTTCACGGAATTTGGATACGTGTCTATGAGAGATGGACTCCTGGCTTCTGCAGCTACCGATGTTCAGCAAAAAAGAGCATGTCGAGAAGCTGAACTTCGAGTCATCTACTTGACAGATCAGTTATTTGAAGAAGCCCGTCAGACACCAGGAAGTCGAAGTCTCTGTCCTGAAACGCTTTATGAAGGTCTTCGAGAAACTCGCAACTCCGAGCGCCTATCGAGCCGATCAAAGTTGGTGGTGCTGGAATATCTTCAGCACCAAATCCCTCTGACAGACCTGGCCGCCTTAGAGATCTTCCCATTCGAGGATGGAACTTTCCGGTCACTCACATCGCCACCAATCTTTCTACATCGTGATGTTTTTGACAAAAGGCTTTTTGCAAGGCAGCCGAAAAGCTGTATAGATACTGATCGGCTATCGGAAGTCACCTCGACCTGGCTTCACGAGCGAGTAAAAGATGATTCGATCGTGCGTTATCGAACCCCGGCAGACCTCTGTGAATATTTCTCAAACCATATAGCCAGTGGATCGAGCGACACACTTGTATTTGGCGAGGAAGAAAGGTCAATGCTGAGCGAAATCTGGGAGTGGATCATGCGACACTGCCAGGGAGATTTGCCTCTGTCAGTCCTCGGATCTTTGTGGTTGGTGCCACTCCACCATTCTGGCGTCCGAAAGCTGATGCCTCTGGATGTTTCAAATTCCGCTACGTGGTTTGACACCGGCAAAGGAAAAGAACTAGCTCTAAAGATCGTCGCTGTTGATCCCAGCAACGCCCCTAAACTCGTAGCGGATGACGCTTTGACCGATGTGACTCTACGACATTTGCTTTCATTCGCAGAGAAGGAACGTTCACTTCGTCTGAAAGACGGAAAGAAGTTTGGAGACTTTCTCAACTTCTTAGAAGAGGGGCGGATCCTGCTCCAGAATGCTACTGAAGACGTGAAAGACTCAGTCTTCCAGATGGTGAAGGAACTTTACTTGGCTCGAAATGGTATTGACCTTGATGTCGACACCGATACGTTGAGATCTCTGTGTATCTTTAAGGAGGTTCAATGGCCGGTTGACGCAGCGGCATTATCGACAATGATTCGATCCTCGACCGACTTGACGAGAAACGTTGCGTTCGTGGGAATAAGAAAGCTTGTGCCTCTCCCGTTGTCATCAAATCAGGTCTTCCTCGACGCCACCGATGAGTGGGCATGCTTGCTCTTCGAGGATTTGAGTCTGGTGAAATGCTTGGACGAGATACAAATACTAGAAGAACTCGTCATCCCAGCCTTGCAAGACGGTGGCTATGAGCATATGACCTCGAAGCTCCGTGTCGATGTGACGGAATTACTCTTCCAAAACTACTTCCGACTTTCTCCCTCCGCCCAAGGCTGCGTTCCGAACCTTCCAGTCGTTCCATTGGAGAAACGAGAAGACGACGAAGGACTTAGCTTTGCCTGCCCCGTGGACATCGTGGATCCGCATGAATCTGCGCTTGTGAGTCTGTACTTTGAAGATGAAATGACCCGGCCAGAAAGGCACTTCTACCATCGATTTTCTGGAGTTCTCGCAAGCTGCGGAGTGATGAAAAGGCTGGATGAGCGTCTCGTCCTCGACCGCATCAGAACCTACGAGAGAAAGCAGCTCCCCTTTGGTGTCGTGGCTTCTCGCGCCGAGAAACTCCTTCAATTGCCCCTTTGCGAAGATATCTCACGGCCTGATGATTTCGCCCTGTCTGTTCGAAGCTGTGTGTGGCTGCCAGCACGGAGTCCAGAAAGATCACATGCTCTCACTGATTCTTTGGAATGTCGAGATAGCAATGACCAGCCATTTGTTGGTCGTGTGTGGTACACGCTACCATTCCAGGTGGAATATAGCTGGAGATCGATATTGGGCTGGCACGACTGCATCCAGGTCGACGTACTGATCTCTCAGCTGACCAGAAGCACAGAGGATTTGGACATTCATTCTGTTGAGCAAACGCTTTTCTACCTTGATCGACATCACGCGGTTGAAGATTACGTGGAACGCTTGTTGGGGTTGAACTTTATTCGGAGCAGCAACGGCTTGTTCATCAGCCCCGCTCAAGCGTCTCGAGAGGGCGCCGAAAGGCTGATGCCGTATCTTTACAGCGTGGATTTGCGATTCTGGGATGAGCACACTGGGATCCTGAGACACGCAAACGTCCCCGAAATGCCGGACCTTGGACGGCTACATGATGTGCAAGAAGCTCTCGAATTGAAAGGGCCCCTGGATGAAGCGGATGTTGACGTGGCCGTTGAAGTTGCGCGCATATGGAGCTCCCAGTCTCATAAATCCTTCGAAAACCTGAAAGTGCCAGATGAAAGAGGCTTGCTTGTGGACGTCGACAGCCTGGTGTTCAATGATGCGCCGTGGGTGTCAGAAGTGAACTGTGCCTTAGCACACCCAAAGCTTTCTCGAGCCGTCGCGGACGGATTGGAAATGCAGCCTGTGAGTGACCTTTTGAGGAACGGTGACCTTGGTATATCAGACATCGACGAGGACGAGTTCAATCAACGTGAGGAGGTCGCCGACGGGATCAGAGACACTTTGGATCGTTATACCAGGGAATCCACGTTTCACGAATATCTTGCGAATGCGGACGATTGCGGCTCCGCCTCTGCTGTCAACTTTTTGTTCGATGGTACGAGCTACAGCACTGAGCGTTTGCTGACGACGGACTTGGACAGCCTTCAAGGGCCTGCTCTGTTAGTTCACAACGACGGCGGTGAGCAAGCCCTCCTGGTGCTGAATTGACGAGTGCTGACGCAGCTGGCATTAGTGTTCACGGATTCGGATTTTGAAGGCCTGAAGCGGGTTGGCCGAGGAAGCAAACGCGACGACCCGACGACCATCGGAAAATTCGGAAGAGGCTCTCAGGCAATGTATCATTGGACAGACGTGCCGATGATCTTATCTGGACGCCATCTCCTCATCTTGGAGTGAGAAATCTACCCCCGGACGAGAAGATCTTGTGACTGACATTGCCTTAGTCCTCTACGGCAATATCTACCATTCAACTACCGCACTAGGCAGAAGAAGCCTGGCATCAAGGTCAAATATACCAAACTCAAACCCACCTGCCAGGATCAACTTGCTCCATTCGAGGGGTTGTGGGGCTTCAACAGCGACAATGACTTCTACGACGGCACCATCTTTCGCTTTCCCCTGCGCGGCAAGGGAACCGGGTCAAAATTACTGGAGTCTCTGCGCTGTCCAGATTTGATGATGACTGTTGAAATGTTTCGAAATTGTCTAGATGAGGCTCGATTGACGCTTCTCTTCTTACGAAATATCAATTGCATTGATTTTTGCATCAGGCACGATGCGAATTTTGAGTGGAGAGTCAGCCGTGGAAATTGGCCGGAGAGTGGCACGTTCTCTGACTGGGCTTATGTCATCGTCGAGCATTGCAACTCTCAGGATGATTTCATACGTATAACGGAGCGATGGTGGCGTGTGATCGTGGATGTGCATGACGCCCCAGCCGATCTTCAATATCGACACAAACGAAGAATGAAATACGTCGAGTGTGGAATCGCAGCACACGTTCCGACGGATGGAAAGGCTACAGGGCCTTCTTTGAATTCTCTGAAGTCTAAATTTTTCAACTGCGTACCGCTCAAATTCGAATCGACTTTACCTGTCCAGGTCCACGCGACATTTCTCCTCTCAGGTGATCGACAGAACATTGCAACTGAAGAGACATCACAAGATGCCGGTTCTGATTGGAACAAGTGGCTTCTGAAAAAGAAGATTCCACAGGTCTACCTCCAGTTTCTCGAAGACGTGGGAAGAAAGATCGGCCATGCTGTGTATGATTATTTCCCAATCGAAACCAAACAAAGGCAGCAGAGTCTGTCAGATCTTGTCCGAACGGCGTTTTGGGAAGAAGTCAAATCTTCTCATCACCGATTACTTCCTGTTGTGGAGCCTGTCCAGATTGAGGATACGAGGAAACAAGGTGTAGTGAGAATAAAACGCCGCCAAGCCCCAAGGATGGTGGAGGCTAAACGGGCTGTATTCGATATCCTCGACAAGCAAAGATCCCACGCCTTTCGACCACTGCTATCAAATTGTTCGGAGAATCTAGTATGCCCACCCACGCGATTCAACAAGCATGTGAGAAATGTTCCTCAATACGATTTTGTGACGCCGTCTCTCACTCGACGCGTCCTCCGATCCGAAAAAGCTGTTCAGTATGTCGAAAATATGATACGAACGAATAGCGATTCATTGTCTGTTCTTCTGTCGTTCATTATCCCAGAAACCGATGGTGACTTCGCGGAGCTCGACGGTTGCACAGTTCTACCCCTAATGGATGGAAATTTGGGAACATTATCGCTGAGGACTGGTAACGCCCAAGCCACGAGCAACCACACCTTTTTCTCCGCGAGTGCCGAGTGCAAGAGGCTCTTTTCATTCGCGCCGTCATACTTCTCACAAGACAAAGCGAACGATGAATTTGTGAGGAAGATTTTGGACTCTGGGCGGTTCAATATCAAAAGGTTCGAAAAGAGTTATGTACATGTGATGTTGAAATGCAAGAAAACTTGGGCAGCTGATACAGCATCGAAGAGGTGGCTGTTTGATTTTTGGGACTACATGAATTCGACTTCTCAAACCGCAGAGCATCCCATCGAACCGAAGGCCTTGGACTTGGAATGCCTTCAACATTTTCCGCTTCTTCTTTTTCACCAAGGTTGCACAGAAACGCTGACAAGTTTAGACTATTTTCGAAACAATCCCGCCGTTCTGAGCTCGGGCGTTGACGACCACGAGGATCTTTACACGGACTTTCCAGAGCTGGGAATTGTCGACTCCAGAACAATCCCCAAGAGCTACTGCGAGGCTGAAAAGTCCCTATTGAGTCTGAGTTCAATGAATCGCTTTTTAAAGAGCCTAGAGATTCTGGCGAAGAGAAGCGCTCAAGGCTTTACTGAATTTGTAGGATCAAAATTACAGAAAAAGAGTATCAAGGTCAGTTGGCGCTAGTTCTTGGCCATGTTGAACCGTGCTAAAATCTGGGTGAAAGATTTTGCGGGCCATCCTCATGAGTCTCACGCCCCAGATTGCTCCCTCGCTGTCTGACGCTGCAAACGACCTTCCTGTGTGGCGGCGCATCTCGTCTGAACCTGGGTGCCTGACCGCCAAAGAAGCTCTCGTGGCCCAAGATTTAGCATTTGTGGTACCATGGATGAAGGACTATCATCGATTCACGGAAGACGATAAGTCTTTTCGAATACAAATGATTGACAATGTGCGATTGCTAGAAGACTACATCCTTCCAAATCTCCCACAGCGCGTCGACGAAATCCGGAAAGACTCATATCTCCGACTGGTGAATGCTATACCGTATAACCCTTCTTTGAAGCGGAAGATGGGCAAGAAGAAGAAGACTCGATATTTCATCGTCCCATTGATGGAGTATCGTCTTGCAGCCAGACAGAATGGTGAACTCCGCCTCGCGTCTGCTCTTTACGATCACAGTGACGCAGTCTTTGCCGCCGCTTTTCGTTCTGAGGCTTCAAATAAGTTTTTGATGCCTGAAGTTCGACATCACTTATCGTTCTGGCATGAAGTCGGTCTTCGCCGTTGTGAATTTGGCCGATATAAAGGGTCTGACTATCTGGCCTGCCTACGCGCCCTTCAATACCGGTTGACCGGTCCCGCAGACCCGCACTTGGCGGCTGACACTCAGGTCGTTCTCTACCCTCTTTGCGCCAATGATAGCTCCTTGAACGACTTAGATCCAACCACGTGGAGCGCCATAGCCAAGTTAGATGTGTTCCCCGTGACCATGGTGCTGGAAAACGAGCCTGATTATCGAAGGGCCCGAACTGAAGACTTAGCATTGCAAAAGAACACATTGAACCTCGATAACATCGTTCGACGTGAATATGCCGCATTATGCTGGAGCCAGACGGCCTTCGCACTTCATGAACCGTCAAGCTTGTCGATTCAAAAAAGCGGATCAAAGAGTCAGCCAAGTTGTGCCATGGTGTGGGAGCATTTGATGTTTCTTGCCGAAACCGCACAGTCAATCGTAGAGGCTGAAGTTGAAAGCTTCATGAGCGATCTTCAGAGAACTTACGAATTCCTCCATCTCAACCAACATGAAAGCAAAGATACGTTCAGCGACACAAATGCGGCCATATGGTGGAACACGGAGGTGACGAACTCGAATCTGATCGGTCTCGATGTCCTTCATTCATCGTGGACCAGTCTTGAGAACCTTATACTGGATAGTCCGTGCGATGCACCGCCGCTCATGATGGTCAATCCGTTTCTGGGACGTTTTTCGAGTTTGTTAAAAGAGATTGGATGCAAATCCTTGTATTATCCATCAATCGCTCTTCCCTCCTGGAATCGATCCGAAACAGCCTTTGCCGCTATACGGCAGCTGCGTGAGAAAGAAATCCTTAACGATGTGGGATTCGAGGCTGAAGGAAGTGTAATCTCCGCTCACAAAGTCATCCTCGCCAGTCGATCTCTATACTGCGAGAAGCAATTCCACGGGCCGTGGGCCTCTGAATCCGAAAGCAATACGAAGAGCAAAACCGTCATATTAGAAGACATGACGTACGCGACTCTCAAGATCCTGATTGAATACTGCTACGACGATCATCTCGACTGGGCCGCTGGCATGCATGTTCAAGAGGAAGAGGACTTGTCAGTAATTGCTGAGAAGCTCGATGCATTACTCGATGTTCTTGTAGCTGCAGATCGATGGCTGATGCCTGACTTGCATCTCGACGCCCATCGACAGGTGATTCGCGGCATCCGGTGGTTCGTTCGGCCCGACAATGTCAAGCAAGTGGAGAAGGTAGCTGAAGAGGCGAATGCAGAGGAATTGAGGAAGTACTGCGAGGAATATAGCATCGAGAATGCAGAGGCTGTTTTATTGGCAAACGCGGAGGATGGATGAATGGAGTCAAGGACGACGCACGGAATTGGTCGGAGTAGTCTTCGCGTTTGTGGTCTAGATTTTCTACAAGGTTTTCCAGTGTGGACCTGCGGCTGTCCCTTAATCCAACTTCCATCATCTTTCGATATCTGACCCACTTTATGTCGTAGCTGACCCCACTTTTACCAAGACCTTCTCGAAACCGGCGCAAGGTCATGTGATTGGAAGTTCTTTCGGACGCAAGAACTTCTTTAGCGCGGCTACGTAAACCAAAGTTTTTAATTCCGAGGCATCCTCTAACAGTCGAGTGAAGTATATGCAGAGGACGTCATGAAGTATTGCCAAAATGTCATCGCCACCCCCTACGACTCCGCCTCATTGCACCGCACTCGAAACGCGGACTAGGACATCAGGATTCCATAGTTCAGCCTCATAAAGCCTATCTTAACAGCGGTCGTATATTTTGCAACCCAACATCCTACTTATCCGCACAGGTGACCATTCACATTAGAATGCAAGTTCAAGGGTCCTCAGAGGGTGGACTGCTTACAAACTCTACCCGTTGCTCCAGCTCCACTGATCACCACCTGGCTCATGTTCAAGCTAAGTACACGTAAGAAGCGCCTTCGAGAAATTTTTTATTCATCTCCGTTGCCGATGAAATCAGAGAAGGATCTGCCATTAGAGGATTTATCGTAATAGATCTGACAAAGAATGCGATTACAATGATAAAGAAAGCGATGACTGCAATCACAAAGAAGAAAAGAAGGGTGGATGGAACAACCAGAGTTCCGATTATATAAATACAAGCTCTGGGCCACATATAGGCTGTGATAATGGCTAGGGCGAGAGGTGTTCGTGTTTCATCGGGAAGCAGGTCAATAACAAGAGCAAGGGGGAAGAAAAGACCTGGGTTTCTCCAGACAAAGATTATAATCACGATTCTCCCGATGTGAGTACGTTGATGGCGCAGTTGAGCGAGAATGAGGAGGCAGGCGCTGATGGTTTGCCAGTGGGGTTCTGTGATATTAAGCATTGCTCTGAATGGTTGTGTCGAAAAGTAGGTAGCCCTCTCCAGGGAACACGCGGGCTCGAGGGGTCCCTGTAGTTCGGTCCAATAGGACACACTTAATCCACTACTAAACTGACCTAGCTCTGTAAGGGGTTAGACTTGGGCCTCGGTAGAGAATACTGTGACAATCCCAGTATCAACACCCACTGGGGAATCAGTGGATGATAACGCGCATTCTCAACGGGTAGGCGAGCAGCTCCGATGCCGTGTCTGTCCTCATACTCATAGCCCGCAAACATCATGCCTCCCCAGAAATCACCAGTCGATTTCCTTTCTTTACCACCAAAGGCACGCCTTCGCATATACGAGTTCGTCCTTGTCTGCAAGCCGCAAGTCATACCACACTGTAAACCTTCCGCTGATCCGCCTGTTACTCCATCCATACTACGAACGTGCAAGCAGATCCACGGCGAAGCCTCTCCGATCCTTTACTCGAAAAACACATTTCTCATCGCCGAGCCGGAACGAATCCTCAAATGGTTCATACAAATCGGTCGAATTAACATTAAGCATCTAAAAAGCATTCGCATTTTTGTTCACCCTGTCTACTACCCCAGGGAGACTCCCTTCCTAGGCACTGCCAGCGAGAGTTGCTTCTGGTACAAGCTGCTCCATCAGCTAGCACGAGAAGCTACGGGATTGCGGTATGTGTACATCTATTGGGACGCGGAAGAGACATGGGGCCACTATGGAGCAGGGAGGGATTTACGTTTTGTCCGCGAATTGGCGAAGATCCAAAGATTACAGAGCATGATTATAACTGGATTTTACGCGATGCACTGGCCAAGGTATTTGGCAGAGAACATGGGCGTGCTAGTACGGGAGGAAGACCACACCCAGCCATACTTGCAACTCTTGAGGAAATACCAACGGGGCACGGAGAATTTGGTTCCCTAGAAGGTGATAGTTACTTCTAAAGATGACTCCTACTCATTTTTTAGATTTTGAATTACTCCACGGACTGCGATGCTCGAAGTGGGCCATGGAACAGGGCTCTTCGAAATGGCATCAGCACTTGTTCTGGCCTTTTCAATTACAATAGATGTTTCGAGATATTCTGGTCTTTTAGTCCAGCCTAAAGGTCTTACAGATAGCTGAGCGAGACATATCAAGCCTTGTTGAATGTGTTATTTATCTCGACTGCATCTGTACCGATGAACGCCACATATGTATAAATAATTAAACAAAAAGTATGCAGCTGTGTCGAAGGCGCGCAGTGCAATGATCCTGGACATCAAAGACTTTACATTGGAAACTGGTCGTGACGGTATGGAAGGAGACTACCGTCGAGCATCTGACTGCCGGCTTGACAAAAGTATGATCGCTGCTGTGCAAATACAATTCAGATCCCGACCTTCTCTGAAGGGACCATGCATAATGAAATATCTAGATGAGGGATAAGAAGGGGCCGCCATGTTCCCTAGGAGAGATCTCCTGAGCCAATCCTCCCGGGACTTTTAAATACGATTTGCCCTTCATTGATCCAATACCGGCTCATCCTACCTGCCTCTTGGCCCCAGAAGAAGTATCCTGGGACACAGGTCCTAGGAGAGCCCGAATTATTAGGTGGCCAGGAGCAGACTCTGCTAGGACGAATGGGAACTGTAGGATGCATTGAAAGCTCCTACCGTCTTCAAAGCACAAGGCTTACCAAACTCTTCTATCAAAGCAGACTTGTATGGCTCATTGGATACGCTGAAGTGCTTGGACTGATGGCTGACTCATATCCAGTACCGTGATGAATTCGGGATCGCGCTGAGAAAACATATTTGAAACACGAACGGAGTAATTACAAAGTTCTTGCTGTCGCATCGTGTCAACACATTCGACGGCCACTGTGCACCCAAGACGATTTCCATCGTACGAGGTATTACTTGCGGGACCTTCCACGGCCTCACTTCACGTCCCTTCCCTCAAAGATTTTTCCATCCCAACTCTGCTGCTCATAGATGACCGCCATCCTCTGAGATGCTGGGCGCCGGGATCGCTCTCCGTACCACCGTGTTGTCTATTTTGGCTCCACGGGATATTAAATATTTCACCGCTTTCGTGTGACCCCGCATGGCTGCTAAGTCCAGAGGCGTTAACCCGTGTTCTTCTTTGCTCTCTATGTTGGCCCCTGTCTTCACTAGGATTTTGATCATTGTGATGTTGTCTTTGAGAGCCGCACAATGGATTGGTGTTATTCGGTCCTCCCATTGCGCATTCACTGGTGCCCCGCTCAACAATAATAATATCGCCAGTGCGGTCTTTTGATGCCATATAGCCACAAACAGCATTATAGTTCTCCTCGGCGGGGTTCCGTGATGGGCGTCGACCGTATGGTAGGACGGGGCTGGGGAAAGAGGCCGACTAGCCTCCTGGCTCTGAGGTGTATAGGGGGGCAGCGAAGTTTGAATGCTTGCTGCATCATCTTCACGAGGACCACAGCAAAGAGAGGACATAGTGGCTCGGGGTGTCACAAATGGAGAAAGCAAAGCAGCTGGCGAAGAGGGAGTTTACACAAAGGTCGAAAGCGACCTTTGGACCCCGCATCAGCCATACCTAGGGCGAGCAATGACTAATCATGCCAAGCACGCTGGTGCGCCAAAGTCTTCACCAGCCCGGGCTGCGTGCCCTCTACAAAGGCCAATATGACCCGCAATTATTGCTGGAGACGTGGGCGATATCGAGCCGTCACGGTCGCGGAAACACCGATCAAAGAGTAGAACTTTGTTCTTGGAAATAATCGTCATATATGCATGGGATTACATCCACCTCATTCGTCTCACCCAACAGCTCCCAATGCCGCTCAGAGCGGAAATTGCAACCCCAAGCTCTTTTGGAACCTCTCTAATTCGCCCAAGCACACCGCAACGGCAACATACCGAAAACTTTCCAGCTTTCTCTTAGCTCTCTCCCGCGTACTCCCCGCTTCCTCCACCGCAACGGCCAAGCATGCAATGGACCTTTCTAGCGCCTCGTCCTTTCCGTCCTCCTCTTGTGAACCCTTGACTATGCAATCGACAGTGAAGGCGACGTCACGCTCAAAAGTCTCTTTCATATCCATCGACATCTCGCGGAGGCGATAGTTTCGGACACCCCCACTCTTGCCGAGCAGGGTGCCGACGAAGACTTCGAGCTCGCTGATAAGATGCGCGGGGTTAGTGCTGTATTGGTAGATGGTGTTAAGAAGTTACGTTTCGTAGCTAGCACGTGGTTAGCCTGCCCTTCGGCTGAACGGTTTGGAGAGGAACGAGGTAGGGGAGAAGGCGAGGGAGAATTTACGCCTCTTTAATCTCATGCGCCCATTCACGATAATATTCCCACTGTATGAGGCGCGTCTGGCTCTAAACGTAAGCCTACAGCCGGTGGATCAGAGTCTAGTCGAAACTATCGGTGGCTTCCAGCTCTCGGGCTCGTCTCTGCAGTTCAATAAGGAAGTTCATTTCATCGATGGCGCGATAGAGTTTGCCCAGAACCTTCTCACTTTCGTAGTAGCGGTAGCTTTTGGCATCTGGGTCGAGAGCGCTTACAGGGTCTTCGTCCTCTTCGGTAAGACTGCGCGGCGACTTCCTTTCGAGGACCCAGGTACCTTTCTCGACGGTCACTCGGGGGCTAGGAGCCATAAAGTCGGGTCGGCATAGATTATACTTTGGACATTTTTTCATGTCGACCTGCAGACGTCGTTAACGATTGTTCTATTGAAGCAAGAATGCTACACACTGCGATTCCGGTCTTGGAAAAATCCACTGCAGTCGAATGCATTTCAGCCAAGGTGATACAATCTGGGTGCCGGGTTCCTCCATCGCTGCGATCAGCCAGCTGTGTATGAATAGTAGCAATCCTCCCCAGCTGATCGTTCTCCATGAAGTCGATGAAGAAATCAGTTATGTCCTTTCTCGTGACCAGCCTGCCTATGTCCTTTGGGGCTACTCTCGGATAATCTGCCGGTTCGACGACGCGCGGAGGTAACAGACGGGGATTATAAATCACACTATAGGTGTCCCTATCAAGGTCACCACCGCTTAATTGACTTGGGAGATCTCGCTGGCCCTGTTAACTAAACACGATACAGTTATGCAGAGCATTGAGTGGAGATTCACTGGGAACGTCGACTGCGTTGGCGACTTATATATCTCCTGGATGCAATACCGGCGCCCGAGTGATTGTGACTTTGCCGATAATAACCTCTTTATCGGTGCGGCAGTAGATTTCACCCTCGGTAAGAGTGTCCGTCTCGTCCATGATACCGTAAAGCGTTATACCTTGCTCGACGAAGATGCGAGAACGGTGCTTCAGCTCCCGAAGTTGTGACAGTACGGCTAGCTCGACTATCCCTCGAAGGAAAGGGTCCTCTAGGAATTCAAATTCTATGTAGTAGAGCTTCCGAATGAGCTAAGGCACTCGGGCTGTTTTGCCAACGAGTTCGCGCTCCAAAAAGCTTGCGGCGTTAACGGCAGAAAGTGTGGTGCGACGCAGCCGCTCCACGGCATCGTTCTGCAGCTCCATGAACACGCTAGGGTCAACTCCCAGGTCTTCCATAATTTTGATGTATTAGCGATTGAGATACATCGGAAGTGGTCGCGAGGCCGATCCACAGATTTCGATATCCGATGCGTTCGAGCCCGTAAACTTGATCATGGATCGGCGAAGTAACAAGGCCTCGCCTTCGAGCCTCGTGTCGAGAGAGATCATCCCCTTCGCTCCTGCGTAACAGAAGGTCAGTATCAAGTCCTACATCACTGTCTCTTAAGAGAAAAGAATTGAGCCGCTTCCTCGGAGGCGAGAGACAGGTCATGCTCGATCATAAAAGGTTTTATAGCTGGTTTGAAGGTACGGATACAGTCACGTACCTACGAATCTGATCTGATATAACGTCGGCTTCGACTTCCTCGCAGGAGCATATTATTTCCAGAGCACGGCCAGAGTCTCTGCCGAGATTATTCCTACACCATCGGAAAAGACCCTTTGATTTCTCTCGAGGTCCGGGATCTCGTCGATAGTCGCTAGAGATATTCTCACGGCTCCGTCGGTATTAGAAAAAGCTTGGCCGATTCTCGCAGCACATTTTGCCGGAGATCGAATCGCAGAGAAATTACCAAGGTTAGTAATAACGGCTGTTGCATTCAGCAGCACGCCGTTATACTCGAAAGGAGCCATAAACCAGCAAGTCTGGTCCCGTAATAACGAATGCGAAAAGCCAAGGAACGCGAAGCGACGACCTACTATGGAAATGACTCCGTCAAGTACGTTTTTGAATCTCGAATGGAAAATCTCCTCGAGGGACATAAAACGGTCGAAGGCCATCCGCTCTCCGTCTTCATCCGAGAAGGTGACACGGATAAAATGGTCTATATGGTCGGAATACGCCCGTAACACTCGATTTTTCGTCTCCGGTTCCGGTCCTTCGAGGTAGACGCCGGCCGGCGTTACTAATGCCTTATGAATAAGACCGATATATGGGTATTGCTTCGTAACGCTAAAGTTATGAGATAACTCTCGTGTACTAGCCTTCTCGTTTTCTCTAAGGAGCTTCCCTATACGTTCTATAGTAAAAACTTTACCGTCGATATCGGGGCCCGCAAATGGGAGTTATCTAGATAGTTTTCGAAGAGCCTCGGCAGCTGTGAAGCCGCCCGAATAATAGAAAATCTACAAGATATAGGGTAGTAGCTCGAGCACCTGAGCTGGAGTTAGATAACCGTTCTAAGCAAGTCTCTACACCTGAAACTGGAGACCGAAAGTAAACGAGTCATATCGATTACACAGGGCCGAAATGAGCAGATCCATTTCCGTCGCATACAATGACCTAGGCGCAACGATAGAAGTAGGCCACGGGATACTTGGCGGCATCTCCCAGCCTTTTCGAAGTAGTAGGCCAATGGGACGGATTTTGCTGGGGTCCGAAATCAATGCCCGGTACACAAAACAACTGCTTATAATACGCTCATGAGGTCCACCAAGGCTTGCCACTCTTCTCCTTTTGGGTTTGGTTTGCGCTTTTGGATATAATCCTAGAGCATCAAACCAATATTGAATGGAGTCCGGATCGCTTATCGGCTGCTGATAGACTCTTGGAGCTTCAGACAGAGTAATGGTAAGCGAAGGGTCTTGGAAGCTTCCGGTCGTAATGGACTGGACGCTTGAATAGGGAACATCGAGTCGATACGTCACGGGGGCACTACCGTCAGGACGAGCCATTAACGCCAGGTTCTTCTTCCCGAACGTGATGGAACCCATTCTTCGGTCCACGACCTGAGAGACGAAGACTAGGTCGGACGCTTTATAGTCCCAGAAACCACATCGAACCCAGGTATACTCGAATTCACGGTCAACCTGCTCCGCGGAACCACCTGCTGATGCCTTGGTGCGGGCCTGATTCCCTTTGTCCTTTGCCTCTTTGCGTAAGGTGTGCAGTAACATCTCATCGGGCTTGAATTTACTCGGGGAGCAGAAAAGATCTCTGTCCATGTATTTCAGTGCCTGTGCCCTTGTGCGCATTGTACCTTTCTGGGAGGCTGATTCGCAGATGTCGAGGAAGCGCTGGGCTTTCTCGGCATCTAACACCGTCAGTATAGCACATCCTCGCGTTTTTAGCTTCTGACAAGAGAAATCGTCAATGCTGAAGGGTCGGAACTGCTTCCGAAAGAATATCTCCAGGTTTTTGTTACTGGCCTGGTCTGGTATGTTCCGCACAAAGATGTCCATGATAGTCCCCGTTCTAAATCTGCGTGCCCGTTTCAGTTGGACGATGCTTTTGCTGCTTTTGGAATGCAGCCGTGAACAAGTCGAGCCAGGTGGGGCAGTGCGGGGCAAATTCAGCCGCCTGCCGCCCTATTCCCTAAGGGGGATCTCCTGAGCCCATCCTCCCGGGAGCTTCAAATACGGCTTGACCCCTCATTGGCCAATATCAGCTCATCCTAACTGTTCCTTAACCCCAGGAGAATTCTCCTGGAACAAACTCCCTAGGAGAGCCCGTATTAGTAGGTTGCAGCCCCATACACCGTGCTAAGTCGAAGCGGGGTGGCAGAATTGGAGAGGTGTCAGAATTGGCATTAGAGTAGCGTGGCAGAATTGAGAGGATTGCAAGAAGTGGAGCAGCAGGACTGGACCAGACGGAGAGACTGTCAACCAATGAACGAATGGTCTATTAGGGTGTGCAAGGAAAGATGTCGAGCCGTTTATAACGGTCAACTTGATGATACGCTAGGTACAAGAAAAGAAAGCGCAATGTTTTATCGACTCTAAGCTAAATTGCATCTGTCAACCTGAGTCCATTCGCAATTTTTTGCCTTCCCACATAAAACCATCAAAAAGAATTGGTGACGAATAGGTAAAGCGATGGAACTTTATCGACGGACCAAATAGGGACCCGAAATCACAGGGACGCCGGCGAAAATGATAGACAAAAGTGCAATGAGCAAAATGTCTTCTAAACTAGTACTGTTGATATGACAAAGGGGATTAGACAGTTCCTTGTTCGTCAAGGAGGCGAGGGTCAAGCTTGTCGAACATGTCAGTGCATACAGACGACGCTGGCGTCTCTGTGGCATCGGCAATTTCGTCCGTGGCGGAGGCGTTTTATCGATACCTATACTCGGTAGATTCAAGCTTAGAACCTAGCCGGTGACTAAATGTCACATTCTTTTCCTGACCACGGACAATGCCCTCAGTTTGATTGTCACCAGTATAGCGCCTGAACGTGGATTGGCGAGTGGACTTCTTGCGATTAGTTGGTAAAAAGCTTCGGATTGTCTTGGCACATGGTTCGAGCCAATTAATACTTTCAAAGAAGGTCTTCGGCGAAGGTATCATGCAGTCACTCTACTGAAAAGTTTTTAGAAGGCGGAGGCAAAGCGGAATTCCAACGACTTACTAGGCCCTCTGAGTGTTAGTCCTGCTCGTGTGACTTTTAGGGGCTGACAGAGAGAGAAAGCTTGACGGTCCATACGATATATAAGTGGTTTATAAGCGTAGGAGACTAGGTCAGGGTCCTACGAAGTATAATAGATAGTATAATAATATATTTTATACTGAATAATAGATCCTATATATATGGTTTATAAGGTTATAATAACGAGAAAATCCTTTTCCTAGATAGGACCTATTATAATTCCTAAATTTATACGGCTAGAGTTTCTCGCCGCGCCCGTATAATCTATAAATCTCTCTCTCGTATCGGAGGAGGTATTTAATAGATAAAAAGGTGACCCCTTTATATTTAAAGCGCTTATATTCATCTACAAAAGTGTAGGGCAGGCTTTGAGCGCTATAAGCGCACGTAAGCCGGTTGAGCTAGGTTAAGCGGGGTGATATTATATCCTAACTCTCGAGCGCTATTAATCCCCGTGAGCGCTCCTAAGAATCTAACGCGCTCCTAAGAATATTTTTGGCTCGTGAGAATGCCTAAATTTAGAATACGCCACCAATATGGCCCCCATGTATGGCCCCACTTATGGCCATGGCCCTATTCCATTCATGGCCATGGCGCATTCCACTTATGGCCATGGCGCATTCCATTCATGGCCATGGCGCATTCCATTCATGGCCATGGCCCCATTCCATTCATGGCCAAGTCCCCCATTCATGGCCAAGGCTCTGTCGTTGTCGCACCACATAACTGCACCTGGCAAAACGTCGCCATATATCCGGTGGCGCATAGCCCGGGCGTTTTACCCCGCGTAGATTTCGCGCGAATCGATTGAATCCGGGAATCAAAAGTTACTGGCGTTAGGGGTGGTTCCGGGGGGTCGCTGCCGTCGATAAGGGCGATCATAGAACATCATATATACGCATATGTATAGGCCATAAATGGGGGTATGCGCGCATCTATGGGGGCAAGAATGGCCATATATGCGCGTATCTATGGCAGCAGCAATGGCCATGAATGCGCATATCTATGGGCCATGAATGCGCATATCTATGGGCCATGTATGCGCATATCTATGGGAGCAGCAATGGCCATG